>OLFY01001342.1_pt1 | contig 31089 bp, 23 predicted proteins | sample 1605611 | NCBI WGS metagenome assembly OLFY01 (sample SAMEA3888923, study PRJEB22519) | human gut metagenome | biome: human gut; feature: human-associated habitat; material: faeces | place: Denmark | collected 2011
AATCCATTAATACCTACTTTAATCATTTTGTTTAAACTTTTAAGGGTTTTATAATATTTGTTCAAATATCTCTCGGTCTCCGCATTTGTTTTATTTTCAAATGCGGTGCAAAATTACGAAAATGTTTTTATATTCGCATATTAAATTCACATTAAATATTGAAAAAAGATGGGAAAGAACACATTTTTACAGGACTTTAAGGCGTTTGCCATGAAAGGAAACGTCATAGACATGGCTGTCGGTGTAGTTATTGGTGGTGCGTTTGGAAAAATCGTATCATCATTGGTTGCTAATGTAATTATGCCTCCGATTGGTTTACTGGTTGGTGGTGTGAACTTTACGGATTTGAAATGGGTAATGAAAGCGGCTGAAATCGGAGCTGATGGTAAAGAGATTGCTCCTGCCGTTTCTTTGGATTACGGGCAGTTTCTGCAAGCGACTTTTGACTTTCTGATTATAGCCTTCTCCATATTCTTATTTATACGTCTGATTACGAAATTGACTACAAAGAAAAATGAGGAAGCTCCGGCAGCGCCTCCCGCTCCTCCTGCACCTACCAAAGAAGAAGTGTTGTTGACGGAGATTCGTGATTTACTGAAAGAGAAGAATTAATAACGGCTGGGTCCTATAAACATTATTTCTTTATTGGGCCGGTTATACTTCTAACTAGTTGTCTTGCCACATTCGGGTAGTTTCAGCTATCAGTATTTGTCTGATGAGGAAACCCGGATGTGGCAAATTTGATTTATAGTCCGATCGGTTCTACCTGATATCCTTTTTCAAGTAAAAGCGCGATTAATCCGTCTTTGCCCGGAAGGTGGCGGACGCCTACGGCGATGAAGGTGGGCTGGGCTTTCATCAGTTCGGGTATCTTGTTCATCCAATTCAGATTTCTGCGCTTTAACAAATCCTCCCGTATTCGTTTCCCTATTTCTGTTAATTTCGGTGAGGTTCGGAAGATCGAATCTACTTTCACTTCAAAATCTATCAGGCTTTTCATGTTTTGAGTACGATACACATCTGAAAGGGTATTGACGAAAGATAAAGGTGAAATTTCGTCATCTTCCCGTAGATCTGATATTAATTCGTCAGCTTCTTTCTTTAGATTACTTTTTTCTGATACAAAGGCGTCGAATATGCCCTCCAAGCCGACAATTGTGAGGCCTTTCTCTTTTGCTTTTTTTTCTAAAGCTATGTCCATAACTTGAGATTTCATACTATCAATCCGACTTTGGGAGTATCCTGTGTCTACCAATTTCTTACCTTTTTCTATCTCTCCTAAAATAAGGGCTAAGAAATTAGGCTTTATATACACCTTATTTAAAGGAGATTTTAAACTTTGACGTACTATGGAATCGAGAAAATGAAAATCTTCTTTATTTAATAAGTCGGCATAGGTTGTGTCTTTAGGTAGTTTTATAGCGGCTCCGACCTGAGCAGGGGTTGGTTTGGACGTTGTTTCGCTTTCTCCGGCGAATTGGCTACAAGCGTTAGAGGCTTGGTGGAGTTCGGGAATACTGTCGGTATATTGATATAGTATGTCGTATGTACCATGATATGTTCCGAACAGATAAGAGGGATGCGAAAGACCGTTGCCTGAAATTTTCCATAACCAACCGCCTTCCGGTCGCTGTTTCGCAGTGGAAGTACAGGTGATAAAGATTGCAATGGTAAGAAATGCCAGGAATAGTTGATTGAATTTTTGCATAGCTATTATGATTATAATATTTATAAATCTTATTATAGTACGTCTCCGCCTTTGGGTGTGGGACAAATTTGTGGAATGTTTAGTAACGGACAATGAATGCATTGTTCTGCATTTTTACATGTTCCGCTTAGTTTTATTTTATTCTGAATACGCTGTCTGCGTTTTTTTACGGCATCGTAATTTTTACCTAGTAGGTTGGCAATCTCTTTTAGAGATACTTTCTCGAATATCAGGATACAGATAAAAATCTCGTAAGACGACAACTGGATTGATTCCAGAAAACTTATCAATGGCTGGTTTATTTTTCGATAGAATCCTAGGATTTCGGTGTATTCATCGTATGAAGGTTCAGCAGGTTTTTGATTTTCCAATGTTTGCATCCGCTCGCGTAGGGAAGCGATAATGGCTTCTTGTGTCTGATTGCGGAAAGTAACATCCTGATTGACTTGTTCTATTTCCTGGAAAAGTGATCTCCAGTATGTACTTGCTTGTTTTTGCCTCTTGAACATAATAATAGCTACCGGAATTAAGAGGATAACTAATAGTACCAATCCCAGAATAATGAGTTGTTGCAGTTGTAGTTGCTGCAGCAAGATGTCGTGTTCAATCAATGATTGCGAAGGATTAGATTGCGTAATCTCGGTTATCATGATGTCTAAAAGTTTGGTATAAGAAATATGTAAAAAGAATAAATACAATAGTGGCTGCCAGATTGACTATCCATAGATCTCCTGTCATTGCTGAGTTTACCTGTTGGGGAAGGGGATGATAATAATTAGTCATGACATATGCCACGCTTGAGACTTGTAAAAGAATATGTGTTATCAGGCAAGTCCATAGGCTCCGGCTATATACATACAACCAGCCGAACCATAGTCCGTATATTAATCCTAGTACAGGTAATAAGGTCATGCACCCCCACACTACAGAATAAATTATTGCGGCTATTATAATTGATTTTCGGATGCCATATTCTGTCAGTAGTCCTCTTAGAATGATTCCTCTAAAAATGACTTCTATTATAAAAGGCATGAGTATTGCGCTGATAAAAGGATAAATGTAAGCCTCGTTTGAGTCTTTTGTTCCAATTTCTGTGAATATCTTTTTGAGAAACTCCGGGAATGGTACGATTGAATAAATCAGTGCATGTACCCACGGAAGGCAGAGAGTTCCTCCTGCTGCAAGTAATAGTACCTTTATATTTGGTTTGTCAAAACGGAGTATGGAGCGGTCCATTGCTTTGGTTCGGAAAGCTATTGCCAGTATTGTTACTGTGCTTACATATAGTATAGTCGCACATAGATAGCTAGGTACGCCTGATATGATGCAGATAACTTGAACGATTACAGTCCACAGAATAAAGAAGACAGCTAGCCAAATAGATTGACGGCAATTGGGAAAAGTGAGTATTTCCTAGGGGTCACAGAACGATGTGTGTAAACTACGGCGGCCGCAAAAATATGTTGGATATCCGATGAATAAGGGGATTGACGTTATTTTCGATAAGATGCCAATATCAAAACGACGCGTTACATTGGTTTACATTTGACTTCCATTCAACTACCATTTGAACAGTTTGAAGGCAACAAAACGTTAACTATAGACTACTGGTTGACATTATTCAAGAGATAATCTAATGTGATTGAGGGAAAACCTTTATATACCGCTAGTTTCAGCACTTTTTGTTTGAGGTTAGCGGTTTTATTGTTGCTGTTTGAGAAGCCGTTCAAAAGCTGTCAATTCACAGTTTTGAGAAGACGTTTTTGAATAAAATATTGGAAGTTACTAAAATGTTAAAATCGACTTTAGGGATACCATTAAAGATACTGTTTAGGGATACTATATTTTTCCGTAAATAGAAGGAATTATCAAGTTTAGGGATACCTTTTCAAGACTTTTTTTTGCGTGTTGAGATATAGATAATACCTTTTTTGATACGTTTTTTGCCTCATTTATGCGTTTTAAGAGGGGGATAATACCATTATTGCGACGGTTTATGGCAATACAAAGATGAGGTAAGTCATTGATTTATAGTGTGTATATTGGGAATTATATGTAATTTAGCGATGAAAAAGTGCGTGTGTGTGCTTTTACGCATAAGATAGACATTATTTCCTTATAAAATAGTTGTTCATTCTTCAGGTTTTTACTATACTTTTGTAGTGACTGAGACAATAACATAGGGATATATCTATTAAAAAACAGAAAAGAATGCCCTTTATGGAGGCTGTAACGAAAGAAACAGCGACTTCGCCCTATGTAGAAAGTGTCAGTCACTCCTACGGAGGGCTTTCTTTTTATATTAAAGAAAGACTGATGGGCGAAATTAAAAATGTAATCGAGACTATTGTTGTCGATGGTAAAGAGATGGCTATTGAACGCCGGAGTGATAATGTATGGGTGAATATGACTCAGATGGCTATACCATTTGGAAAAAACAAATTACCTACTCAATGGCTTAGAACTAAAGAGGCACATGAGTATCTTGCAGCGCTTTCCGTTATGCATAAATGCAGAACGGCTGATTTAGTGATAGTTAGACAGGGAGGGACGCCTCAAGAACAAGGAACATGGTGTACGGATTATCGTATTGCTATGCGATTTGCACAATGGTTAGATATGAAATATAGTATTCAAGTAGATAGTTTACTAGTTCAAATTGCTAACGGAGAAAAGATTGTATCTGATGTTCTTCCTTTTGATGGAAAGAATTATATCAGTCAAAGTGATTATTGCCGGACGCTTGAATGTAGTTATCATAGCTTCTTTGGCTTGAAAAGTCATTTCCCTACCGAGTATATATATGTATTGGGAGTTTGGTATGTTAGTATGAAGCTTTATCGAATGAAGGAAGCTGATAGGCGAATTAGAGGAGTAAAGGCTGATTTGCGAAAAGAAAAAGATAAATGGCAGTTGAAATTTGAATTTCAATAATAAACGAGGCGACAAAATAATGCCGCCTCGTTTATTATATATCTAATTATCATATTCTTGTATCTCTTTTTTTATTGGGCAGTGGCAGAGGTTGCATTGTCGACATTGGGCGAAGAAGGTTTCTTTGTAGAAGCATTCTTCGCAGGATCTAAACCCTTAGGTTTAAGTTGTTCATCATCTTTTTGGCACTCTGTTGGGGGACGAAGGTGTCCTAATTCTTCGGACATTTGGGCAATCTGCAGGTTTAGGCTTTTTATTTCTTCATCCTTTTTTTCAAGTTGAGACACGAATATTTGCACAATCTGGGATTGATCCGTAGATTGTGCTTGCTCTAATTGTTGTGGTTGCTCATTTGGAAGCATAGAACCTCTTCCTATAAGAATCCAGTCTGAATTTATACTGTACTTATAACATAAGCATGCAATAAGATCTGTTCCAGCTTTCATTCTTTTATTCAGAATTTCTGAAAGTTTAGTATTGCCTATCCCTAAGCTTTCTGCTAGATCTATCTTGTTTACTACTAATTTGTTGCTGATTAGATAGTTTACGCTTTCTATAAAGCGGTCATTAATACTGTTTTTATCCATACTTTCTGAAATTTAACTCCAAATATTCTGAATTTTATTTTGATAATTCAGAATTTATGTATTATTTTGCAAAGTCTTCCAATGAGAGACGCTTCAAAGATAAGAAATAACAATTAATAATAATATTAGTATGGAAGAAAAAAAAGAAGTAATCGAAATCAGTTTGGAACTCCAAAGAGAGATTGCCAAAGTATTCAAAGTTACTGAAAGAACAGTTCAGAGTGCTATGCGATTTGAAACGCAGAGTCCTACCGCCCGAATATTGCGTGCTTATGCCTTAAATCATGGGGCAGAACAGTATGAAGTTACCACTATCAAAAAGAAAGTTGAGAATCCGTATCGTGAAACAATAACCTTATAACTAAAAATATGCCTGGATTACATAAAATGAATAATACTAGTTTACAAAAAGTGAAAGTATTGTATAAATAACAAGTAAGAACAATGAAGATAACAAGACTATTAAGCTCCATTTTTCGCAGTGTAGGGTTCTTTTTTTCTTCGGGGTATTTACCAGATTCGGGTTCCTGTTTTCCAATAATACTTTTTGAAGTTCTTCCACAAAGGCTTTCTTTGTCCGCTCTGGAAGCAATGACAAATCACGTAGCACTATTGCAGAAAGCAGGACTCCTAGTAGCAGTAGACATATCGACAGAGCAAATACCAGACGGGTATATAGGCAAGATGTCTGTGTGGAATGAAGGCTTATCAGAATGCCCAAAACACTGGCTCCTGCCACAAGGATACTTCGATAGAACTCAGCTTGCTTGTCTGTAGATAGGTTGGTTAACTCTGTTAGTTTATGGAAGTTTTTAATCCAGTCTTCATTAGTCATGATTATATTAATTTTAGTTAGATAGCTACAAAAGTAGCAAAACTATCCCGGTTCGGGATGAATAGGGATAGGCTTTTTGAATATAAACTTTAAAGAATTGAAGATATGATATACTGGAAAGAAGAATGCGCCCGCTTGGTGAACTCGCAGTCGGTGGTAGTAGTGGTTGATCACTACGATGAGAACAGAGTTCCTGTGTTCGCAATCCGGCGGGCACAGTCTGCCGGTGGTAGTCGTAGTGGCAAGAACTCCTACTGGAGTGTAACGTTTGACGAGCCGCTAAGTGATGAATGTAATGCTGTGACGTTCCCTTTTATTTTGGCTACGATAAGTTTTGACCACAATCATGAAATTCTGCTTCTTTCGAAACGTCTGGAGGAATATCATCCGGCTTGGACACTGGACGGATATGAGAAAGAGTTGGAGTGGCGCAAGGGAAGTGCGCTTTATGGGATGAAACAGATGTTTAACGACTTAAATAAGATAGTATGAAAGTGATCAGATGGATTCAGAATTTGGCTGCTATAGCGGCTTTGGTGTTGGCTCTAAACTTGGCGGATGGGTTGGAGATATCTTTTAAGGATGCGTGTACGGCTGGTGTGTTATTAGTTCTTTCGGTTGCTATGCTGTTGGGACGGGCCTTGGAAGAGGAAAGGAGGGTTGAGTGATGGGTGACGAAAGAATGATGCATAGAAAAAATTTAGAGCAACGCATTCCATAGTTTTTAATTTAATGTAATTATATAGAAGACTAAAAACAGTGTTGCAAAGTAGTTTCTTTTTTGTGATAATACCAAATTGGTGGAAAAGTCTAAAGGGACAGGCATATATACATTAAAAAGCGTTGTATGAGCTGTACATAATGGCTTAAATGGTATTTGCGGGACAAAGATTAACTCATTTTAACTCAGTGTTCCCTTGTCTTGAGAGCGATAGCAGAAAATAAAAAATGGTTTCATGATGTTTTGAATATACTAAAATGATAGATTTTTGACTTATATCTTATATAGATTGCGTACTTTTTCCTACTTTTGCAGACCATTTATTTAAAAACCCATACATTGATATGCAGGAAAAAATAATAATTCTTGATTTCGGTTCGCAAACTACGCAACTTATTGGACGTCGTGTACGCGAGTTGGACACGTATTGCGAAATTGTTCCTTATAACAAATTTCCTAAAGAAGATACAACAATCAAAGGAGTTATCCTTTCCGGAAGCCCTTTTTCGGTTTATGATAAAGATGCTTTCAAAGTAGATTTGAGTGAGATTCGTGGTAAATATCCTATATTGGGAATTTGCTATGGCGCACAGTTTCTGTCGTATACTAACGGTGGGAAAGTAGAGCCGGCCGGTACGCGTGAATATGGGCGTGCGCATCTGACTTCTTTCTGTAAGGATAATGTGTTGTTCAAAGGAGTACGCGAAAATACACAGGTGTGGATGAGCCATGGCGATACGATTACTGCTATCCCTGCTAACTTTAAAAAGATTGCTTCAACAGACAAAGTTGATATTGCTGCCTATCAGATTGAAGGTGAAAATGTATGGGGCGTTCAGTTTCATCCGGAAGTATTTCATAGCGAAGATGGAACACAGATCTTGAAGAATTTCGTAGTCGGGGTTTGTGGGTGCAAGCAGGATTGGTCACCGGCTTCTTTTATCGAAAGCACAGTTGCTGAATTGAAAGCACAGTTGGGTGATGATAAAGTAGTGCTCGGTTTGAGTGGTGGTGTGGATTCTTCTGTAGCTGCCGTGTTGCTGAACAGGGCTATTGGCAAGAATTTGACTTGTATCTTCGTAGATCATGGTATGTTGCGTAAGAATGAGTTCAAGAATGTGATGAACGATTACGAATGCCTTGGCCTGAACGTGATTGGTGTGGATGCCAGTGAGCAGTTCTTTGCGGAATTGGCCGGTGTAACGGAACCGGAAGGTAAACGTAAGATTATCGGTAAGGGCTTTATTGATGTGTTCGATGTAGAAGCTCACAAAATAAAAGATGTAAAATGGTTGGCGCAGGGTACTATTTATCCGGATTGCATAGAATCATTGTCTATCACAGGTACAGTGATTAAGAGTCACCATAATGTAGGGGGCCTTCCGGAGAAAATGAATCTAAAGTTGTGCGAGCCGCTTCGTTTGTTGTTTAAGGATGAAGTTCGTCGTGTAGGCCGTGAGTTGGGTATGCCGGAACATCTGATTACCCGTCATCCGTTCCCGGGACCGGGGTTGGCAGTACGTATTCTGGGAGATATTACGCCGGAGAAGGTACGTATTTTGCAGGATGCGGATGATATCTTTATTCAGGGATTGCGTGATTGGGGATTGTATGATCAAGTATGGCAGGCAGGTGTTATCCTGTTGCCGGTACAGTCTGTCGGTGTAATGGGAGATGAGCGTACTTACGAAAGAGCAGTTGCCTTGCGTGCCGTGACATCTACGGATGCTATGACTGCCGATTGGGCGCATTTGCCTTACGAGTTCTTAGGTAAAGTTTCGAATGACATTATTAATAAGGTAAAAGGTGTGAACCGTGTAACCTATGATATTAGTTCCAAACCGCCTGCAACAATCGAATGGGAATAAAATAAGTCCTTTTTAGATGATACTTGAGTAGCCTCAACTTGAATAAAGTTGGGGCTATTTTATTTTCATCTCGGCAAACAAACTGTTTCATACGGCAAAACCAATAGTTTCATGCATTGGAACCTTTGGTTTCACCGTACAGAAACCATAGTTTCACCGGTGGGAAACTTTAGTTTCAGACGCTTGAAACTTTTGTTCCCAAGGCTTGAAACTTCCAGTTTCATTACGGGAAACAAATAGTTTTAAACCTTTGAAACAAAATTGAATAGGGTGCGTCTCTGTCTTGTCAATGAGAGACACACCCTATTCCGTATAACTTATGTTGATAACTGTTTATTTCGCTTGTAACTTGGTGACAATCGTTGCCGTAACCGTCGGATCGTCAGTACTGCCGGCATTACCAGTCAGGTTTTGAATATATACCACTCCTTTTTGTCCATCTTGCGTCTGGTATGCATATACTTTTCCATTCTCTATTTCAATACTTTCTGTTGTTGGTGACAAATTCTTTAGAGGAGTGTCATCAATTCTGCTGATTGCGTTGAACTGTTCTAAGGTCATATTCGTAACTCCGAATTTAGTATTGCGAGCACCGTTAAAGGTTAAGCTATGCTTGGCAGGAGAGATTAATACTGCTTTTCCATTCTTATTTTCCATACCTATATTAACTTCAGCAGCATATTTACCCGCTTCACGGCTCTTATAGATGCGGCCATATAACCATTCGGCATAGAATACTCCCCAATATTTGTCAACTGATTCCAATTTCTTATCACTATGTTCAGAAAAGATAACAGCAGGAGTGATTTCTACTACAAAGTTTTTCTGAAAGTCTTCTCCTTCAGCATCAGTTACACTAATTTTGATCGCTTTGTTTTCTGACAGGTTTGTTATAGTATATGAAAAATCATAATTACTTTTAGGTTCGTCAAATGTTTGTCTGGTACTCTCGATGACAGATATCGCCGCACCGGTTTCAGCATTGGCTGTGCTGATAACGAAGGAGGTAAGTCCTGCTGCAGAAGTGATGCTTCCTTTTACCGTATATTCTTTGATACCTTTCGGAGTAGTTACCAAGTTCGTTCCTCCTTCAAAATTGAATAGTACAGTAGGAACATAATCAATATTAGCTTCATTTTCACAAGAGGTAAGTGAAAACAGGAAGATAAATAACGTATAAAATAAATGTTTTGCTTTCATATTATTGTAAAATTATTGGTTTATAAATCTGATTACCACCCGGCGTTTTGTTCAATATTCTGACTGTTGTCAACTTCTTGCTGCGGGATTGGGAAATGGTAACATTTGGAAAGAAAAATACGTTCTTCCAGCAGGCTTCTGGTATATGTAGGGTTTTCTAGGCTGCCTGTTACAGTAACCTTGTATACTGGTTTAGAGAACCATTCTTCCGCTTTGGCCCATCGGCGGGCATCGAAGAAACGATTGTCTTCGAATGCAAATTCTACACGATATTCTTTGTAGATGCGCTGTCTGAGTTCGTCCTTATTCCAATTTTTGTTTTCATCTAATTCTCCTACACCGGCACGTTTGCGTATCAGGTTGACTGTTTTTACTGCATTTTTGCTGTCACCCAATTCATTAAGTGTCTCTGCATACCCAAGTAATATTTCCGCATAACGTATCATTTGGGGGTTACAGTCATAATTGGAGTTTCCCGAACTTTTGTGTCCGATTCTATCGTCGAGATATTTCAGGACGAGATAACCGGATGATTTGCTTTTATCATCTACGTCAGTCATATCCAACGCTTGTTGGGAACCATTAAGATCGAATGTGTTGCCATGATAAAAGATTGTCATTTTAAGGCGTGGATCCCGGTTTTCATAAGGATTCTTATCGTCATATCCTGAATTTTTATTAATGATAGGCTGGCCATTGGCATCGTATCCGGTGATTGGTTCAGTACCGTCTTTCATGTCGTAAGCATCTACCAGATTCTGAGTGGGAGTACATCCCACATAAGATTTTTCATTCCAGGGAGCTCCTTGGGGAAGATTACTATGCATGGTGGCATTGGCAGCGAGTAGATATGTATATATATTTTCTTTGGTTTTACGCTCGCAGAAATAATGTGCATAACTTAATTCCGGATTTTGCGTGTCATAATATAAATCATAGATATTCAATCCCATGACTGCTGATAATGCGTCTCTGGCATCTTCCCATTTCTTACGATCCATAGACGGGTTGTTTAGTTTGCTGGCAGCATAAAGTTTGGTACGGGCTATGTAGGCCAGTGCCGCTCCTTTGGTAGCACGCCCGTAATTGGGGGCGTCCCATTCTAATGGAAGTTGTGATGCAACATCTGCCAGTTCGGAAACGATATAGTCGACGGTTGCTTCTGCAGTTGAACGCGAACGGTCCAAGTCGGTAGGAGAGATGATTTCATCTCCCAGCAACACGACTCCTCTGTACCAACGGTATAATTCTGCATAATACAGCGCCCGTAAGAAACGCGCTTGTAATTTTGAGGAGGCTTTTTCTTCATCAGACAGTACCGATTTGTCTACTTTTTGTATAAATAGAGTTGCGTTACGGATACTATTGTAATAGAAGGTCCAGGGATGTCCTCCGTTCATTGCAATATCAGAGGCAGACATGGTTGACTTACCATGCGTATGTGCTGATGAATATTCAATAGGTGCATATGCGTTGTCTGTTGCACAGTCAAGGAAAGTTACTCCATCTCCGGAGAAACTGGAGAAGCTACCTTGTGTTAGACGCGTGCGGGCATATAGGTTATTTAAAATCTGCCTTGTCTTTGCTGCGTCTGCATAGATTAATTCTTCCGTGTTCGTTCCTGTCTGGATTCGTTCCATATCACCGGTACATCCGTATAGGAGCAGTAGGGAAAAGGCTGTTAGAATAATATTTTTCTTCATATATCGAATTGTTATCAGAGGTTAGAATGTGACGTTTACTCCAAGATTATAGATTCTTTGCTGAGGGTAGAAGTTTCCGCGATTGGCAGGTTGTGCTTCCGGGTCGATCACTTTTAACTTATCCCAAGTAAGCAGGTTGAATCCGTTGACATACATCCTTAATGCGGATATCGGGGTGTGGGTAAACCACTTTTTAGGGAAGTTGTAGGATAACTCTACATTCTTCAGTCGCAGATAAGAAGCGTCATACAAATACATTGAAGATGATTTGAAGTTGTTCTGATTGGAGCCTGAAGAATTGCTCATACGATGATAAGTCGCAGTTTGCTGTGTTTCGGGAGTCCATCTGGCCAAATGTCTGTCGGCAAGAGCAGAACCAAGATTGAAGAACTCCCATGCAACTTCACCTGTCAGTGGAATTGTTACACGTGTTGCTCCCTGGAACATAACGGTCAGGTCGAAGTTTTTGTAAGACAGACCAACTTGGAATGAGCCGGTTATTTCGGGTACATCCGAGAAACCAAAAGGTGCTATGTCGTAATCATTGATAACACCGTCTCCGTTGATATCACGGAAACGGACGTCTCCAGGTTGTAAGGTTCCGTATTGCGTCGGGCCGGCTGCGATTTCGGCATATGTATTGTAGAATCCGTCGGCTATCAGTGAGAACTGTTGTCCGATAGAACCTCCGGTACGGTTCATATAAGGATATTTACGTATCTGTTCATTTTGTTCGATAATCTCATTGTGGTTGTAGGCAATGTTTGCTTTGATGCGATAGCCGAAGTCTTTGATCTTATGATCCCACCCTACTTCTACTTCTACACCTTGATTTTTTACTTCCATTAGATTTTGTGGAGAAAAACTTGTCACTCCGGAAATGATGTTGGTGCGTGAGGGAGTTTTCAAGATGTTGGTACGGTTTTCGCGGAAGTATTCGGCATTCAAGGTTAATTTACCTTCAAACCAGCGTGTGTCCATACCGATATTGAATTTGGTAGAACGTTCCCAACTTACAATCTGTGCTGCTTTTCCTTCCAAGAGTCCTCCACTGGCTGCAGTTGGAGATTCACCGAAATTGTAATTGGTGCCTGCGGCATAGGTCGCTTCCGAATAATAGGCAAAATTACTTCCGAATTTGTCATTACCGACTTGTCCTAATGAAGCTCTTATTTTCCAGTAAGGTAATAGTTTGCTGTCTTTTAGGAAAGATTCGTTAGTAACAATCCAGCCTACGGATGCGGAAGGGAATAATGCATATCGTTCGCCTTCAACAAATCTGTTGGAACCATTGTATCCTAAATTGATTTCTACTAAGTATTTACCTTCAAAATCATAGTTGGCACGGGCTACCAGTCCTTGATATACCTGCGGTAGCCCTCCATATTCACCATCGCCCGGTGCTTGGTGAGAGTTATAGTTGTATAAAATAAGTCCCGAAACATTATGTTTTTCTGCAAATTGACGTGAATAATTCACGAATGCTTCCCAGTATACACGTTTTTTTGCTCCGGATGCAAAATTGATGAGAGAAGGGAATACTTTGGCAAGTAGGCGTTGGTATGTTCCATTCTCATTATATTTCCATACAGGTTCCACCACATTCAAGCCCATACCGTTGTCTTCGATATAACTATTGTAGGAGAATTTACCTCCGATACTCAATCCTTTAGTAATAGCATGTAAATCGTAGTTCAGTTTTACAGTTCCTTCCAAAGCACTGTCGTTGTCCTTTCTATATCCCTGATAGAGGAATGCGTGTAGTGGGTTGGCTCTCACAAGATTTGGAACGGCTGCAAAAGTTCCGTTTTCGTTGACTAGCGGGAATGCATTGGCAGGTGTACGGGTCATATTGTTAAATGCACGGCTGGCATCTCCTTCGGAGTTGGGACGGTTCTTGCTTCCGGTACGATAGCTGAAGTCAACGCCAATACTGAAGTCTTTAGTAACTTGTATATCTAGGTTGGTTCGTACGTTGAAACGATTATAGTAGTAGGCAGAGTTGTAGTCTGGTTGCTGGAGTAAATTATCCAGTTCCGGGTTAATGGCAATCAATTTGGCCAGATCCGGTTTCTTTTTTAATTTTTCGATATCAGTTTCGTAGGTTCCGTTCTGATGAAAATAGCCTAATGACACAAAATATTTAAGCCGTTCGTTTCCTCCCGATACATTGACATTGTACTTTTGTTGTGTACCTAGTTTGGTAAACATATCTATATAGTCGTTGTCCGGATGAGTAAACGGGCTGGACTGGTCGCGGTATAATTGCATATCATGCTCTGTATATTTCGGTGCTTGCCCTTCATTCACCAAACCTTCATTCATCAATGTTGCATATTCTTCGGCATTCACCATTTTTGTAATACGGTTGATTTGTGTAATACCGAACTCACCGGAGAAAGAAACTTTAGCTTTACCGGAATTACCACGTTTTGTAGTCACAAGGATAACTCCGTTCGCTCCACGTACACCATAAACGGCAGTAGCAGATGCATCTTTTAATACGGAAATACTTTCTATTTCGTCCGGGTCGATTTGTGAAAAGTCACGTTCGATGCCATCTACCATAATCAACGGAGAAGCATCGTTCACCGTAGCACGGCCACGAATATAGAGTGCGGCAGCGTCTTCACCGGGACGTCCGCTGGTTTGACGTGTTACCAGTCCGGGAATACGTCCTGTCAGACTGTTTGTGACACTGGAAGTAGGACCTTGTTTCAGTTCCCGATTGCCCACAGCAGAAATAGATCCGGTAACCGATACCTTTTTCTGTTGCCCATAAGCTACAACCACTACTTCGTCCAAGGTTTGTGTGTCATCATGGAGTCTTACGGTAAGTGTCTTTCCATCTTTGGGAACGGTAACTTCCACAGTTTTCATTCCTATCATTGAAATAGCAATAATAGCCTTGTTACTGGTTACCTTTAATGTGAATTTGCCGTCAAGATTTGTAATTGTTCCATTACTGGGTTGTCCTTTTTCTACCACATTGGCACCAATTAATGGTTCGCCGGCGGCATCTGTAACAACACCTCTTACGGTTTCTTGTGCTTGCGCTCCTATGAACCATAAGCTCATTAGTAGCATTAATATATACCATTTTTTCATATTATACGATTTTTAGATTGTTATCTCCAACCGGGATTCTGTACTAAATTTGTATTTAACTGCATTTCTGAGTAGGGGATAGGAGAATAATACATCTTTGTATTAAATTTCCTTTGTCCGTCGACAACAAACTCATGTGTGGACACAACTCCATTATCTTGCCGCTCTATTCTGAATCCCATTAGTGGCTGGTTCAAATCTTTTTCGGCTGTTTTCCATCTTCTCAAGTCAAAATAGCGTTGATCTTCGAATGCCAGTTCAACCCGTCTTTCATTTCTTATTTTCTTTGTCATTTCCGTTTGAGAAGTTGTAGTGTATGGGACTGTTATTCCTGCACGTGTTCTTACTTTATTCAAAGCTTCGAGAGCTGTCCACCCCAAATCGGCTGCATCATTCGGTCCGTATGCTTCGTTCATGGCTTCAGCGTATAGCAAATAGATGTCTGCCAAGCGAATGACAGGGAAGTAGTGGTAGGTACTCGTTATTGTTTGAGCTGACAGATTTATATTCGTATCAAGGAATTTGCGTAAATAATAACCTGTAACGGTAGAACGAAGATTGACTTTGCCGATAGCATCCTGACTGTTGGGGTCGCTGATGTCGATTGCTCCTCTTGCTCCCAAAATACTTCCGTCACGAACGATCGTAACATCAAAACGAGGATCCATATTCTCGAATCGGGTATCTGATTGCATATCGTTGGCACTACCATCCTTCTTCTCGAAAGCGCGTACCAGATTATGGGAAGGACAAGTACCTCCCGAACCCAACAGTGAAGGAGGGTAATTGTAAAGTTCCAGCATATAGTTTTTTGGATTTCCGGTATATACTATATATTCAGTATTTTGGTTTGGCTGTATGATAAACAGTTTTTCAAAGTTTGGGTATAAATACAATTTACTCGGAGCAAGGTCAATTACGGTTTTCAAAGCTTTAGCAGCAAGTTTCCACCTTTCTTGTACGTTTCCGTCAGTATAGCCGAGTATCGGATTTTGTGCATTGTTGAATAATGGACTCGCTGCGTACGCCAGCGTTTTTGCCTTAATAGCCAACGGGCATGTACTGGCTGATAAAAAACCAAAACCACGATATTGATTCGTGATATAATTGTAGCGCGTAAATACTTCGCTGGCTTCATTGCATAAACTTACAATATAATCGACGCAATCGCTGAAATTATTGCGGGGTAATGTTATAATCTCTTTATCATCAAGAGTATATGTCTTTTTCACGAGCGGAACTCCTCCATACCTTTTGATTAACTCGAAGTAATAGAGTGCACGGACCGATTTACTCTCTGCTATGGCCAGTTCTTTATAACTTTCAACTTGTGCATCTGTCCAACCTGCATTGTTTTGTAGGAGAGGAATGTACTGCTCGAAATAAAGTGTACGCCGGATACCGATGTATAAATCGGCCCAACGGTTTTCTATCGGACTAATTTCGGTTGCGTATCCTTGTCCCAGTTTATACATTGCATTGGCGGGGTCTACATAAGCACCGTCATCTGTAGATGCGTCGAGGAATGCTGTGTAGTTGCTTTGGTATCCATTGGGCATGGAAACGTAAACGCTATTCAGCATTTGGATTGTTTTGTTATAATCAATAAATGTCTCTTCCGGTTGCCAGTATTCATAAGGTTGTTGGTCCAGATAGTCGCATGAAGAAACTGCAAGAGCAATACAACCTGTTATGAGTATATGTTTAATCGTTCTCATAGTTAGTTAAAATTTAATGTTTATTCCGGCGCTGAATGAGCGTTGGAGCGGATAAGCGACACCATTGCCATAGGCCTCCGGGTCAATAACGTCTAGTTTATCAAATGTGAGCAGGTTCTGGCCATTTAAGAAGATACGGAGTTCTTCAAGACCAATGGAACGGACCACTTTGGTTGGTAGATTATACGACAGTTCTACATTCTTTAGTCTTAGATAAGAGGCGTCCCGTTGCCAATAGGTAGACGAAAGACTGTTGTTGCTTGACCCCGCAGCTTTAGTTGTAAATCTTGGGTTGTTGACAGAAGGGTTTTCCGGTGTCCATCTATTTCTTTGGTGTTCATACATATTTCCGTTATTGTAGAATGCAAACGCTGTGTATGAAGATAGCATTTTAGATACTTTAGCTGCCCCTTGGAATAGTACGGACAGAGAAAATCCTTTATAGCTTCCTCCAAGACTGAAGCCATAGAACACTTGAGGAACGTCCGTGTATCCGTAACGTACCCGATCTTTTTCATCTATCTTACCGTCTCCGTTGATATCTTTATATCGTATGTCTCCGGGAACGACGCTGTTCAATGTGTGAACAGGAGCTGCCGCAATTTCTTCATACGATTGGAAAATACCATCGGCAATATAGACCAGTGAAGTACCATAAGGATGTCCTTTGGAATACATATAGTCATACGGTTGCAAGGCTTCGTCCATATCAATGACTTTGTTTTTGCTGTATGAAATGTTACCACTAAGGAAATATGTGAAATCTTTACCTATGTTATCTTTCCAGTTTAGGCTGGCTTCCCAACCTTTGGTTTCCATTTTCCCGATATTCTTGCCTGGCATATAGATAGTAGTATATCCCAACATGGATGAAAATGTGGAGGGAATGGTGTATACACCGGTGCGACGATCCTTCCAAATGTCGAATGTTGCGTTCAAACGATTAGAAAACATTCCTAAGTCTGCACCTAGATTCATTTGAGTAGATTCCTCGTAGGTAGCAGAAGGATTGGCTTGTTGGGTTTCCAATAGAGAAGTATATTGTACCATGTCATTACCAAAATAGATTCCTTCATTCAAATTCTGAAGACGGCTCATATACATATACGCAGATACTGCACGGTCATTATTGATCTTACCGATACTACCGCGTATCTTTAGATTAGAAATAGCGGGCTTTAACACATCAAAGAATTTCTCATTGGATACATACCATGCTAAAGAAACAGTAGGAGACAATCCCCAGCGGTTTTCATTATTGAATTTGTAAGAACCTTGATAACCGAAAGTGGCATCTATCTGGTATCTATTATCGTATTTATATGCAAACCAGCCACCAACTGTTTGATAGCGATAGGGAAGCACAATACTTTGATTGTATTCATATTGGTCGTAAAACATCATTCCCGAGACATTGTGCCTACCGAAAATACGATTGTAGCTAAGCTTAAAATTTAATGTGGTGTTACGTGCATCACCATATTTCATGGCAGCATTTGATATCATTTCTTCACTAGTTCCATATTTTTGGAGTACTCCGTTATTTTGAAGTGTGTAATAATTGAAAGAGCGGGTACGGTTTTGTTTTTGTAAGTTGTATACGTCCATAGAAATCTGTCCGTAGAGCGATAAACCCTTCAGAAGGAAATCCAGATCCTGTTTCAGTGATACAGAAAAGGCGCCATAACGTTTATCGATCGCTGTGTAGCCACCTCTGTTCAAGATAGCCCACGGATTAATATATTTATCATTGCCTGCTACAATACGGTCTCCCGGTTGTGATTTGATAGGATTCCCTGACTGGTCTACATAGTTATGAGTATCTTTATAGTACATTGGGAATGCCGTAGCCGGCGTTTTCAACAAATTTTGGAATATATATTGTTGTGCTTGGTCGTAATAAGGTGAGTTTTCACTTTGCATCCAACCGTCTAATTTAACAGATAAAAGGGTTGTGGAGGTAATGTCGAAGTCTACGTTCGAGCGAAAGTTGATTCGGGAAAATTCTGTGTTGGTACTGTAATTCTGCTCTTTTTCAGTATTAAACATTCCTGCTTGTCCGGTATATCCCAATGAGACGAAATAACGGGTACGCCCGGAACCTCCTTCTACTGTGGCATTATATCGCTGCATGAAAGTTCCTTTTTTAAGCAAGTTTCCTATCCAGTCGACATCTGGGTAGCGCTCCGGGTCTGAATGATTGGCGAATTTATTGATCTCCGTTTCCGTGTAGAAAGGATTCAAACCGTCATTAATGTTCGCTTCATTGTAGGATTGAGCATATTCTGCCGCGTTAACAGCTTTGGGAACTCTCATGTTCTGCTGATATATCCCTTGGATGTTAAGGTTGACTCTAGGTTTTCCGAGACGTCCGGATTTGGTTTCAATCAGGATAACTCCGTTCGCGCCTCGCATACCATAAAGAGCGATAGCAGAAGCATCTTTTAATATGGTCACTCTTTCAATTTCCTGAGTTTGTACCATACCGTAGTAATTGCGTTCTTGTCCATCGATTAGTACAAGTGCGCCATTTCCATTGCTACGTATTCCACGTATATAAATGGAAGCTTCGTCATTGCCCGGTTCTCCACTTCGCTGAATCGTAGTTAACCCCGATATTCTTCCTGACAATGCATTGGATAAATGCTGTACAGGCACATTCTCCAATACTTTACCGGAGATTACATCGGATGCACCGCTAAACTCTGTTTTTAACTTACTTCCATAGGGTATGGAAATGATTGTCGAGTCTTTTTCATTCTTTTCCTTCACTGTTTTGTCCTGTGCTGAAATGATGGTTGAATAACCTGCAAGTGAGCAAAATAGCAGAAAGAACTTGATTTTTAAAGTTTTCTTTCTCATAAATATTAAATTAAGGGGAATATTTTATAATATTCAGTTTAGAATAAGTCGTAGTAGAACTTAGCCTAATTTAATCTATATCTATGATAATCAGTTTGTTAAAGTTGTGATATTTATTAAAAAAGAGTAATGGTATAAAGTTGGTATCTAAAAAAGTAGATTTAATTTGCGGGAGAATGCAAAATAAATGAAATATTAGCTTGATATTTTAAAATCAATTAATATATTTGCGGAGAATTAAAAACAAAATGAACTTTTAAAGCAAAATCGCCTATGGAGAGCTAAGCACTTCTACTATAATTTAGAAAATTATTAAGTTCTACTACAACTTAGCTATTAATTTAATCTTTTAGAAACATAAATAAGAAAAGGGAAAAACTATTTTTTAATGGTGGTTATATGTTTGTCGTTTAGTAATCGTAGACAAAATGATCCTATTTGTGCTACCTAAACAGGGAATTATATAATTAACTATCTATCTAATTATCTAGGTAAGTTTTTAAAACCTCTGCTATTTTCTCATATCCTTTAGTATTAGGATGAAGTCCATCGCTGAATAAGGATGAATTGATAATGCCATTTTTATCTGTCAACAGGTTGCTTAAGTTTATATAAATACAATCCTGTTCTAGCTTCTTACGAAGTTCTTTGTTAATTTGCTGAATACGTTTTTCTGTGTTTGCTCTTGGGAGGATTCCCATTACGCATAATTTAGCTTGTGGTTGGCGTATTTTAATAGCTTCGGTAACCTGAAGAATACCTTGCAGAATTTCTTTATCTGTATTAAATTGAAGATTATTAGTTCCTATCAGTAGAAAAATCATATTTGCTTTGAAACCGTCCAATTCGCCATGGTAGATGCGCCACAATACGTTTTCTGTTTTATCCCAGCCGAAACCGAGATTGCGAACTGACCTGTTTTTGAATAGCTTGTCCCAAGCTTCTTTTCCACGTTGTGTCGGTGCAGTAGGCTCGCCGGCCCAGTAATGCGTGATAGAGTTACCTATCATAATGATTTCCGGGGCATTTTCTCGGTTTAATTTAAGGATTTCTTCATGACGCGCGTACCAATCATAGGAATCTCTTTGTTGTTTGCATGGAATACATGAAGTGGGACCTTCATTCTTTTCATGTAATATTTCCCGTATCTTTTTTAAATAACTGTCTGCATATTGCTGCATACCTAAATCAGTAGAATGAACTCCGTCTACCATACCGTCTGCCGGAATACCTATTTCTTCCTTTGTCAGATAATAGATATCCGGAATTTGTTCTTCTTGTAAAGTATTGTATGCTTTTCGCAATTCAGTATTAGCTACGCGGTATGATTCTTCTGCTTTTTCGGAAGTGACATCGTTGGCATATCCGTCATGCTCTACTAGTAAAATAGGTGCTTTGCTGGTTTCGCGTAATTTCTTTACTCCTTTTAAGGTACGGTCGTATATCACTTCTGCACTCTTTCCCGGTAGGTTGGGCATACAGTCAATGATAAACAGTTTTGCATCAATCTCGGACAATAAGTCGAATAGTTCGCTCTCGAGTTTGCCATTGCCGGAGAATCCCAAATTGATGACGGGATGTTCCGACTTTCTATTTAAAATATTTCCCCATGCCATACCCGGACGGGAGGCACAAGCCCCTTGTGCAATGGAAGTTCCGTAAATAACCAGGGGTTTTTCTTGTGAGACGGGAAGAAAACGGAAAGAAGTGTTCTCGGGTACACCGATTTCTAGCCATGACACACTGTTGTAAAGAGGTAGAAATAATTGATATTCAAAACCTTTTCCGGTTTTTGCGGCATACGAAAGTCCGCTAAAATCGTATGTAATGGTATCCTGCATAACATACCGTCCAACACACCAACGCTCTTGACCATTATTGTCGGTTGCATATAAATCAATGCCAGAGACACCAGTTGCTGGCATGTGTGGCATGGAAAGAGCGCCTTTCACAACATAACGAATTTTTATTTCCGGAGCATTGGAACGAAATGCAATGGAGAGTCCTGCGCTTTGGAGTGATAAGTCCCATACCGCTTTTCGTACTTTATCTTTAGCCCGTTGTGGAAGTCGTGTGTAAAATCCTGCGGGATCTTCTTGCCATGCTTGTCCACGGACGACCGGAAAACTTTCTTTTTGTGGATTGAACCACTTATATTGTGCTGTTAGTGATGAAGTGCAACCTAAAAAAAGAATAAAAAGAAAGAGGTGTAAATGTGTTGTTTTCATAGGTGGTATAAATAATATAACTTAATTTATATAATGAGCTTCTGTGCATCAGGAATAAGAATTTCTTTTCGTCGCAACTCAATCAATCCTTTATCCTGTAATTCGTTAAGTGCTTTGGAAGTATTCAGACGGGTATCGTCTAAATAGCGAGCTAAATCATCCATTTTTACTTTGAATATCTTTTCTCCTTGTGTTTTCTCGCAATGCAGTAAGAAGAAGCGGGAAATCTTCTCCTTTAAGTCTATAGTCGGTTCTTCCCATAGTCGGGAGTAAAGATTTTGTGCACGATTGCTGACAATATTCATATAGTTGAGCCTGAATATATCGTAATTAAACAGGTCGCTAAGTACGAAGGCTTTACTAATACTGATTGTGTGGGCTTCTGTATGCGCTATATAAGAGGATGCGTAATTCGTATTCATGCCGAATAACGATTGTGGTTCTATCAGATATGGTGCTTCCATTTGCTCAATGACAGTGTATATGTTTTCTTTGGAAGTGGTGACGATAGATACTTTACCTTTTAACAGGAAACGAAGTTGCTTACAAGGACTACCATTCTCAATGATAGTTTCTCCGGCTTTATGCTTGATAAAATGTAGCTTTACCTTATCCAAAATACTAGTGAAATCTTCATGGCAAAGACCTTGAAATAAAGGCAATTGGAGCAAAGTGTCGAACATTGTTTCCATACGTTGTTATCTCTTATTTATTGTACAAATTTACTCATTATACAATACTGCTGTCAACATCTGACCCTTCTTTTTGTTTTTTTTATTGTTTGAATGCATAAAAATAGAGTATATTTGCAGAAAAAAAGGAGGAAATTATGTTTGCAGGCTTTAACTGGCAACAGATGATTAGTGCGTTTATCGTGCTTTTTGCGGTAATAGACATTATCGGTTCTATACCTATTATTATTAACCTGAAAGAAAAGGGGAAGGATGTGAATGCAATGAAGGCTACCGTTATTTCTTTTGCCTTATTAATCGGTTTCTTTTATGCAGGGGACATGATGCTGAGACTCTTCCATGTAGATATTGAATCTTTTGCTGTTGCAGGTGCATTTGTTATTTTCCTCATGTCTTTGGAAATGATTCTGGATATTGAAATCTTCAAAAATCAGGGACCTATCAAAGAAGCTACTCTAGTTCCGCTTGTTTTTCCTCTTTTAGCCGGTGCCGGAGCTTTTACTACCTTGCTTTCCCTTCGGGCAGAATATGCCAGCATTAATATTATCATCGCCTTGGTTCTGAATATGGTCTGGGTTTTCTTTGTTGTGAGTATGACCGGTCGTGTGGAACGATTCCTCGGGAAAGGTGGTATTTATATTATTCGCAAGTTCTTTGGAATTATCCTGTTGGCTATCTCTGTCAGGTTGTTTACGGCGAATATAACGTTGTTGATTGAGGCATTGCATAAGTCCTGATTGGAAAATTCCTCCTTCGGATTCTCCTCTTCTTCCTCGTCATCATCCTTTTCATCTGCAAAAGGTTCCGGGCGTTGAGGCCCGTGATTCACAAAAGCTAGGGCACAGAGTGTTCCCATAATTCCACCGCTTAGATGTCCTTCCCACGACATATTGGCGGGAGAGAAATAGGGGAACATATGCCAGATAATTCCTCCGTATAAAAAGGTGACAAGCAGAGAAATGGCAATAAGTGGTACGTATTTGCGGAGAATGCCACTGAAAAAAAGGAAAAAGGCAAGACCGTAGATTAATCCGCTGGCACCTATATGCCAGCCCGGTTTACCTATAATAAAGGTAAGTAGTCCGGCACCGATCCAAATCAGGATAAAAATTTTTCCCGCTATTCCCCGGTAAAAGTAAAAAAGACACCATGATAAGAAAAATAGCGGGAGCGTATTAGCCAGTAAATGACTGAATCCACTGTGTATCAACGGATGAGTCAGAATACCGAAAACTCCACGTTTTTCCATAGGATATATCCCCAAGTGAGAGAGATCCCAATGCATCCCGACCTCTACAATCTTGAGCATATAAAGAATGAAAATAAGAAACAATGGCTTTGCTGCAGCTAGCATGATACGCTGAATATCTTGTTTCATGACTTTCTTTTCTTTAGATATTTTACGCAATACTACGAATATTTGCACAAAATCTGAAAATAAAAACCCTTTTTATTTTTGTTTTTATCTAGAATTTGTACATTTGGACATTGTACCTGTTATATATGGTGCTACAACCATTCTGTATGCGATATAGTAATAAATACAAGTATGATATAATAGCCAATAATTAACCTTTAAATAATGCACAACTATGAGTTATTTACGATTTGACAAGACCCTCATGACGAATCTGGAAGAATCTCTGCAGAGAGAAATTCTCCGGACGAACAAGGCAGGAGCTTATCATTGTACAACGATTGTTGATTGTAACACACGCAAATATCACGGCCTGTTGGTAATTCCTGTTCCCAATATCGACGATGAAAATCATGTGCTGCTATCTTCTCTTGATGAAACGGTAATTCAACATGGTGCGGAGTTTAACTTGGGATTGCATAAATATCAGGGGAACAACTTTAGTCCCAACGGGCACAAGTATATCCGTGAGTTTGATTGTGAACATATCCCGGCGACAACTTACCGTGTTGGAGGAGTAATTCTCCGCAAAGAAAAAATCTTTGTACATCATGAAAATAGAATCCTGATTCGTTATACTTTGCTGGATGCGCATTCGGCTACGACTTTGCGCTTCCGCCCGTTCCTCGCTTTCAGGAGTGTACGTGAGTACACACATGAAAATGCGCAGGCAAGCCGCGAGTATCAACTTGTGGAAAATGGTATTAAAACCTGTATGTATCCCGGATATCCGGAACTATATATGCAGTTGAATAAAAAGTGTGAGTTTCATTTCATGCCTGACTGGTATCGGGGTATTGAATACCCGAAAGAACAAGAGCGTGGGTATGACTTCAATGAAGACCTTTATGTTCCCGGTTATTTTGAGGTGGATATAAAGAAAGGGGAGAGCATCGTATTCTCTGCCGGAACTTCAGAAGTGACTCCCCGTAGATTGAAACAAACATTTGAGGCTGAAGTGCTTGATCGTACCCCTCGTGATAGCTTTTACCATTGTCTGAAGAATTCCGCTCATCAGTTCCATAACCAGCAGGAAGACGAACATTATATTCTTGCCGGTTATCCGTGGTTTAAATGTCGTGCACGTGATATGTTCATTGCCCTGCCGGGACTGACGCTTGCGCTCGATGAGGTCGATCAGTTTGAGGATGTGATGAAAACGGCGGAAAAGGCAATTCGCAATTTTATAAATGAAGAACCAGTAGGCTACAAGATTTATGAAATGGAGCATCCTGACGTTTTGCTTTGGGCTGTCTGGGCTTTGCAGCAATATGCAAAAGAAACTTCCCGTGAGCAATGTCGTCAGAAATACGGAGAACTTCTGAAAGATATAATGGAGTTTATTCGTCAGCGGAAACATGAGAATCTTTTCTTGCATGATAATGGATTACTTTTTGCCAACGGTACGGATAAGGCGATTACATGGATGAATTCTACAGTGAACGGACATCCGGTGATTCCTCGTACGGGGTATATTGTTGAATTTAATGCGTTGTGGTATAATGCGTTGCGTTTTATAGCTGATTTGGTGCGCGAAGGAGGAGACGTATACTTGGCGGATGAACTCGATGCGCAGGCAGAAGTAACCGGAAAGTCTTTTGTCGAGGTATTCCGTAACGAATATGGTTATCTGCTTGATTATGTAGACGGTAATATGATGGATTGGAGTGTACGTCCTAACATGATATTTACCGTAGCGTTTGATTATTCTCCTTTGGATCGTGCACAAAAGAAACAGGTGCTTGATATTGTGACCAAAGAGCTGCTCACTCCGAAAGGAATTCGTTCGTTGAGTCCGAAGAGTGGCGGATATAATCCGAACTATGTAGGTCCGCAGATACAACGTGATTATGCTTATCATCAGGGAACGGCTTGGCCTTGGTTGATGGGGTTCTATCTGGAAGCTTATCTTCGAATTTATAAGATGAGCGGATTGTCATTCGTTGAACGCCAACTGATTAGTTATGATGACGAAATGACAAGTCATTGTGTTGGTTCCATTCCCGAGCTATTCGATGGGAACCCGCCTTTCAAAGGACGCGGCGCAGTATCGTTTGCGATGAATGTAGCAGAAATACTGCGTGTCTTAAAGCTACTGTCTAAGTATTATTAAAAAAGGAGGAACGAAGATGAAAGTTTTAATGTTTGGATGGGAATTCCCTCCCAAAATATATGGTGGTCTTGCGGTTGCTTCTTATGGAATAACTAAAGGATTGAGTCTGCAAGGTGATATGGAGACGATTTTCTGTATGCCTAAACCGAGCGGTGAAGAAGAAAAGTTCTTGAAAATAATCGGTATGAATCAAGTACCCATCGTGTGGCGTGATGTCAACTACGACTACTTGAAGTCCCGCTTGTTGGAAATGACACCGGAAGAATATTACTCTTTCCGCGATCATATTTATGCCGATTTTTCTTATATGCATGTGAATGATTTGGGGTGTATGGAGTTTGCTGGTGGTTATCCCGGGAACTTGCACGAAGAAATTAATAATTTCTCGATCATTGCCGGAGTAGTAGCCCGTCAGCAGGAGTTTGATATCATTCATGCGCATGACTGGCTGACTTACCCTGCCGGAGTACATGCCAAAATGGTTAGCGGAAAGCCGCTTTGCATCCATGTGCATGCTACGGATTTTGACCGTTCTCGTGGCAAAGTCAATCCTACTGTTTATTCGATTGAGAAGAATGGTATGGATCATGCCGATTGTATCATGTGCGTATCCGAGCTTACTCGTCGCACTGTTATTAACGAGTATCATCAGGACCCCAGAAAGGTATTTGCCATGCATAATGCTGTTTATCCATTGTCGCAGGAACTGCTGGATATTCCACGTCCCGATCACTCAAAAGAAAAGGTGGTCACTTTCCTTGGACGTATTACGATGCAGAAAGGACCGGAATATTTTGTAGAAGCTGCTGCGCTTGTATTGCAGCGTACTCGTAATATTCGTTTTGTAATGGCGGGGTCAGGCGATATGTTGAATGCCATGATTAACTTGGTTGCTGAACGTGGTATTGCCGATCGATTCCACTTCCCGGGCTTCATGAAAGGCAGACAGGTATATGAGGTTTATAAGAACAGTGATGTATTTGTCATGCCGTCTGTCTCTGAACCTTTCGGTATCGCTCCGCTGGAAGCCATGCAGTGTGGAACACCTTCCATCATTTCTAAGCAGTCTGGATGTGGCGAGATTCTTGATAAGGTGATAAAAACTGACTATTGGGATATTCATGCAATGGCTGACGCTATCCATTCTCTGTGTACCAATCCGTCTCTTTTCGAATATCTCAAAGAAGAGGGAAAGAAGGAAGTAGATGGGATTACGTGGGAAAAAGTTGGCTTGAGAATCCGTGCTCTCTACGAGTCTGTGTTAAGAAACTATGGTAAATAACAAAACAATAAATAAAAATGAGAACTATCTGTCTTTATTTTGAAATACATCAAATTATCCATTTGAAACGTTATCGTTTCTTCGATATTGGTAATGACCATTATTATTATGATGATTATGCCAACGAAACGGGTATGAATGAGGTCGCTGAACGTTCGTATATTCCTGCTCTCAATGCGTTGATCGAGATGGCGAAAAACTCGGGTGGTGCTTTTAAAGTAGCACTTTCTATCTCGGGAGTAGCCTTGGAACAATTGGAAATTCATGCTCCGGCAGTCATTGATTTATTGCATCAGTTAAATGAAACTGGTTGTTGTGAGTTCTTATGTGAACCTTATTCGCATGGTTTGTCTTCACTGGCTAACGAGGATTGCTTCCGTGAAGAAGTACTTCGTCAACGTGATAAGATGAAACAGATGTTTGGCAAAGAACCGAAAGTGTTCCGCAACTCTAGTCTGATTTATTCTGATGAAATTGGTGGATTGGTAGCTTCTATGGGCTTCAAGGGGATGTTGACGGAAGGTGCTAAACATGTGTTGGGGTGGAAGAGTCCGCATTATGTTTATCACTGTAATCAAGCTCCAAGTCTTAAGCTCTTGTTGCGGGATTTCAAACTCTCTGACGACATCAGTTTGCGCTTTTCTAATTCGGAGTGGGCGGAATATCCGTTGTTTGCTGATAAGTATATTAATTGGATCGATGCATTGCCGCAAGAAGAGCAAGTTATTAATATCTTTATGGAATTGAGTTCGCTTGGTATGGCTCAACCGTTATCCTCTAATATTCTTGAATTCTTAAAAGCGTTGCCGGAATGTGCAAAGGCTAAGGGAATTACTTTCTCTACACCGACTGAAATTGTAACGAAGCTGAAATCAGTATCACAACTCGATGTTGCATATCCGATGTCGTGGGTGGATGAAGAGAGAGATACTAGTTGTTGGCTGGGTAATGTTATGCAACGCGAGGCTTTTAATAAATTGTATAGTGTAGCTGAACGTGTTCATTTGTGTGACGACCGTCGTATCAAACAGGATTGGGATTATTTGCAGGCTAGCAATAACTTCCGTTTTATGACAACGAAGAATAATGGTATGTGGTTGAATCGTGGAATCTATGATTCTCCTTATGATGCTTTCACTAACTATATGAATATTCTGGGTGACTTTATCAAACGGGTAGATGCACTATATCCTGCCGATGTAGACAGTGAAGAATTAAATTCTTTATTGACTACCATTAAGAATCAGGGGGATGAGATTACTGAATTGGAAAAGATATTGGCTAAATTACAGGCAAAAGTAGAAGCGGCAAAGAAAACGGTGGTCAAAAAGGCTACTAATGCTAAAGAGCCGGTAGTAAAAGAAAAAGCTGTTGATAAATCAAAACCTGCTGTAAAGAAAGCTGCAGTTAAGAAAGCAACAGCCGAGCCGAAGAAGGCTACGGGGAAAGCTAAGAAGGCTTAAATAAACAGTATAAAAACTTGTTATATAGAACCGTGAGTAAGAGAAAATCAGACTCACGGTTTTTTGTGGGGGTAATGCATATTTGTGTGGTTACCCTGTCCAATATTAATAAAAATAGCGCAAGTTACATAAGTGACCTGCGCTATTTTTATTAATATGGATAATCTTTATTTTGTACTCTTGAATTGAGTTGAAACTACTTCTAGTTTGAGAACATATTTTTGATCATATTCATATATAGGTTCTCCTTTTTCATTATACATTATATTTCCATCTTTATCTTTTTTAAGTACTAAATTTTCTCCCAATTTTCCACCCTTTAGACGTACATATCCAGGTTTCAAATCATGCTGTATGCTAATAATGTTGCTAGATGTTCCATAATAACTATTACTACTTGACGAATCATAAGTTACTAAGACAGGAATTAATACAACTTTATTCCAGTCAGGGTTATTATTTTCCCATGCCTTTTCATCCCACGAACTACCAGCTTTTTTTCTAGCTTCCTCTTTATCTACGATACATGCATTAATCAGCTGGGTTATATTGTTGAAACTATACTGGTTGATATTACTACTGTGGCTTGTTAAGTATGATGAAATTCCATCGGTTAACTTGTTTTCTTTAAAGAAAGAATCTTTTTCTTTCTTTCGTATTAGCATAACATTAGATGGAATAGACATGCCAAATTTTTTGTCAGCAGGTTGATTATAGTTTGTGAATGTTAATTTTACGGCATTCAATGTGTCACCAGCTAATACATTTGCGATAGAATCAATAGGAAGAGTTGCTTGGGTAAAAATGCCTGCCGGAGTCTTTAGATAAGTTTTGTCCCAGTTTTCTTCTAAGTTGATTAAATTGTCTATCGTTTGTGTCTCATTTTTTAATTGATTAGCTTGAATTACTTCACGAGTAGTGGCAAAGGTACGATATCCATAGTAGGTCGAGTCTTTATATTTTCCATCTTCTTCTGCTACTTTCTTTTTCAATTTAATACCAGTGAGTGTATCAACTGCATAGCATTTATACACAACATTCATTTGAGCTTGGTTTATGTAAAGCACAGTACCATCACCATAATCACTTTTTACGTAAATGCCTTTGAATATTTTTCTGAATGTTTTATTATCAAAATTAACGCCAAATTTGTTAGCTTCTTGTATAATCTTTGTGCCAATTTCTATTGCAGCGTCCTGTTTAAAAGAAACATGTACGCTAGGTACATATGTACTGAGTTTGCGGATAGAATCTTTAACAGATAAATCGACTGCTGTATAGGCCTTAGTTCCCAGTAGATTTTCAGGATTATAAAATTCTTCAGGCTCAATATCTGTATAATATGCATTCTCTTGATTAAGTTCTTTTTCAGCCTCTCCTAGTTCGTAAACACTTAAACGACATGCAGTTAATGAATCTCCAAAATAGCTGCTATACCATAGGTAAAGTTCGATTGTATGGATGTTACCAATAATCTTATTTTCATCATCACGTATGAAAGTGACATCTTTATTATCTTCATTATCGTCCCCTACCATTATTTGAGTAGCTTTCCCTTTGCTGTCTAAAGCTGTCTTATTGTATACTCCAGGGAAAGTCATTCCTTCAGGGCAATTTAGTTGTGCCAAGAAACCTGCCTGATAAGTTCCGAATGTTTCATCAGTGAACTTACCTACATAACCGACATTTGTCATTGCATATATCTTACCGGCATGAACAGATTCGGTAATTACATCAAATGTAGATAGCTTTCCATTGATATCCCGGTCGCTTTCTGGAAACATTCTCAATCCCAGTCCGGCAGTGTTGTCATCACAACCCCAAAAGGTGATTGCCAGTAAAACTATTAAGGCGTATTTTGCTTTCATGATCGTCGTATCTTGATTTTTTTATTCTTCTTCGTTTGCAGTAGCATCCCATACCTGATCGTAGAACTCGTTGCAGGCATCTGCATAGTTTTCCGGGTTTTGGTAGTCAAGTACCAATTTGCCAGATTGGCGGGCATATTCAATAATAGACTCGTCTACCTTTTCGCTGTTTTGTATTACTCCGTCCGAATAATCAACGGCGAGTTTGCACAGAGCAGCATAGTCTACCGGCTCTTTCAAATCACCTAAATCTTTTTTAGAAATACCTTTCAGCATCAATTTGGCTGCGAAATCGTCGCTAAGTGTACTCTTGAAATCATCTTCATAAACAGAGAATACCACTTTAGCGTCGCGAAAAGAAGGTTCGTCTTTATAGGCTTTCTTAATATAAAGAGGAGCTAAAGCTGTCATCCAGCCATGACAGTGAATGACATCAGGACACCAGCGAAGTTTTTTCACTGTTTCCAATACACCGCGTGCATAGAAAACGGCACGGCTATCGTTATCATCATATTCTATACCATTTTCATCCGTTGTCTGCATACGATTCTGGAAATAATCATCGTTATCGATGAAATATACCTGCATGCGTGCGGATTGGATAGAAGCAACTTTTATAATCAAGGGGTGGTCAGTATCGTCGATAATCAGGTTCATACCAGAGAGGCGGATCACTTCGTGCAGTTGATTTCTGCGCTCATTGATATTTCCCCATTTAGGCATAAAGGTTCTGATTTCACGGCCTTTTTCTTGTATCGCCTGTGGAAGGTTTCTACCTATAT
>OLFY01001355.1_pt1 | contig 30858 bp, 23 predicted proteins | sample 1605611 | NCBI WGS metagenome assembly OLFY01 (sample SAMEA3888923, study PRJEB22519) | human gut metagenome | biome: human gut; feature: human-associated habitat; material: faeces | place: Denmark | collected 2011
TACCGGCGCGGCGGCCGGGATGTCGTCCGCTTCGATCATGCCCGCTTCGCTGGGCCCCACGTGGGCCGGATGCGCCGGGGCTTCGGGCCGGGGCAGGGCGGCCTTCGGGGCCGTGGCCTCCGTCACCTGTGCAGGACGGGCGGTCTGGCGGGCGGGCGTCTCCCGCTGGGGCCGCGCGCAACTTCCGGTTTGTCGGGAGGGCGCAGGCTCGGGAGCGGGCTCGCTGCTGCCGGCAGCGGCGCTCTTTTCCGCGGGGGTCCCGTGTTCACGGGCGCGGGCCGCCGGGGCCTGGACGTGAGCGGCATGGCCCATGTCCCGGGGCGGGAGGGGGCTGCCTTCCTGCCTGTCGTGGCCGGGATGGCCCTGTACGGGCGCGGCCGGTGCCGGGGCGCTGTCCATGTGTTCCAGGGGCAGCAGCTGCGGCAGCAGGGCCAGATTGAGCAGCAACAGCTCCAGAGCCGCGGCCGGCTCGGGATTCTGCACGATGCCGCGCTGGGCGTCCAGTACCATCTGCCAGGCGGCGTGCAGGTGCCCTGCGGAAAAACGCGGGGCCAGGCCCTGCCAGAAAAGGATCTCTTCGCCGGGCAGGCCCAGGGTGGGGGCCACGGCATCGCCGCCCTGCCGCAGCAGGAACAGGTCGCGCAGATGTCCGGCCAGCTCGCGCACGAAAAATCCGATGTCCACCCCCTGGCGGAACAGGCCGGCGCACAGCTGCGAGACGGCCGCGCAGTCCCGGGCGTGGAGGGCGTCGAACAGGTCGGCGAACAGCTCCTGTCCGGCCAGGCCCAGCACTTCGCGGGTCACGGCGCTGGTGAGGTTGTCGCCGCCCAGGGCCAGGGTCTGGTCCAGCAGGGACATGCTGTCGCGCACGCTGCCCGCGGCCCGGCGCGCGATGAGGCGCACGGCACCTTCTTCGAAGGGGACGTTCTCCTTGTTCAGGACCTGGGACAGGTGCTGCACGAGGGCGTCCTCGCCCAGATGGCGGAAGACGAAATGCTGGCAGCGGCTGACGATGGTGATGGGGAACTTGTGCGCCTCGGTGGTGGCGAAGATGAAGACCACGCGCGCGGGCGGCTCCTCCAGCGTCTTGAGCAGGGCATTGAAGGCGCTGCGCGAGAGCATGTGGGCTTCGTCGATGATGAAGACCTTGTAGCGGCCCTCCATGGGGGCGTAGCCGATGTTCTCGCGCAGGGCGCGGGCATCTTCCACGCTGTTGTTGGAGGCGCCGTCTATCTCGGTGACGTCCACATGGCTGCCCTGGGTGATCTTGCGGCACTGGTCGCACTGGTTGCAGGGCTCGGGGCCCGGCGCATGGCGGCAGTTGAGGGCCTTGGCGAAGATGCGGGCGATGGTGGTCTTGCCCACGCCGCGCGTGCCGCTGAGCAGATAGGCGGCGGCGACCCGGTCTTCGGCGGCGGCACGGGAGAGCACGGCCTTGACCATGTCCTGTCCGGCGACCTGGGCAAAGGTCTGGGGGCGGTATTTGGCGGCGAGGGAGAGGTGCTTCATGAAAAAAACGGCAGGGCGCGCCTGTCCCCCCAAAAAGGTTACAGGCGCGCCGGAAGAGAGTGCTAGAACGTGTAGTGGCTCAGCCAGTCGGCGTACTTGGCGTTCTGGCCCTTGACCACGCCGAAGTATTCCTTCTGCAGGTGCTTGGTCACAGGACCGGCATGGCCGGCGCCGATGGTGCGGTTGTCCACTTCGCGGATGGGCGTGATCTCGGCGGCGGTACCGGTGAAGAAGGCTTCGTCGGCGATGTACAGCTCGTCACGGGTGAACTGCTGTTCTTCCACGGTGTAGCCCAGGTCGCGGGCCACCTTCATGACGGAGTCACGGGTGATGCCGCCCAGGATGGAGGTCCAGGGCGTGGTCTTGATGATGCCGTCGCGCACGATGAAGATGTTTTCACCGGTGGCTTCGGAAACGAAACCGTTGGTATCCAGCATCACGGCTTCGTCGTAACCGTCTTCCTTGGCTTCGATCTTGGCCAGGATGGAGTTCACGTAGTTGCCGGCGGCCTTGGCCTTGCTCATCAGGGTGTTGACGTGCATGCGGGCGAAGGAGCTGGTCTTGGCGCGGATGCCCATTTCCAGGGCTTCGGGGCCAAGGTAGGCGCCCCAGGGCCACACGGCGATGATGGTGTGGACCTTGTTGTTGCCGGGGTAGACGCCCATTTCGCCATCACCCACGAAGGACAGGGGACGGATGTAGCCTTCCTTCATCTTGTTGGCCTTCAGGGTGTCCAGGATGCCCTGGCTGATCTCGTCGACGGTGTAGGGAATGTTCAGACGCAGGATCTTCGCGGAATTGAGTAGGCGCTGGCTGTGTTCCTTCAGGCGGAAAACGGCGGAAGTGCCGTCAGCACAGGCATAGGCGCGGATGCCTTCGAAAACGGCGCTGCCGTAATGCAGGGCATGGGTGAGAACGTGAACCTGGGCGTCGGCCCAGGGGACCATTTTGCCGTCAAACCAGATGAAATCGGTCGTTTGCATGATACATTCCTCAATATATTCCGCGATATTGGTCAGGCCGGATCTTCCGCGCGCGGCGGGGCCTGTCCGAAGGGTAAAAATTTACTGGAAAGCGCCGCGTATGGCAAGCGTCCGCGGGCAGGAAGATGCGCTGCCCGCAACGGGAAGGCGAAGGCCCCGCCCGCAATGCGGCGTGTCCGGTCAACGTGTTCCCCGTACGGGGAAGGAGGAAGGCGGACGGAACGGCGCAGGACAGGGCCTGCCCGGGACCGGGGGAGGTCCCCCATGGGCCTCCCGGCGGACACGCCCGGCCGGACTGCGGCCCAGTGCGTTACGGGCGCTCCCCGTCAGCCGCTTCGTCCGCTTCCGGGCGGTCAGGTCCGGCGGCGGGCACACCGGCCGCCAGGGCAGGGGCCGGGCCTTGCTTGTCAGTGGCGGGACGAAAGTTTACAACCCAGCAGACAAACATTTCAGGCAGCGATGCCTGTGGAGGCAGCATGACAGCGCAGACGTTTCTGGGGATCGATGCGGGCGGCACGCATACCGATGCCGTGCTTTGCGGACCGGAAGGCATCCTGGCCGGGGTCAAGGCGCCCACCTGCCACGAAGATCTGCCCTCTTCGGTGCGCGCGGCACTGGCCGCTCTGGAAAAGGCTCTGGAAGAAAAGTTCGGCCCCGAGGGCCCGGCGCGTTTGCGTGCCGCGGACCGGGTGACCGTGGGCACCACCCTGGCCGTCAACGCCCTGGTGCAGGGCCGGGCCGACCGTGTGGCCCTGGCGCTGAGCGCCGGGCCGGGTCTGGCGCCCGCCCGTTTCGCCATCGGGGACGATGTCTGCATCCTGCCCGGCGGTCTGGACCATCGCGGCGTGGAAGTGACGCCGCTGGATACCCGTCCTCTGGCCGAGGCCTGCGCCGCCTGGAAAAAGAAGGGCGTGCGGGCCGTGGCCTGCGTGGGCAAGTTCTCGCCCCGCAATGCCGCGCACGAACTGGCCATGGCCGACGTGGTGCGCGCTGCTGGCCTCACGCCCGTTTGCGGGCACAGCCTGTCCGGCGAACTCAATTTCCCGCGCCGCATCGCCACGGCCTATTACAATGCCGCCGTGGCCCGCATCGTGGACGGCTTTTTGACCGCTGTGGAGCAGAGCCTGCAGGAAGCGGGCATCCGGGCCCCCCTGCGCCTGCTCAAGGCCGATGGCGGGGCCGTCCCGGCGGCCCTGGCCCGGCAGGAGCCCGTGCAGTCCGTCCTGTCCGGCCCGGCGGCCAGCGTCATGGGCATTCTGGCCCTGTGCCCCGCCGTGGCGGAAGATGCCTGCTCCGTGCTGCTGGACGTGGGCGGCACCACCACGGACGTGGCCCTGTTCGCCCAGGGCTCGCCGGTGGTGGACCGTGACGGCATGAGCGTGCGCGGTCGCCGGACTCTGGTGCGGTCGCTGGCGTCCCTGTCCATCGGCGTGGGCGGCGATTCCCTGCTGCGCGTGGAAGGGCAGGGCGCGGAGGCCCGCGTGCACACCGGCCCCCTGCGCGAAGGTCCGGCCATGGCGTTTGGCGGCGCGCGTCCCACGCTGCTGGATGCCCTCAACGTCTGTGACCGGGAACGGCCCGGCAGTCTTTCCGGTGATGCGGCGGCCTCCCTGCGCGGCGTGGCGGCCCTGGCCGGGGAGCACGGCATGGAGCCCGAAGACCTGGCCGCCCGGGCCGTGGCCGATGCCCTCGATCAGGTGGCGGCGGCCGTGCGCGAGCTGGTGGACGGCGTCAATGCCCGTCCCGTGTATACGCTGGCGGCCCTGCGCGGCCTGCGCGACATCGCGCCGGAGCGGGTCTGGCTGGTGGGCGGCCCGGCGGAACGTCTGCGCGAGCGTCTGGCCGGACGGCTGGCCCTGCCCGTGGATTGTCCGCCCCACGCAGCGGTGGCCAATGCCGTGGGCGCGGCCCTGACCCTGCCCACCGCCGGTCTGGAAGTCTATGCCGACAGCGGCCGTGCCCTGCTGCGTGTGCCTTCGCTGGAACTGGAAGAAAAATTGCCGCGTGCGGCCACGCTGGAGACCGTGAAGGAACGTGCCGTGGCCCTGCTGGAAGAACGTCTGGCCGCCCATGACGCTGCCGGGGCCCGGGTGGAGGTGGTGGAAGCCGACCTCTTCGCCGTGCTGGACGACAGCGGCCGGGCCTCGCGCGACATGCGCGTGCGCTGTCAGGCCGTGCCGGGCATCACCGGACAGGTGAGGGCGGCGGGCTAGGCCTGTCGCTGGCCCACCATGGCATGCATGTTTTTTAGAGGAGAGGGGCCTGCGCGCTGCCTATGCCCGTCAGGTTGTTCCAGCGGTCCTGGGCCTGCGTTTGGGGGCGCCTCATCTTTGTGCCCCTGTCTGTAACGCTCCCACGTTGCTGACGGGCAGGCCCAGAGGGATGCCATCAGCTCGCTGCGGCGCGCGAAGGGGCTCTGCCTGGACACCTCTTTATCCTCCTGTCGATTACCGTCGTCATAAAAAGGACGCCATCCTATGAAGATCGTGCTGTTCGAGCCGGAGATCCCGCCCAATACCGGCAACATCGCGCGCCTGTGCGCCTCCACGGGCATCCATCTCAACCTCATCGAGCCGCTGGGCTTCAAGCTGGAGGACCGCTACCTCAAGCGCGCCGGGCTGGACTACTGGCCGCATGTGCGCATGGATGTCTGGCCGGACTGGGACAGCTGGCTGGCCGCCGCCACGGCGGAGAACGGCGGTACGCCGCCGCGCTGTGTGATGACCTCGGCCCGGGGCGGGGAGCCTTTGCAGCACTTCGCCTTCGCGCCGGACGACTGCCTGGTCTTCGGGCCCGAGACGCGCGGCCTGCCGCCGGAGATCCTGAAGCGCTCCCCGTACAAGGTCCGCATCCCCATGCTCAAGGACAGCGTGCGCAGCATCAACCTTTCCACGGCCGCGGGCATCGTGCTGTTCACGGCCATGAGTTCCTGCGGGCTCATGGAAGGCCCGGAATGGCAGTGATCCGGCTGCCCGCCTCGCAGCCTGCGGGGTAATCGATTTCCCGGAGCCATAAGGCAGGGTGTCACCCTGCCTTTTTTCATTCCTTTTGCCGGAACGGCTGGGGCGGCGTGCCCTGCCGCGAAAACGTGCGCAGGGTATGCCGCCGGTCGGGGACGTGTAGAGGGATCTATCAGTAAAAATAATCTGTTTCCTTTTTGTGATGCGTTTATGCAACCTGTTTTTGCCTTTTGGGGAGGCTGGGGACGCATCCGCGCAACATCCGCGCCGTATCTTGCCAGCAGGGCCAAAAAGGAGAATAAGGCATAAGAGGTGCGGCCGGTGTGCCGCGTCGATTTTTCCACATCCGGGGGTCGTGATGATCGTTGTTTTGCTGGTATGCCTGCTGGTGGGCTTTCTTGTGGGGCTGGCCGGAGTGGGCGGCATCCTGGTGCCGCCGGTACTCATCCTCATGAGCGGACTGGAGCCGCACACGGCCATGGGGACGGCGCTGGCCTCCTTCATCGGTACGGGCTTCGTGGGCACATGGCTTTATCACAAGAACGGGCACTACCGTTTTATGGAGGCCGTGCCCTTTGCCCTGGGCAGCTTCGTCTGCGCCGCGCCCGGTGCGCTGGTCAACGCCCGTATCGATGCCGGACCGCTGGTCATGATCCTGGCGGTCATCATCGTGTTCGCCGGTGCCTGCACCCTGCGCCCGCCCAAGCCGGGCCGCAAGGGCAGCCCCTTCTGGCTGGGCTGGAAGGGCAGGGCAGTCATCGGCGGCGCCACGGGCTTCATGGCCGGGCTCACCGGCGCGGGCGGCCCTGTGGCCTCCATCCCCTGGATGGTGCTGGTGGGGTATTCGCCCATCCATGCCGTGGCCCTGTCCATGCCCTACCAGATCGCCACCTCGTTTTCCGGCAGCGTGGGCAACATGATGGGCGGCCATGTGGACTGGATGCTGCTGCCCGCCCTGTGCGCCGTGCAGGTGGTGGGCCTGCTGGGCGGCATCGCCATGGCCCAGCGCGTGTCGGCACCGTTTTTGCGCAAGGTCATCGGTGCGTTGTGCATCGGACTGGGGGCCTTCCTCTTCCTGCGCCAGGCGGGCTGTTTTTGATAGAAAAAATTCCCGGCCTGTTTCTGGGGGATAATCCCCTTGAATCTCAAATAAAATAACGTTGCAGACGCAACATTTCGGCGGGCGGGCCATGGGCTCGCCCGCTTGTGTCCTGCGGGACGGGCAGGTATGCTGCAGCGTATGAATATCGCTGCCCTTTTCATCCGCCGACCCGTGGCCACGGCACTCATCATGCTGGGCATGCTCTTTTTCGGGGCTGCCAGTTATGTGAACCTGCCGGTCAACCAGTTGCCCAACGTGGACTTTCCCACCATCCAGGTGAGCGCCGACCTTTCCGGTGCTGACCCGGAGACCATGGCCGCTTCCGTGGCCACGCCGCTGGAAAAGGAATTCTTCACCATCGCGGGCATCGACTCCATCTCGTCCGTCAATGCCACGGGTCGAACACGCATCACGATCCAGTTCGCCCTGGACCGTGATATCGACGCCGCGGCCCTGGACGTGCAGGCCGCCATCGGTCTGGCCCAGCGCCGTCTGCCCACCAACATGACCAACGACCCCAGCTTCCGTAAGGTCAACCCGGCGGACTACCCCATCCTCTATCTGCGCGTGGGGTCTCCCACCCTGCCGCTGTACGAGCTCAACGAATATGCCGATACCCTGGTGGGGCAGCGACTCTCCATGGTCAAAGGGGTGGCCCAGGTGGTCATCTACGGGCAGAAGAAGTATGCCGTGCGCGTGCGTGTGGACCCCGACGCCCTGGCCAGCCGCGGGCTGGGCATCGACGAGGTGGCCGATGCCGTGAGCGGCGCCAACAGCAAGCTGCCCACGGGTTCGCTGGAAGGGGAGCGACGCGCCAGCGCCATCAAGGCCTCGGGCCAGCTGGAGAACGCCGAAGCCTTCCGGGACGTGGTGGCGGCCTACCGCAACGGTGCTCCCGTGCGCCTTTCGGACATCGGCGAAGTGGTGGACAGCGTGGAGCAGGACAAGCAGCTTTCCTGGGCCGATGACGGCAAGCCCTGTATCATGCTGGCCGTGGAACGCCAGCCCGGCGCCAACACCGTGCAGGTGGTGGACGACATCAAGACCCTGCTGCCCGGCCTGACCCGCCAGCTGCCGCCCTCGGTCAAGCTGGAGATCTTCTATGACCGCTCGGAATCCATCCGCGAGTCCGTGGCCGAGGTGAAGTTCACCCTGGTGCTGACGGTCTTCCTGGTGGTGCTGGTCATCTTCCTGTTCCTGCGCAACCTGCCGGCCACCATCATCCCCAGTCTGGCCCTGCCCATGTCGGTCATCTCCACCTTCTCGGTGATGCTGGCCATGGGCTTCAGCCTGGACAACCTTTCGCTCATGGCCCTTACCCTGGCCGTGGGCTTCGTGGTGGACGACGCCATCGTCATGCTGGAGAACATCGTCCGTCACCAGGAGATGGGCAAGGACCCGCTCACGGCGGCTTATGACGGCTCGGGCGAGATCGGTTTCACCATCCTTTCCATGACCGTCTCCCTGGCGGCGGTCTTCATCCCGGTGCTGTTCATGGGCGGCATCGTGGGCCGTCTGTTCTACGAGTTCGCCGTGGTCATCATCACGGCCATCCTGTTCTCGGGCGTGGTCTCCCTGACCCTGACCCCCATGCTTTGCGCCTACTTCCTGCGCCATTCGGGCAGCAAGCACCGCGTGGGCTATGAGGGCATCTACGGCAAGCTGGAGCGCGCCTTCGAATGGCTGGCCGACAAATACGCCCGTTCTCTGGATGTGGTGCTGCGGCACCGCCGCACCACGCTGATCTTCTCGCTCCTGTTGCTGCTGGCCACCGGCTGGCTGGGCGTCATCGTGCCCAAGGGCTTTTTGCCCAGCGAAGACATGGGCTTTGTGGTGGCCACCACCGAGGCGGAGCAGGGCATCTCCTTTGAAGGCATGGTCAAGGCCCAGCACAAGCTGGACGAGGTGCTGCGCAACAACCCGCATGTGGACCGCTTCAATTCCGTGGTGGGCATCGTGGGCAGCAGCCAGAGCATGAGCAACGGCACGCTCATGATCCACCTCAAGCCCCACGGCGAGCGCCCGGACATCCAGACCGTGGTGCAGCGCCTGCGCCGCGAGCTCAACACCTCGCCGGCCATGCAGGTCTTCCTGCGCGTGCCGCCGGCCATCAACATCGGCGGGCGCTCCACCAAGGCCCTGTACCAGTACACCCTTACCGGCACCAACATGCAGGAGCTGTTCGAGTGCGCCCAGAAGGTGGAGGCCGCCCTGCGTCAGGTGCCGGAGATCCAGGACGTCAACAGCGACCTCCAGCTCAAGAATCCCGAGATCCGGGTGACCATCGACCGCAACCGCGCTTCGGCCCTGGGCATCAGCGCCGGGCAGATCGAGCTGGCCCTGCAGACGGCCTACGGCTCGCGCGAAGTCTCCACCATCTACGCGCCCACCAACGACTACACGGTCTTCGTGGAAGTGCGCAAAGACTTCCAGCGCAACCCCGACGCCCTGACGCGCCTGTATGTGCGTTCTTCCAGCGGCGAGCTGGTGCCCCTGTCCACCGTGGCCAAGATGAGCCCCGGCGTGGGCCCCATCGCCGTGAACCATGACGGCCAGTTCCCGGCCGTGACCATCTCGTACAACCTGCGCCCCGGCGTGGCCCTGAGCGAAGGCGTGGCCGCCGTGGAGCGCGTCAGCCTGCCGCTGTTGCCCGACTCGGTGAGCGCCAAGTCCCAGGGCACGGCCCAGGCCTTCCAGGATTCGCTCAAGGGCATGGGCTGGCTGCTCCTGCTGGCCATCGTGGTCATCTATCTGGTGCTGGGCATCCTTTACGAGAGCTTCATCCACCCGCTGACCATCCTTTCCGGCCTGCCGTCGGCGGGCTTCGGGGCCCTGTTCACCCTTTGGATCTTCGGTCAGCCGCTGGACCTTTACGGCTTCGTGGGCGTCATCATGCTGCTGGGCATCGTGAAGAAGAATGCCATCATGATGCTGGACTTCGCTTTGGAAGCCCAGCGCCATGATCCCTCGCGCACGCCGCTGGATGCCATCACCGAAGGCTGTCATGTGCGTTTCCGTCCCATCATGATGACCACCATGGCGGCCCTCATGGGCGCCCTGCCCATCGCCATCGGCATGGGGGCCGGCGCCGAGGCCCGCCGTCCTCTGGGCCTGGCGGTGGTGGGCGGCCTGTGCTTCTCCCAGCTGGTGACCCTGTACATCACGCCTGTGTATTACGCTTATATGGAAGACTTCTCGCGCTGGCTCACCCGCCGCTTCGGACAGCGTTTCGAGGCCAATCGTGCCGCCCGCGCCGAGCATGAGAAGGAGGAGGGCAGCCATGCCGGATAACACGCCGGTCTGCCGCCGTTGCGGCCGTTGCTGTGAGCTGGGCGGGCCCGGCCTGCTGCGGGACGATGCCCCGCTGTTGTCCTCGGGTGCCCTGAGACCGGAGATGCTCGTCTGCCTGCGTCGTGGCCAGTGGGCCCGGCAGGACGGCATGGGCGGCGGCCTGGCCCAGCTGGAGAACGAGATGCTCAAACTGGCCGGGACGGGCAAGGCCCCGCATCCGTGGCAATGTCTGGCCTATGCGCCCGGCACGGGCTGTACCATCTATGACCGGCGTCCCGTGCAGTGCGGCGTGCTGTTCTGCGAGGATACCCGGCCGCTGGAGGCCCTGTTGCGGGACGTGCCGGCTCTGGACCGCCGGGCGGCCATCGCCCTGCTGCCCCTGCCCGACGCGCGGCGCCGTTTGTGGGAGGAGCTGGTGCAGGCCCATGAGGAAGCCTGCGACGTGCGCCAGTATTTCGTCCTGCTGGACATGGGCGACCGCGAGGCCGCCGCGGCCATGGAACGTTACGACGCCGCCTTCCGCCGGCTTTGTGTGGAGCGCGGCGCGCTGGCGGAGGCCGAGCTGCCCTTTTTGCTGGGGCAGCCCCTGCGCGATCTACCACGCAACGAGGGCTAGCCCGGCTGCGGACCGCGGGCCGCCGGATGGCCTTGCCTGCCGCCGGCGCTTTCTGGAGACCGTTCCCGGGCCACGGCCCGGCCCGAAAGCGCGCCCCCCGTTGACAGGACGGCAGAGCGGCCCTACTTTTAGGCACAAACGAAGATAACGCCGTCCCGTACGGCACAAGCCAAGGAATTGACATGCCTCTGTGCAGCACTGAAGAAGCCATTGCCGAGATCCGGCAGGGCAAAATGATCATTCTTGTGGACGATGAGGACAGGGAAAACGAAGGCGACCTGACCATGGCCGCCGAATTCGTGACCCCTGAAGCCATCAATTTCATGGCCAAGTTCGGCCGTGGTCTCATCTGCCTGCCCATGTCCGGCGAAATGGCCGACAAGCTGCAACTGCCCCTGATGGCCAAACATAACGGTTCGCGCTTCGGCACCAACTTCACGGTGTCCATCGAGGCCCGCGAAGGCATCACCACCGGCATCTCCGCCGCCGACCGCGCCACCACCATCAAGGCCGCCGTGGCCGACGGCGCCCGTCCTGACGACCTGGTGACCCCCGGCCATGTCTTCCCCCTGCGTGCCCGTCCCGACGGCGTGCTGGCCCGCGCCGGCCAGACCGAAGGCAGCGTGGACCTGGCCCGTCTGGCCGGTCTCAAGCCCGCCGCCGTCATCTGCGAGATCATGAAGGACGACGGCACCATGGCCCGCATGCCCGACCTGGAAGTCTTTGCCGCCGAACACGGCCTGAAGATCGCCTCCGTGCGTGACCTCATCTGCTACCGCATGCGTCGCGGCCAGGTGTCCGTCAAGTGCGATGCCAAGGCCCACCTGCCCAGCCTGTACGGTGACTTCACGGTCTACGCCTACGAGAGCGACCGCGAGCCCGGCACCCATCTGGCCCTGGTCAAGGGCGACATCACCACGCCCGAACCCGTGCTGGTGCGCGTGCACAGCCAGTGCCTCACCGGTGACGCCCTGGGCTCCCTGCGCTGCGACTGCCGCGGCCAGCTGGCCGCCGCCCTGCGCCAGATCGAGAAGGAAGGCCGCGGCGTGCTGCTGTACATGCGCCAGGAAGGCCGCGGCATCGGCCTGGCCAACAAGATCCGCGCCTATGCCCTGCAGGATCAGGGCTACGACACCGTGGAAGCCAACCGCAAGCTGGGCTTCCCCGATGACCTGCGCGACTACGGCACCGGCGCCCAGATCCTCGTGGACCTCGGCATCACCAAGATCCGCCTGCTGACCAACAACCCCAAGAAGATCGTGGGTCTGTCCGGTTACGGCATGGAGATCGTGGAACGCGTGCCCATCGAGATCGAAGCCTGCCCCGAAAACGAATCCTACCTGCGTACCAAGAAGGAAAAGATGGCCCATCTGCTGACGGGCATCCGCTGCCACTAGGCCGCAGGACAACGCGTCCGCATGGCGGGGAAGAGGACTTGCTCCTCTTCTCCGCTTTTTTTGTGCTCTTGCTCCAGCCCCGGCTGCGGAAGGAACGGGTCAGGCCTTGCCATGGTCGGACCACAGGGAAAAGCGGAGCTGATGACGCGAAGATGTTCGCGTCATCACAGGTGAATGTTTGTAATCGATAGATGAAATTTATAAGATATTTAAAAAAATTTTGTAAGAAAATCATTTCACATGATTGCATAAATGATTTTTTATGAAAGTTGTCTTCTGATAGAGAGCTGGTTTTTGCATATTCTCCATTTATTCCTGCATTGGTATCGCAAAAAATAAACAGGAAAAATCGACGCAGTATGCGGATAGTATGCGGAAGACTGCGTTGGCTGACAGCATTTTCCTGAGAAGGATGATTCCTTTTCACCCCTGCATCCAAACATGGCACAGCGGCGGCGGTCTTGCTGCCGGTCACGCGCATGGCCTTTTGGAATGGCCGCACCCTTCCGGGCGTAGCGGGGGATGGCGTTCCCTTTTTTCTCACAGCAGGCTATGCTCCTGCACTGTCTCGGGATGGCAGGAGGCGGCCTGTGCCGCCCTTGCCGTCAGCCGGGCATGGGCTCGACCTCACGCCATATTTCACAAAGTATTTTCTGAAATATTTCTTGTTGGGCCCCCATGGCTATGTTACTTTCATGCCGGACCCGGCATCGGCTGCGGTCTTTTTTCAGGAGCGTCCCATGCGGTTTCTTTCCCTTTCCTCTACGGATCCTGCTTTCAATCTCGCTCTTGAAGAATGCCTGCTGCAATGGCTGCCTGCGGATCATCCGGGCCTGTTTTTGCTCTGGCAGAATGCCCCCAGCGTCATCGTGGGACGCCATCAGGTGACGCTGGACGAGATCGACAGCGACTTCGTCCGCCGGCGCGGCCTGCCCGTGGTGCGCCGCATGACCGGCGGCGGCGCGGTCTACCATGATCTGGGCAACCTCAATTTTTCCTTCATGGAGAATGCGCACGGTCGTAAGACCGTGGACTTTGCACGCTATCTGCGCCCTGTTTGCGCGGCTCTGGCCGAGCTGGGCGTCCAGGCCTCCCTTACCGGGCGCAACGACCTGGAAGCCGGGGGCCGCAAGATCTCGGGCAGCGCGCAGTCCCTGCGTCACGGGCGCATCCTGCATCACGGCACCCTGCTGGTATCGCTGGACTTTGGCGAGCTGGTGCAGGCCCTGCACGTGGACCCGGACAAGATCCGCTCCAAGGGCATCGCCTCGGTACGCTCACGGGTGGCCAACATCTCCGAGTTCTGGGCGCCGGGCAGCAGCATGGAAAGCCTGCGGGCCGCGCTGCTGCGCCACTGCGCCGACGGGGAAGGGGAGCTGGAGCCGGAGGTGCTGCGGGCCGCGGAAGAGCTGGCGGAACGCAAATACCGCAGCTGGGACTGGAATTACGGTGCCTCGCCGGCCTTCAGCCTGCAACGGCGCGAGCGTTTCCCCTGGGGGCTGGTGGACTGGCGCCTGGACGTGCGGGACGGCATCGTCCGGGACTGCCGCATCTGCGGGGATTTTTTCGCCGCCGCGGACATCGCCGGGCTGGAAGAGCGCCTGCGCGGGGTGCCCTGCCGGAACGACGCGCTGGCCGGGGCCCTGAACGGGGTGGCCTGGCAGGACTATTTTTCCCATTGCGATCCGCAGCGCATGGAGCAGTTTTTTACGACGTTGTAGGCCCATCCCTCCGGGCGTTCCGGGACAGGTCCCGAACACTTCGGGGAGGAGCGACCTCTCTGCGCTAACATCAGGCCGGTCGGGCTCCCGCCCTGACCGCGCCACCCGTCATCCGGCCGGAACCGCGCCGGAAAGGAGGAAGGAACCGTGGCCGAACTCAAGACCCCGCTCACGGACTGGCATGTGGCCCACGGCGCCAAGATGGCGCCTTTCGCGGGCTGGCTGATGCCCATCCAGTATGAGGGCATCCTCGTGGAGCACCAGCATACCCGTCAGCATGCCGGTCTGTTCGATATCTGCCATATGGGCGAGTTCCGCATCCGGGGCGCCGGTGCCGATGCCGCGCTGGCCGCCGCCGTGAGCCACAACCTGGCCACGCTGGCCCCAGGCCGCTGCCGCTACGGCTTCCTGCTGACGGAGAAGGGGACGGTGCTGGATGACTGCATCGTCTACCGTTTCGGCCCGGACGACTTCATGGTGGTGGTCAATGCCGCCTGCGCCGCCGGGGACTTCGCCACCCTGCGTGCCCGCCTGCCCGAAGGCGTGGCCCTTGACGACATCTCGGAACAGACCGGCAAGATCGACCTGCAGGGCCCCGAGGCCGTGGACGTGCTGGAGACCCTGCTGGGCCGCAGCCTGCGCGACATGCCCTATTTCGGCTTCCGCAGCGAGGACTGGCAGGGCTGCGAGCTGCTGGTGAGCCGCACCGGCTACACCGGTGAGCTGGGCTTCGAGCTCTACGTGCCCGCCGGACAGACACAGGCCCTGTGGGAAGCCCTGCTGGCCGATGAGCGGGTCAAACCTGTGGGCCTTGGCGCGCGCGATACCCTGCGTCTGGAAGCCGGCCTGCCCCTCTATGGTCACGAGCTGGACGAAAACCATACCCCGGCCGAGGCGGGCATGGGCCGCATGCTGACCAGCACCGCGGCCTATGTGGGCCGTGAAGGCGCGCAGGAAGTGCGCCAGAAGCTGTTGGCCCTGAGCATCGAAGGCCGCCGTGCCGCCCGCAACGGCGATGCGCTCCTGCTGGAAGACGGCACCCCGGCGGGCGTGGTCACCAGTGGTTCGTTCGCGCCTTCGTTGGGCCATGTGGTGGCCTTTGCCTGGGCCGACGCCGACAAGGCCGATGCCGCCACCTATCTGGTGCAGGCCTCGCGCAGCCAGCTCAAGGCCACGGTCACCGAAGCGCCCTTCTACAAGGAAGGCACGGCCCGCAAGAAGCTGGCCTAGAAGGTCCCGGCCCTCGTCGGCCGGTACGGAGCCTGCCCGTCATCCCCTGTCCGGCGCGGCCGGACGAAGGAAGACGGCGCTCCAGCCATATTTCAGGAAAGATCCCGGCAGGGCAGGGGAGGCCCGGCAGCACCATGCGGATGGCGGACTGCCGGAGCCCCTCGCCCCGCCACAGATGCTGACATCAACTTCCGGGACAGCGCATCGCCCCGGACCAAGGAGAAGACCATGAGCAATCCCGAAGACCTGCTGTACAGTGCGTCCCACGAATGGGCCAAAGTCAACGGTGAAGAAGCTGTCCTGGGCATCACCCATTTCGCCCAGGAATCCCTGGGTGACATCACCTATGTGGACATGCCCGCCGAAGGTGACGAACTGACCGCCGGCAGCGAATTCGGCGCCGTGGAATCCGTGAAGGCGGCCAGCGACCTGATCTCGCCCGTCAGCGGCACGGTGGTGGCCGTGAACACCGAGCTGGAGAACGCTCCTGAAGTCATGAACAGCGATCCCTACGGCGCCGGCTGGATCGTGCGCGTGAAGCTGTCCGCCCAGCCCGAAGGCCTGATGGACGCCGCGGCCTACGAAGAACACTGCAAGAACGAGCAGCACTAGTCCGTGGAGCGGCAGGGCCCCGTGTCCTGCCGCCTTTTTTCCACCAGCACGGCAGCCTTCGCTGCAAGGAGCTCCCCTATGCCATTCATTCCCCATACGCCGGACGAAGTGCAGGAAATGCTCTCCGTCGTGGGTGTGCGCAACCTTGATGACCTTTTTGCGGACATCCCGCCTGAAATGCGCCCCAAACATTTCGATTTGCCCAAGGGGCAGAGCGAATTCGCCGTGTGCCGCTACTTCGAGGACCTGGCCGCCGCCAACGTCTCGCCCGCCGTCTCCTTCCTGGGCGCGGGCTTCTACGCCCATTACGTGCCCCGCGCCGTGGACGCCCTTTCCGGCCGCAGCGAGTTCTACACCTCCTACACGCCCTATCAGGCCGAATGCTCGCAGGGCACCCTGCAGGCCATCTTCGAATACCAGACCGCGGTGAGCCGCCTGCTGGACATGGATTGCGCCAATGCCTCCGTCTATGACGGCGGCACGGCCCTGTTCGAAGCCTGCATGATGGCCGTGCGCGCCACACGCCGCAAAAAGCTGGTGGTGGACCAGTGCATCAACCCCGTCTGGCGGGCCATGCTGGAGACCTACTCCTCCAGCCTGGACATCACCCTGGTGACCGTGCCCCACAAGGACGGCCTGAGCGACATGGAAGGCCTCAAGGCCGCCGTGGACGCCACCTGCGCCGCCGTGCTGGTGCAGAACCCCAACTTCTTCGGCGCCGTGGCCGACTTCAGCGAGCTCTTCGCCCATGCCCGCGCCTGCAAGGCCCTGGGCGTCATCTCCGTCTATCCGGTCATGCAGTCCGTGCTCAAGACCCCCGGCGAGATGGGCGCCGACATCGCCGTGGCCGAAGGCCAGAGCCTGGGCCAGCCCCTGAGCTTCGGCGGTCCCTATCTGGGCATCATGACCTGCCGCAAGGAGCATATCCGCCAGTTCCCCGGCCGTATCGTGGGCCGCACCACGGATCTGGAAGGCCGCACCGGCTATGTGCTCACCCTGCAGGCCCGCGAGCAGCACATCCGCCGCGCCAAGGCCACGTCCAACATCTGCTCCAACCAGTCCCTGTGCGCCCTGCGCGCGCTCATGTACCTTTCGCTGGTGGGCCCGGACGGTCTGACCCGCGTGGCCGAGCACGGCATGGCCCTGGCCCGCTACGCGGTGGAAAAGCTCACGGCCCTGCCCGGTGTCTCCCTGCTCAATGACGCGCCCTTCGGCAACGAAGTGGCCCTGCGCCTGCCGCGTCCCGCCGAGGAGGTGGTGCAGGCCCTGCTGCGTCAGGGCGTGGCCGCCGGTTATCCTGTGGGGCGTGCCTATGCGGGCATGGATGATGTGCTCTTGCTGGCCTGCACCGAATGCAATACGCGTACGCAGGTGGATGCCATGGTCGAAAAGCTGGGAGGTCTGCTGTGAAAACCATTTTTGCCGAATCCGTAGAAGGCCGCCGCGCCTCCGGCCTGGCCCTGCCCGTGGACGACGACGCGCCCCGCGCCGCGCAGATGCTGCCCGAAGCCCTGTTGCGCAAGAGCGCGCCGCGCCTGCCCCAGTGCTCCGAACTGGACGTGGTGCGTCACTTCACCAATCTGTCCAAGCTCAACTACAGTGTGGATGCCAATTTCTATCCCCTTGGCTCCTGCACCATGAAGTACAACCCCAAGTTCACGGAATATGTGGCCTCGCTGCCGGGCTTTGCCCGCATGCATCCCCTGCTGGCCCAGCTTTCCGGCGAACTGGCCCAGGGCGCCCTGCAATGCCTGTATGACGCCGAACAGTGGCTGTGCGAGGTCACGGGCATGAAGGCCTTCACCTTCCAGCCCATGGCCGGGGCCAATGGCGAATACACCGGCGTCAAGCTCATCGCCGCCTACCACAAGGCCAAGGGCCGCAACCGCACCAAGATGCTCATCCCCGACTCGGCCCACGGCACCAACCCTGCCTCGGCCGTGCTGGCGGGCTTCGAGATCGTCAACGTGCCCTCGCGTGACGGCATGGTGGACCCTGCCGCCCTCGAGGAGGCCATGGCCAAATATCCCGACCAGGTGGCCGGTCTGATGATGACCAACCCCAACACCTTGGGCCTGCTGGAGCTGCATCTGCCGCGCATCGTGGAAGTGCTGCGCCGCGAGGACGCCCTGCTGTACTACGACGGCGCCAACATGAACGCCATCCTGGGCAAGATGCGCGTGGGCGATGTGGGCTTCGACGTGGTGCACCTCAACGTCCACAAGACCCTGGGCACGCCCCACGGCGGCGGTGGCCCCGGCTGCGGTCCCGTGGGTGTGGGCGAGCGCCTGCTGCCTTTCCTGCCCGCGCCGCGTGTGCACAAGGCCGAAGACGGCAGCTATGCCCTGGACTACGACCTGCCGCAGAGCATCGGCCACATCGGTCCCTTCTACGGCAGCTTTGCCGTGGTGCTGAAGGCCCTGGCCTACATGATGCGTCTGGGCGCCGAGGGCCTGACCCGCGCGGCCGAGTTCGCCAGCCTCAATGCCAACTATCTGCGCAAGAAGCTGGAAGGCGTGCTCGATGTGCCCTTCGACCGCATCTGCGCCCACGAGTTCGTGGCCTCCGCGCCCGAAGGGCTGCGCGCCCTGGACATCGCCAAGGCCCTGCTGGACCGCGGTTTCCATGCGCCCACGGTCTACTTCCCGCTCATCGTCCATGAATGTCTCATGGCCGAGCCCACGGAGACCGAGAGCAAGCAGACCCTGGATGCCTACATCGAGGCCCTGCGCGAGATCGTGGCCCTGGGCAAGTCCGATCCCCAGCAGCTGCTGGATGCTCCGGTGAAGATGCCCGTCCGCCGTCTGGACGAGACCGCGGCCGCGCGCCACATGATCCTTACGGAAGATATGGAATAACAGGCAGGATGCCCGTGCCCTCCGTCAGGGCGCGGCGTCCCGCGTGTCATGCCTTCGTCACGGCGGCCCTTCGGGGCCGCCGCTGTTTTGGGGGCATGGGAACCGGTGTGCGGAAGAGCGGGGGACGAGAGGAGAGGGACGTTTTTTGTAAAAACTGCCCCTTCCCCTCTCGTGCTCTCCCCAACCCCGAAAAAACTTTTGCTCGGGTCCGGCCGTCGGTCCCCGTCGTTGTCCGGCTGCTGCTGGCGATCGTTCGTGTCCGGGAAAGGATGGAGGGCGGAGGGGATGCCCGTTCGTCCCGGGAGCAGGGAAGGGGGGCTGGCTGCCGTGGCGTAGGGTGAAAACCCGGAAAGATGGCAGGGGGAACACGTGACGGTGGCGTCCGTATCGCAACGTTGCAGGGCGTGTCAGGTTTCCCGTGTATGGTTCGGCCGTTATATATCGTTATGAGCCCTCCTGCCGTTTGTCGGTGAGGGTGATGACGCTGTTTCCGTCCAGCGACGGGGACTTCCCATACCGTTCAGAGAAAAAGTTTTTGGAAGGGGAGGGGGATGCAAGGGGGAGGGGAGGACCTTTTTCCAAAAAGGTCTTCCCTCCCCCTGCGTGCCCTGCTTCTTTTCGGAACACTTGCTACTTTCTTTTTGAGAATATATCCTGATAAAAAAAGGAGGTACCATGAACTACTGGTTGTTCAAGAGCGAGCCGGGCTGCTACTCCTGGCAGGATCTGGAGAACGCACCCGGGAAGACCACGTCCTGGGACGGCGTGCGCAACTATCAGGCCCGCAACTTTATGAAGGCCATGAAAAAAGGCGATCTGGGCTTTTTCTATCACAGCGGTGCGGACCCCTCCATCGTGGGCGTGGTGGAAGTGGTGCGCGAGGCCTATCCCGACCATACGGCGCAGGACCCCGAGAACAATCATTTCGATCCCCGGGCCACGCCGGAAAAACCCATCTGGGAGATGGTGGACGTGCGCCTGCACAAAGCCCTGCCTGCCCTGAGCCGCAAGGAACTCTCCGCGCATGCGGCCCTGGCCGGTATGGAGCTCATGCGCCGGGGCAGCCGTCTTTCCGTCCAGCCGGTGAGCGCGGAAGCCTTTGAATATATTATGCATTTGGCGAATGAGAAAAAATAGACAATCTCAAAGCCTGCATGGGGCGCAGAAAAAGTGTTGCCGGGAGATTCTGGACAGGATATAAAAAAATTTTTTGTTTTGATTTCTTACCGGTAAGATAAGTGTGCATGGAAGAGACTGTAGTAATGTGCAAAATGAAGAGCATATTGCATATCCATTCTTTCTCTTTTGTGTGGCTGTTCTTTGAAAAAAGGTGATTGTATCATCTGTGTTGCCGTATTTTTTGTACATTTTTCATCAATAAAAGAAGAGAAGGAGTCTTTGGTATATTTTATAAAATATTTTTAAAAATATAAGAAAAAGAGGATCCTCTTTTTTCTTTGCAACAGCAGGTTGGGGAGCAGTTTTACCTTTTCAAAAAAAGAAATTCTTGCTAAAAAAATTCATTCGGCCCGGATCAACCTATTCTTCGGAGCAGGTCTTGCTGCGTGCTCTTTTTTCGTGTTCCGGGTAGATTGGGTGCAGGCCCGGTCGGGAGCCCGGGTTGATGAGCATATTTCATGAGTAACAGGAGGCCCTTATGGCAAGCCAGGCGCTTATCAAAGAATTTGAAGATCTCCTCGGCAAGGAAAACGTGTTCAGCTCCGAAGCTGACCGCCAGAGTTATTCCTATGATTCCGCGGTGCTGCCCCCCGTGGTGCCCGCTTTCGCGCTGCGTCCCACCACCACCGAGCAGCTCGGCATCTGTGTGAAGAAACTCTATGACTACGGTATTCCTATGACCGTGCGCGGTGCCGGTACCAACCTGTCCGGCGGCACCATCCCGGACAGCAAGGAAAGCGTGGTCATCCTGACCAACGGCCTGAACCGTATCCTCGAGATCAACTCCGACGACCTGTACGCTGTGGTCGAACCCGGCGTCGTCACGGCCACTTTCGCTGCCGAGGTTGCCAAAAAGAACCTGTTCTATCCCCCGGATCCGGGTTCCCAGGCCGTGTCCACCCTGGCCGGTAACATCGCCGAGAACGCCGGCGGTCTGCGCGGCCTGAAGTACGGCGTCACCAAGGACTACCTGATGGGCCTGGAGTTCTTTGACGCCACCGGCGAACTGGTCAAGAGCGGTTCCCGCACCGTCAAATGCGTCACCGGTTATAACCTGGCCGGTATGATGCTGCAGTCCGAAGGCACCCTGGGCATCATCTCCCAGGCCGTGCTCAAGCTGGTGCCCCCGCCGCAGGCCTCCAAGGCCCTGATGGCCGTGTTCGATGACATGCAGAAGGCCGCCGAAGCCGTGGCCGGCATCATCGCCGCCCACGTGGTGCCCTGTACGCTGGAATTCCTCGACAACAACACCATCGTGCGCGTGGACGACTACACCAAGGCCGGCCTGCCCCGCGACGCCGCCGCCATCCTGCTCATCGAAGTGGACGGCCATCCCGCCCAGGTGGCTGACGAAGCCGTGGTCGTGGAACGCGTGCTGCAGCAGACCGGTGCCGTGGCCGTGCATGTGGCCAAGGACGCCGCCGAAAAGTTCAAGCTGTGGGAAGCCCGCCGCCAGGCCCTGCCCGTGCTGGCCCGCTGCAAGCCCACCACCGTGCTGGAAGACGCCACCGTGCCGCGCTCCCAGATCCCTGCCATGATGAAGGCCGTCAACGACATCGCCAAGAAGTACAATGTCGAAGTGGGCACCTTCGGTCATGCCGGTGACGGCAACCTGCATCCCACCTTCCTGTGCGACAAGCGCGACAAGGAAGAATTCGCCCGCGTGGAAGCCGCCGTCGACGAAATGTTCGACGTGGCCATCAGCCTGCACGGCACCCTGTCCGGCGAACACGGCATCGGCACCGCCAAGTCCAAGTGGATGGAAAAGGAAACCTCCCGCGGCACCATCCTCTTCTCGCAGCGCCTGCGCCGCGCTCTGGATCCCAAGGGTCTGCTCAATCCCACCAAGCTGGTGGGCATTTAGGGAGACACGCCATGAGCGACCTGAAGAAACTGGCAAAGCGTCTTATGACGCTTGACGACCGCATCATCGCCTGCATGAAGTGCGGCATGTGCCAGGCTGTCTGCCCCATGTTCGGCGCCACCATGATGGAAGCCGACGTGGCCCGCGGCAAGCTGGCCCTGGTGGACAACCTGGCCCACGAAATGATCGCTGACCCCGAGGCCGTGGCCGACAAGCTGGGCCGCTGCCTGCTGTGCGGCTCCTGCGAGGCCAACTGCCCCTCCGGCGTGAAGATCATGGACATCTTCATGGAGGCTCGCGAGATCGTGAACACCTATCTTGGCCTGCACCCGGTCAAGAAGATGGTGTTCCGTGCCCTGCTGCCGTATCCCGGCCTGTTCAACTTTGCCATGCGGGTGGGCGCGCCCATGCAGCGCGTCATCTTCCGCAGCAACAAGGACACCCAGAACACGGCCTGTGCCCCCATGCTCAACTTCATGCTGGGCGACCGCCACATCCGTTCCCTGGCCCTCAAGCCCCTGCACGCCATCTACGGCAACCTGGACGAGCCCCGCGTCATGGGCGGTCTGAAGGTGGCCTTCTTCCCCGGCTGCATGGGCGACAAGCTGTACGTGGATGTGTCCGAAGCCTGCATCAAGGTGCTGCACCACCATAACGTGGCCATCTACATGCCCAGCAGCTTCGCCTGCTGCGGCATCCCGGCCCTGTCCTCCGGCGACGCCGAAGGCATGGTGAAGCAGATGGCCAAGAGCCTGGCCGCCTTTGGTGAAAGCAGCTTCGACTACGTGCTGACCGCCTGTTCCTCCTGTACCTCCACCATCAAGGAACTGTGGCCCCGCTACGCCGCCCGCCTGGGCAGCGTGGAACAGCACCAGGCCGAAGCCCTGGCCGCCATCACCATGGACATCAACGAATTCCTGGTGAAGGTGCTCAAGGTCGAAGCCGTGGAAAGCCTGCCCGGCGCCAAGACCGTGACCTACCACGACTCCTGCCACCTCAAGAAGGCCCTGGGCCTTTCCGAGGAGCCGCGCACCATCATCAAGACCAACCCCAACTACAAGCTGGTGGAGATGAAGGAAGCCGATCGTTGCTGCGGTTGCGGCGGTTCCTTCAACCTCTTCCACTACGACCTGTCGCGTGTCATCGGCCAGCGCAAGCGTGACAACGTGGTGGCCACGGGCGCCCATGTGGTGGCCGCCGGCTGCCCCGCCTGCATGATGCAGCTGGAAGACGTGCTCTCGCACAACAATGACCCCGTGCAGGTCAAGCATACTATCCAGATCTATGCCGAGACCCTCAAATAGGGTACGGCATTCATTATAAGGAGACATCAATGGCCCCTGAAGAAATACAGGATCTTGTTCAGGACTTCACCGCCAAAGCCACGGCCGTCAACGCCGTGGTGCAGGAGCTGCCCAACATGGCCGCCGCGCTGCAGTACGTGGTGGACGTGTGCGAAAACAAAGCCCCGTGCGAACTGATGGCGGACGAGGACGTGGAAAAGGGCCCCAACGGCCCCAATGGTGTGCCCACCCGCGTGCAGCGCATCGTGGCCGCCCCTGTCCTGAACGATGAAGACTTCGCCACCCTGGAAGCCGCCTGCAAGGAAAAGGGCTTCCTCTGCATCCGTGAAGGTCTGCGCAACCATCTGGCCGGTATCGACGTGGGTCTGACCTCCGCCGAGATGGGCGTGTCTTCCAGTGCCACCTGTCTGGTGAACACCGACAACGAAGATGCCCGTCTGGCCGGTATGATCAGCGAGATCCACGTGCTGCTGCTGGCCAAGTCCAAGCTGGTGCGCACCCTGCCCGAGATCGCCGGTCGTATGCGTGAGCTGCTCATGGCCAACCCCAAGGGCGGCAACTACACGACCCTGATCAGCGGCCCCAGCCGTACCGCCGATATCGAGCGCGTGGCCGCCGTGGGCGTTCATGGCCCGCTGGAATTGCATATCATTCTTCTGGAGGACTAAGCCATGAGCCACACTGCACCCAAAACCCTTTCGGATTACCGCAAGGATATTGATTCCGCCCTTGAGGACAGCTTCCTGCGCCGTACCCTCGACACCTTTGCCGTGGCCTACCGCGCCAACCGTGAAGCTGTGTTCAAGGAAGTGGACGAACGCGGCCTGATCAAACAGATCGCCGACGCCAAGGACGACGCCTGCAAGCACATGGAAGAACTGTACGAACAGTTCCGCCGTGTGGCCGAAGAGCGCGGCGTGCACGTGCACCGCGCCGCCACTGCCGAAGATGCCAACCGCATCATCGCCAGCATCGCCCGCGAGAACAACGTCAAGCGCGTCATCAAGTCCAAGTCCATGACCGCTGAAGAAATCCAGCTGAACCCCTACCTGGAAAAGGAAGGGTTCATCGTGGACGAGACCGACCTGGGCGAATGGATCATCCAGCTGCGCCACGAAGGTCCCTCCCACATGGTCATGCCCGCCATCCACCTGTCCCGCTATCAGGTGGCTGACGACTTCACCAAGGAGACCGGCGTCAAGCAGGATGCCGAAGACATCCAGCGTCTGGTGAAGGTGGCCCGCGTGCAGCTGCGCCGCAAGTTCATCAACGGCGACATGGGCATCTCCGGCTGCAACTTCGCCGTGGCCGAAATGGGCGCCGTCAGCACCGTGACCAACGAAGGCAACGCCCGCATGGTCACCACCCTGCCTCGCGTCCATGTGGCCATCGCCGGCCTGGACAAGCTGATCCCCAACCTGGAAGTGGCCCTGACCGCCCTGCAGGTGCTGCCCCGTAACGCTACGGCCCAGCGCCTGACCGCGTACGCCACCTTCATGGCCGGTGCCGGCGAATGCGGCGCCTGTGAGGACAACAAGAAGATCATGCATGTGGTCTTCCTGGACAACGGCCGTACCGAGATCGCCCGTGACCCGCTGTTCTCCCAGATCTTCCGCTGCGTGCGCTGCGGCGCCTGCGCCAACGTCTGCCCCGTGTTCCGTCTGGTGGGCGGCCACAAGATGGGCTACATCTACATCGGCGCCATCGGCCTGATCCTGACCTACTTCTTCCACGGCAAGGACAAGGCCAAGGTGCTGTGCCAGAACTGCGTGGGCTGCGAATCCTGCAAGAACGTCTGCGCCGGCGGCATCGACCTGCCCCGCCTGATCCGCGAGATCCGCTCCCGCCTGACCGACGAGCAGGGCGGCGGTGTGGAAGGCACCCTGATGGCTGCTGTGATGAAGAACCGCAAGATGTTCCACAGCCTGCTGAAGTTCGCCTCCTACGCCCAGAAGCCCTTCACCGGCGGCACCCAGTTCCAGCGTCACCTGCCTGCCATGTTCCTTGGCAAGCACGGCTTCAAGGCCCTGCCCGCCATCGCCAACGAAGCCTTCCGTGACCGCTGGGCCAAGATCGCCCCGCGCGTGGCCACCCCGCGCTACCGTGTGGCCATCTTCGGCGGCTGCGCCCAGGACTTCATCTACCCCGAACAGCTGGAAGCCTGCGTCAAGGTGCTGGGTGCCCGCGGCGTGGCCGTGGAATATCCCATGGCCCAGACCTGCTGCGGCCTGCCCCTGGAAATGATGGGCCAGCGCAAGACCTCCGTGGACGTGGCCAAGCAGAACCTGGACGCCTTCGACGCCAGCAAGTACGACGCCATCATCACCCTGTGCGCCAGCTGCGCTTCCCACCTGAAGCATGTGTATCCCCACATCCTGGAAGGCAAGGCCGACGCCGCCCGCGTGCAGCTCTTCTCCGACAAGGTGACGGACTACAGCTCCTTCGTGCATGACGTCCTCGGCCTGACCGAGAAGGACTTCAACAACAGCGGTGAAAAGGTGACCTACCACGCTTCCTGCCACATCTGCCGTGGCCTGGGCGTGACCAAGGCCCCGCGCGACCTCATCGCCGACGCGGCCACCTATGTGCCGTGCGCCGAAGAAGACGTGTGCTGCGGCTTCGGTGGTACCTACTCCATGAAGTTCCCCGAGATCTCCGGTACGCTGCTGGCCAAGAAGCTGAAGCACATCGAAGAGACCGGTGCTTCCCGCGTGGTCATGGACTGCCCCGGCTGCGTCATGCAGCTGCGTGGTGGTGTGGAAAAGCAGGGCATGAAGGTCAAGGTTTCGCACATCGCGGAACTGGTGGCCGAAAACCTGAAAAAGTAACTAACGAGCGGCGGCGTGCCTTGCGGCGCGCCGCCGCCTTGCCATGCGGGCCTGACCTGTCCGGGCCCGGCGTGGGATCCGGCCTCGTGCCGGGCCGGGTGCAGCCCAGGGCGCCCCGGCAGCATGGACAGGAGGGATTTTGAACGGACACCGGGTCTCCCGGGCGGTTTTGAGGAAGGCCGCCGTCTGTTCGAAAACGCCGTATGCCGACGGCCTTTTCCTGGCGAACCTGAGGGAGCGCCGGTGGGCCCGCGGCCATGCGGCAAGGTCACGACCGTAATGCGGCATGTCGTCATGCCGCCGGTTTGGGGAAGGTCACGGCTGCGTGTGGTGCGAAAATATGCGGCCGGGACATGTTCAACATGGACACTTGCAGAGGAGGTCTCATGTCCATCGGTCTTCTGGCATTTCTTGCCTTCATCCCGATCCTGATTGCCCTGATCCTCATGGCCGGCATGCGCTGGCCCTCCACCCGCGCCATGCCCATCGCCTGGCTCGCCGGTGTGGTGCTGGCCTTTGCCTTCTGGGGTCAGGAGCCCCTGCGTCTGTTGGCCCTTTCCATCGAAGGCACCATCACGGCTGTGGGCGTGCTGATCATCGTGTTCGGCGCGCTGCTGATCTACTACACCATGCAGTACAGCGGCGCCATGGAAACCATCCAGGCCGGCATGAAGAAGATCAGCCCCGACAAACGTCTGCAGACCATCATCATCGGCTTCATGTTCGCTGCCTTCATCGAAGGTGCCGCCGGTTTCGGTACGCCTGCCGCTCTGGCCGCTCCCCTGCTGCTGGGCCTGGGCTTCCCGCCCCTGTGCGCTGCCGTTATCTGTCTGGCCTTCAACAGCGTGCCCGTGACCTTCGGTGCCGTGGGCACCCCCGTGCTGCAGGGCTTCAAATCCATCGAGACCTTTGCCATGCAGGCCATGAACTTCTCTGACCCTGCCATGGCCTACAAGACCATCGGTGAATACGTCACCCTCATGCACCTGCCCATGGCCATCATCCTGCCCATCTTCATGCTGGGCTTCATGACCCGCTTCTTCGGCAAGAACAAGTCCTGGATGGAAGGCTTCCGCGCGTGGAAGTACTGCATCATGGCTTCTGTCTGCTTCCTGGTGCCGTACCTGATCCTGGCCTGGCTGGTGGGCCCCGAACTGCCCTCCATGCTCGGCGGTCTGCTGGGCCTCGGCGCCCTGGTGTGGCTGACCAAGAAGGGCTTCTGCGTGCCCACCGACGGCGTGTGGGACTTTGCCCGCAACGATGAATGGGATCCTGAATGGACCGGTTCCGTGGAAGCCAGCTCCGCCACCGAATACAAGGAACACATGAGCCAGACCATGGCCTGGCTGCCCTATGTGCTGTGCGGCCTGCTGCTGGTGCTGACCCGCGTGCCCGCCTTCCACCTGAAGCCCATCGTCACCGACCCCATCTTCAGCGTGGGTCTGACCAACATCCTGGGTTACCAGGGCGTGACCTCCAAGATCGCCCTGCTCAACCTGCCCGGCACCATCCCCTTCATCCTGGTGTCCATCATCACCATCGGCCTGCACAAGATGAGCGGTGAAAAGGTCCGTCAGGCCTGGGGTACCGCTCTGGAAAAGATGTCCGCTCCCACCATCGCCCTGGTGGCTGCCGTGGCCCTGGTGTCCATCCTCAAGGGGTCCGGCGTCAACACCGCCGGTCCTGACGGCGCCGCCCTGCCTTCCATGCCCATGGCCATGGCCATGTTCGCCTCTGACGTGGCCGGCGGCATCTGGCCCATGCTGGCCGCTGTGGTGGGTGGTTTGGGTGCCTTCATCACCGGTTCCGCCACCGTGTCCGACATGCTGTTCGGCAACTTCCAGTGGGATATGGGCGGTCTGCTGAACTATCCCGCTCTCGGCAAGTACATCATCGTGGCTGCCCAGGGCGTGGGCGGCGCTGCCGGCAACATGATCTGCATCCACAACATCGTGGCCGTGTGCGCCGTGCTGGGCATGATCGGCAAGGAAGGTATCATCCTGCGCCGGACCATCTGGCCCTTCCTGCTGTACTGCCTGGTGGCCGGTACGGTCTGCTTCGTCCTGATCGGCCGCGTCCTGTAGTGACGGCTGTGACTCCGTAAATGAAAAGGCCCGCTCCGGCGGGCCTTTTTTATGTCCTCCTGCGGACGGCGCGCAGCAATAAAAAAACCACCCGAAGGGGTGGTTTCGTCATATACGGGACGGGAGGGGAAAGGCTAATTGCCGAGGATGGCGGCCGGTGCGTGCCAGTACCAGCGGGCTACCAGGGTCATGTCGTCCGGCAGCCATTCCCCACTGTGTTCGAACTGGAAGAGCAGCATCTCTTCGGCTTCATCCAGCGGGATGGCAGGGTGGGCCAGCTTGCGCAGGTGGACCAGGACGGCCAGGCACTCGAAAAGCGCGAACAGGGCTTCGGACGAAAGATCCGCGGCGGCGATGGTGCGCAGCAATTCGGGGTGGAAGGGATTGCTGCTGACGCGGGCGGCATCATACAGGTCGCAGTGCCGGCACAGGGCATCCAGAGTATCGGCGACCAGCAGATCCCGTTTGTCCTGAGGGGATCGTTGCCGCAAGGCTGCGGCGAACTGGCTGATGGAGGTACGTTTTTCGCGAATGGTCACCGGGAACTCCTGTTTTCTGATGATTATAGAATAACACATATATAAAAGCAACGTTCTTCAGCACAAATACGGGGCAAAAGAACGCACTTTTCATTATGGCAGACTGTAATCAGCGCGTGACGACAGTGTTGCGGCGATGCGGATATCCCGCAGGGACAGCGTTTCTTTAGCGTCGGGGGTCGAGATAGCGGGGATCGATATGCAGGCGGTAGCTCCGTGCTGCCGGATTGCGGCGGGGCGGCAGAGAGATGTTGCCCTCGATGGACAGGGGCTTGTCCGAAAGGCCGAAGGGCTGGAGGCCCTGGAGACCATGGGGCATAGCGGCCAGCCTGTCGCCCAGGACATAGAGGACGGGCATGCTGCGCTGGGCACGGCCTGCCAGAAGCATGCTGCCGCCATGGCTGCTGCCCAGGATGCTGCCGAGCAGGGAGGGCAGGCGCACGTCGGCGCGGCGCAGCAGTTCCAGGAAGTCATTGCCCGTCTGGCCCACGAAGGAGACCAGGGACATGCCGTCACGGCTCACCAGCAGGCTCACCGGTACGGTGCCGCCGTGGATGCCCAGATAGGTGGAGCGGGCGCCCGCGGGCATGGCTGTCCAGCCTTCCGGGAGAGGCTGGCCGCCGACGGTAGCGGGGGCCGCTTGCCGGGTCGTATCGACTGCGGCGTTGCCGGCTGCGGTGAACAGGGGACTTTTGTCCAGCGCGGGCCATGCACAGGCCAAGGCGGCCAGAGCCAGCAGGGCGCAGGCCAGCAGGGATTGGAGATGGCGCATGCCGTTATATCCTTGATACAGGGATGATTTCCCTTCCTAGGAAGAATGGCGGGACCTTGTCAAGCCGGTCCCGGTTCACTCGCCGGTGCCGAGGGAGAAGAAGTTTTCCGGGCCTTCCTGGGTCCCGAGCCATTCCAGGAAAAACGCGGCCAGTCTGCGGGTCAGCGTGTTGAACAGCTGCTGACGCAAGGGATCCAGTTCGTCATGGCACATCTCGGGCAGTTCATTGGCCAGGCTGGGCGGACAGGGCGCCATGAGCAGCGACATGTCCGCGCCGTCCAGGAACAGATGGGCGGGCTTCCTGTCCATGCGTTCATACAGGGCCTCGGCGTGCAAAGAGGAGATGCTCAGGTCGTCATGCTCAAGGCCCACCAGCAGCAGGTGGGGTTGCAGGCCGGCCAGCCCCTGATGGCTGAACAGCATGCCGAAGGTGGGGCCCACGGCGGCGATGGCCTTGACGCGGGGATCGGTCAGGCTGCGCGGGTCCAGCGGAAAGTGGCCGCACATGCTGTCCATGCGGGCGCGGGGCTGGTCATAACAATAGGCATCGTCCTGGGGGGCCTTGCGGCAGTAATCCATCCAGCCGGAACAGTCGGGCAGGGCGCCGCCCAGCAGCAGGGCGGCCGTGGCACCGCTGCCGTAGCCCAGGACGCCGATGCGTTTGGGGTCGATACTGGGGCCGATGTCCTTGTCGGCCAGCAGCAGGTCCATGGTGGCCGAAAGCTCCAGGGCCCTGTCCTTGAGCTGTCCCCAGAGGAACAGATGGTCCATGTTCTCCATGCAGTCGCGGGGATGGGTAGGAGCGGCCACCACGAAGCCGCGCGCCGCCAGGGCCGCGGCCGTGTCGTGGAAGGAAAAGCGCGTCCCCGACGAGGGGTGGGAAAGCAGGATCAAAGGGAAGCGTCCGGGCACGGGCTTGCCGTTGCGGGCGCCGCGGATGGTCCAGGGCGCATAGGACAGGGAGCGCGGCGCGCGCACGGACGGATACCAGACATTGACGTCCACGCGGATGCCGCTTTCCTGCTGCCAGAAGCCCAGGGTGCGGAAACCGGGATTGTAGCCGTTATCGGCCAGGGCCGGGACGGTGATGAACAGGCAGAGCAGGGCCATGATGACGGCGGAACGGACAGGCATGGGACCTCGCGAGACGGGGAAAGAGGTGGAGGCAGCCGCAAGCGGGGACAGGGCTGCTGTAGGTGTTGTGCCACAGGCATGCCTGGGATACAAGGGAAAGGCTTTCAGTCCAAATCCCTACCGAGGTGTACATGGAATTTTTGACATATCTGGTGGACTTCATCCTGCATATCGACGCCCATCTCTTCGAGCTGGTGGAACAGTACGGGATGTGGATCTATGCCATCCTGTTCATCATCGTCTTTTGCGAGACCGGCCTCGTGGTCACGCCCTTCCTGCCGGGGGATTCCCTGCTTTTTGCCTCCGGTGTCGTGGCCGGTGCCGGTCTCATGGGCTACGGCCATGTGCTGCTGGTGCTGCTGGCCGCCGGTGTCATGGGCGACGCGGTGAACTACTTCATCGGTCGTCATGTGGGCCCGGCCATCTTCCAGCGGGATTCCCGCTTCATCAAGAAGGAGCATCTGCTCAAGGCGCATCACTTCTATGAGAAGCACGGCGGCAAGGCCATCATCCTGGCCCGCTTCGTGCCCATCGTGCGTACCTTCGCGCCCTTCGTGGCCGGTATCGCCCTCATGTGCCCGCACCGCTTCTTCCTGTTCAACATCACGGGTTGTGTGCTCTGGGTGGGCGGTCTGGTCTCGGCCGGCTACTTCCTGGGCAACCTGGAATGGGTGCGCCAGAATTTCAGCATCATCGTCTATCTGATCATCATTATCTCCGTGCTGCCGGTGGCCATCGAAGTCCTGCGCGCCAAGCTGGGCAAGAAGCCGGAACAGGTGGAAGAGCTGAAGAACCCCTTTGAGAAGAAGGATTAAGGCGGTTTGACGGGGGAAGGGAGGGCCCTTTTGAAAAAGGTGCCTCCCTTCCCCCGGACC
>OLFY01001390.1_pt1 | contig 30349 bp, 25 predicted proteins | sample 1605611 | NCBI WGS metagenome assembly OLFY01 (sample SAMEA3888923, study PRJEB22519) | human gut metagenome | biome: human gut; feature: human-associated habitat; material: faeces | place: Denmark | collected 2011
AAGTAATTATACCGGTCCGAACGGACTGCAGGCGGCCAATTACCTGACGGACTCTCTGAAAGCGAACGGTGTGGAGATGTTCCGTTTCAAGACCGGAACACCGGCACGTATCGATAAACGGTCGATCGATTTTTCGAAGATGGAAGAGCAGAAAGGGGATGAGAGAGTTGTTCCGTTTTCTTTCTCCACTGTTCCGGAAAGCGTTCAGATCAATCAGGTATCCTGTTGGCTGACCTATACCAATGAGAAAACTCATGAGATCATCCGGGAAAATCTGGATCGCTCTCCGCTATATTCCGGTATGATCGAAGGAACCGGTCCACGATATTGTCCGTCCATCGAAGATAAAGTGGTCAGATTTGCAGATAAATCCAGACATCAGGTATTTATCGAACCGGAAGGGTTGAACACAAATGAAATGTATGTTGGCGGTATGTCAAGTTCTCTGCCGGAGGATGTCCAGTATGACATGTACCGCTCCGTACCGGGACTTGAACATGCGAAAATCGTGAGAAATGCTTACGCGATCGAGTATGACTGCATCAACCCGAGACAGCTTCTGCCGTCCCTGGAGTTCAAGGCGATCAAAAATCTGTTTTCCGGCGGCCAGTTTAACGGCAGTTCAGGATACGAGGAAGCTGCGGCACAGGGCCTGATCGCGGGCATCAATGCGGCGCTCCGCGTGCAGGGAAAAGAGGAGCTGGTGCTCGACCGTTCCGAGTCGTACATCGGTGTTCTGATCGATGACCTCGTAACGAAAGAGAACCACGAGCCGTACCGAATGATGACGAGCCGCGCGGAATATCGTCTGCTGCTCCGCCAGGACAATGCGGATCTGCGTCTGCGCAAATACGGATACCGCGTGGGACTGATCAGCGAGGAGCAGTATGCGGCGCTGAAACAGAAAGAAGAGCAGATTCAGGAAGAGATCGAACGTGTGGAGAACACGTATGTGGGAACGAGCTCGAACATCAACGAACTGCTGGAAGAGTATGGATCGACGCTGCTTTCCGGCGGAAGCTCACTTGCAGAGCTGATCCGCCGGCCGGAGCTGAACTATAAAATGCTGGCAGAAGTAGATCCGAAAAGACCAAAGCTGCCGGAGGATGTGCAGGAGCAGGTCAACATCAACATCAAGTATGACGGCTACATCAAGCGCCAGATGAAGCAGGTGGAGCAGTTCAAGAAGATGGAAGAGAAGAAAATCCCGGAGAACATCAATTACGACGAGATCCAGAGCCTGCGCATCGAGGCGAAACAGAAGCTGAACCTGTACCGCCCGATCAACATCGGCCAGGCATCCCGTATTTCGGGCGTTTCCCCGGCGGATATTTCCGTGCTGTTGATTTGGCTCTCTGCGCACAATGAAGGAAAGTGATGTCCGCTACATTTAACATGCAATGAATTGAACTTAATTACTATAATATTTATAAAACAAAACTGAAAGGGCAGCTTTGCTTTAGGCGAGCTGAAATTTTGATTATGGATATTAAAAATCTGCTGATTTCAAAAGCAAAAGAGATTGGCGTAAAGGTTTCGCCTGCACAGGCGGAGCAGTTCCAGATCTATCTTGATCTGCTTTTGGAGCGCAACACCGTGATGAACCTCACGGCCATCACCGACCCGGAAGAGGCAGTCATAAAACATTTTGTGGATAGCTTGACGTTGCTGAAAGCGCTTGAAATTAAAAAGAATGCGAAAGTTATCGACGTAGGCACCGGTGCGGGCTTTCCCGGCATTCCGCTCAAGATCATGCGCCCGGACATTGAACTGACGCTGCTCGATTCTTTGAATAAGCGGCTTGTTTTTCTGCGCGAAGTGCGTGATGCCATCGGCATTGAAGCCGAGACGATTCACAAGCGTGCGGAAGAAGCCGGAAAAGACACTAAGCTACGTGAAAGCTTTGATGTTGCAACGGCTCGTGCGGTCGCAAATATGAATATTTTGGCGGAATATTGCATTCCGCTCATTAAAATGAAGGGCTATTTTGCCGCGATGAAAGGTCCGAGCTTGCCGGATGAACTGGAATATGCCCGAAAAGCAATCTCTTCGCTTGGATGCGATGTTGTAAAAACGGTTCCTTTCATTCTGCCGGATGAGGAACAGAGCGAGCGCTTTGTTGCCGTAATGCGCAAATTGCGCTTTACGCCGAAAATGTATCCGCGTCACGGCGGTACGATTACCAAAAAGCCACTATTTTTAGAACAGAAAGGGGAAGCAAAATGAACATTATCTACCGCAAAGCCGAATTGAACGACATTCCGAAGCTGAACCCACTTTTGGCGCAGCTTTCCGATGCGATGGCAGATCCGCAGAAAATGGCGGAAAAGATAGAGAAAATTGCAAAGAACGAGGATAACTATTTGCTTGTAGCTGAAAATACGGAAAACGGCGACCTTTGTGGCTCTTTGATTGGTGTTGTATTTGAAGATATTTGCGATACCTGCAAGCCGATTTTACTCGTTGAAAATGTTGTTACGGACGAAAAGTACCGCGGAAAAGGTATCGGACGCGGCATGTTTGAAGCCATTGAGACGTGGGGCAGAGAGAAAGAGTGCCACTACTGCATTTTGGTCTCCGGCCTGCAGCGTACCGGCGCGCATAAATTCTATGATGCCATTGGCTACAGTGAAGTGAAGGGCTTTAAGAAATATTTGTAAAAGCACTCAAAATTTAAGGGCAGCTATGCAGAGGTAATTCGCATAGCTGCCCTTTTTTTGTTTCACGTGGAACTTATAACTCTTTCACCATGAAGTATTCGCCGCGCGTGGTGCCGTCGGAATAGCGCAGAGAATTTGGTAAAAAGCCATATTCTTTAAATCCGAGGCTTTCGTAAACATGCTTTGCACGCTCGTTGCCTTCAATCACACCCAGTTCCGCTTGTGTGTATCCGCATTGCTTTGCAAGCTCCAAAAGTGTGTTTAATAATACACGCCCAAGTCCAAGATTGCAATATTTTTCATATAACGCGATGGAAACACAGCAGCGGTGCTTCATGCGGCGCTTATCACCTTGTGACGCCAGCGAACAGTTGCCGGCAAGCTCGCCGTTTACATAAGCGGTGAGCATGATCTCGTTTGGACTTTCCGCTTTGTTTTGCAAAATTGCGCGTTCTTTTTCGACGGTGAAATTCACCTCATCCGGCTCACGCAGTAAAAACGGAGATTCGCCCGAAACGGTGCGCAGGTATTCAATCGTTTGCTTGGCATCTTCAGGGCGCGCATTGCGTACGACGGCGGTACACCCGTTTTTCAGCTTGATTTCGGTTTCTGCATAGATCATGTTCTTTCGCTCCTTTTCTCTAAAAATGGCGGGAATATGCGCCTTTTCGACGCTTTTCCGTTTGAATATTTCTATTATTATAGCACCGCGTTTTGAAAAAGCAAGAAAAACTTTTTGTACGTTGACAGATTGCGGCAAAATCTGCCTTTTCATTGTGGTAAGCTATTTCCTGTAAAGAGAACAAGCCCTCACAAAGGACAACTTCTTACACTGGAAATTCAAGCAGGAGGTGCGGCGTATGGCATTTGCGGAAAAGAAAAGGCTTTTGGAGCTTTCACCGGATAAGATTGTGCCAAATCCTGCACAGCCGCGATTGGATTTTCCGCAGGACGAGCTTTTGCAGCTCGCAGAAAGCATTCGTCAAAACGGCGTTTTGCAGCCGATTCTTGTGCGCAGAGATCGCGACCGCTACGTTTTGGTGGCAGGGGAGCGCCGCTGGCGTGCTTCGCGTATGGCGGGGCTCAAAACCATCCCGGCCATTGTGCAGGAGCTTTCTCCGCAGGACAGCGCGGTGTTGGCGCTTATTGAAAACATGCAGCGCAGTGATCTGAATTTTTTTGAGGAAGCTGCTGCAATCTATGCTTTGATGCAGGATCGCGCTATGACGCAGGAGGAGACCGCACGTAGGCTCGGCATGAGCCAGCCGTCGCTTGCAAACAAGATCCGTTTGCTGCGGCTTTCCGGCGAAGAGCAGCGCATGGTGCTGGAAAACCACCTTACGGAGCGTCACGCGCGTGCTTTGCTTAGAATGGAAGATCCGGAAAAGCGCATGGCAGCGTTGAAGACCGTTATAGAGCGCAAAATGAACGTGGCGCAGACGGATACGTATATCAAATCACTTTTGGAGCAGGAGGGACAGGCGAAAAGGCCGAAGAGGACATTCATTGCGAAAGATGTTCGCCTGTTCCTCAACACGATCGACCATGCTGTCCAAACCATGAAAGAGGCCGGCATCGGCGCGGCTTTTCAGCGTAAGGAAACGGATGAGTATTACGAATGCGTCGTCCGCATCCCAAAATCAGCTGCACATAAGGCAAGCTGATGCGCCAGAACTTAATATCGAGTACGAGGTAAACCCATTCCCTTATTCATTTCCCACAACACAGAAGGATTGTCGGCAAATGCCGGCAGTCCTTCTGTGTTTTTAATACTTTTTTCGATTTAAAACTGCAAATGTTTCACATGAAACATCAAAATTTACCAAAACGCGATAAAATCCGGCTGTTTCACATGAAACGTTGCAAAAAAATGAACTTTTCTCTTTATTCTGTGCCGGATATGTGCTACAATATCCTATATAAGAGAAAGAAGAAGGAAAGGGGCGCGGTACATGAGCAAGGTAATTGCCGTGGCGAACCAAAAAGGCGGCGTGGGCAAGACGACCAGCGCAGTAAATATTGCCGCATGGCTCGGCGCAAAAGGGAAAAAGACGCTTTTGGTCGATATTGACCCGCAGGGCAACTCCACGAGCGGCGTAGGTTTTGATCGCCGAACGCTGAAAACGACCTCGTATGATATTCTCATCAACGGGGCAAAGGGCGAAGATGCCGTTCTCGAAACAAAATTTGAAAAGCTTTCTGTCATCCCTTCCAAGGCTGATCTGGCTGCGGCGGAGATTGAGCTTGCGGATTTGAACGGGCGCGAGTCCGTTTTAAAGAAAGCTTTGGCGCCACTGCGCACAGAATTTGACTATATCATCATCGATTGCCCGCCGTCGCTGGGACTTATTACAACGAACGCGCTGAATGCTTCGGACTCTGTTTTGATCCCAGTACAGTGCGAATACTACGCGTTGGAAGGCCTTTCTCAGCTGATGAGCTCCGTGCAGGCTGTAAAGCGCCGTTACAACGACCGTTTAGAGCTGGAAGGTGTTTTGCTGACGATGTATGACGGCAGACTGAACCTGACACAGCAGGTTGTGACGGAAATCAAAAAGTATTTCCCGCGCAAGGTGTTTGCAACAGTCATTCCGCGCACAGTGCGTCTTTCCGAGGCGCCGAGCTACGGACAGCCGATCTTGTACTACGATAAATCCAACAAAGGCTGCATCGCATACGGTGCGCTTGCGGACGAAATTTTGAAGAAAAACCGCTGATTTCGGCGGCAAAACCGGTTCTATGCGCAAAATCGTGTGGTATCGGTATAAATGCGACAAGAAGGAGATGGTCTTTCGCAATGGCAAAAAAAGGAGGCCTCGGCAAGGGGCTGGACGCAATTTTCTATGACAATGCGCGTGAGGATGATGCCGGCGCGGTGGAGCTCAGCATAAACGACTTAGAGCCGAACCGTACGCAGCCGCGCCAGAGCTTTGATGACGGCGCGATGACCGAGCTGGCGGATTCTATTGCGCAGCACGGTGTTTTGCAACCAATCTTAGTACGCCCACTGCTTTCCGGCGGCTATCAGATCGTTGCGGGTGAACGACGCTGGCGTGCTTCTCGCATGGCAGGACTGACGACCGTACCGGCGGTTATCCGCGACCTGACGGACAGCGAAGTGATGCAGCTGGCGCTGATTGAGAACTTGCAGCGCGAGAATTTGAAGCCGCTGGAAGAAGCAAACGGCTACAAGATGCTGATGGATAACTTCGAGTTCACGCAGGAGGAGATTGCAAAAACAGTGGGCAAATCCCGCCCGGCGATCACGAATGCACTGCGGCTTTTGAATCTGCCGGAGGATATGCAGAACATGCTGGAGCGCGGCGAAATGACTGCGGGCCATGCCAGAACGCTGCTGAGCTTCAAAAACGAAGACCAGATGAAAGCGGCGGCAAGACGCGTGACCATGGAGGGCATCTCCGTGCGCGAGTTGGAAAAAATGGCAAAGCGCGCAAACGAGGAGAAGCCGGAAAAGGCAGATAAACCCGCAAAGCGCCGCATCCGCTACTATGACGAGGCCGAGCTTGCACTTCGTGACGTTTTAAACCGTGTGGTGCATATCTCCGGCACAAAGAAAAAAGCAGCGCTGACGATCGAATTTTACGGCGAGGAAGACCTCAAGAACCTGCTGTATGATTTGAAATTGACCGATAAAACGGACGAATAAAGTCTTTCGTCAAGTTTTCTCCAGAAAACTTGCGGATTCTTAGGGCAGAGCCCTAAGTCGCTTTCCGCAGAAAGCGAAATTTTTTGCCTACATCAAAATCAGGAAAGCAGGTTTAACAGTCAGGGAGACTGTTGAACCGTAGAAAACCCTATTAAGGGGTTTTCTGAAGCGATTGCAAAGCAAGCGCTTTTAAATAAAGAACTTTGCAGTTTTACAAATAACCGAAAGGAATGTTCCAAAATGATCGATATTAAGTTTTTGAGAGAAAATCCGGACATTGTCCGCGAGAATATCAAGAAAAAGTTCCAAGACGCAAAGCTTCCGCTTGTCGATGAAGTCATCGAGCTGGACGCCGAAAAACGCGCTACGCAGCAGAAGGCCGACAGCCTGCGCGCTTCCAGAAATAAGCTCTCCAAGCAGATCGGTGCACTGATGGGCCAGGGTAAGAAGGCCGAGGCTGAGGAGGTCAAGGCACAGGTCAAGGCACAGTCCGATGAGCTCATCGCCGCAGAAGCGAAGGAAAAGGAGCTCGACGAGAAGATCCTCAAGATCATGATGACGATCCCGAATATCATCGACGCCAGCGTGCCGGTCGGCAAAGACGACAGCGAAAACGTTGAGGTTGAGCGTTTCGGCGAGCCGGTCGTTCCGGATTTCCCGGTTCCGTACCACACGGAGATCATGGAAAGCTTCAACGGTATCGATCTGGACGCTGCACGCCGCGTTGCGGGTAACGGCTTCTATTATCTGATGGGCGACATCGCGCGCCTGCACTCCGCTGTTATCGCCTATGCGCGCGATTTTATGATTGACCGCGGTTTCACGTATGTTATCCCGCCGTATATGATTCGCAGCGACGTCGTTACCGGCGTTATGAGCTTTGCGGAAATGGATTCCATGATGTACAAGATCGAGGGTGAAGACCTGTATCTCGTCGGTACCAGCGAGCACTCCATGATCGGTAAATTCATCGACCAGATCCTGCCGGAAGCCGAACTGCCGCTCACGCTGACCAGCTATTCTCCGTGCTTCCGTAAGGAAAAAGGTGCACACGGCATCGAGGAGCGCGGCGTTTACCGTATTCACCAGTTTGAAAAGCAGGAAATGATTGTCGTCTGCAAGCCGGAAGACTCCATGAAGTGGTATGATAAGCTTTGGAAGAACACCGTAGACCTGTTCCGCAGCATGGATATCCCAGTCCGCACGCTCGAGTGCTGCTCCGGCGACCTCGCAGATCTTAAGGTTAAGTCTGTGGACGTTGAAGCGTGGTCCCCGCGCCAGAAGAAGTACTTTGAGGTCGGCAGCTGCTCCAACCTCGGTGACGCACAGGCGCGCCGTCTGCGCATCCGCGTAAACGGCGAAAACGGCAAGTACCTTGCCCACACGCTGAACAACACCGTTGTTGCACCGCCGCGTATGCTCATCGCATTCCTTGAGAACAACCTCCAGGCAGACGGCAGCGTTCGCATCCCGGAAGCTCTGCGTCCGTACATGGGCGGCAAGGAAGTTATCGCCCCGAAAAAGTGATTTTTGCAAATTAAATAGGTGATAAAAGGGGCACATGCAAAGTAAAATGCGTGTGCCTCTTTTGTCGTCTGCTTATAGAAAGACTTGCTCTGATGACCGTATTAAAAAATAGGAGAAATGATGCAAAGCGGAACGAAAGAACACGAACTTTTAAAAGGCGGCGGTTTTCGTCATCGTCTTGTGCAAAACTTTTTCTGAGGATATGTGGAAAACCGATTTTCAACTTAAATGAGTGAAAGAATATTCAGCAGTTTCGAACGTATGTATCTCCGGCTGCGGACAAATTTCGACAGATATACGCAGTTGTGTCCACGATACAAGAACAAACAACCATACAACTACAGAACGAAGCTATGTATAAATATACATAATTCTGCAAAATTATGGTGTGGAAAACTCGGTGGAAAGTGTGGAAAAGCACACGGTATAGTGGAGAAAGCAAAGCGTTTCACAAGGTATCGGCTATATATGGAAAGGCAATATACTTTACGCATTCATTTTTACGACATGTTGCGTGCGGGTACGCTAAAAAGCAGCGTAAAATGGATTGGAAACGTCATTTCGACATATACAATAAAAGGCGTGTGTTTTCAGACAAAACAAAAGGCCCGCCGAAGCGAGCCTTTAAGAGCACAGAGTATTTGAAGGTCATGCCGCAGCCGTTTCTTTTTTATTGCGGTGGAAGAGAAAGCTTGCGGCGAAGATTGCAACGGAAACGAGGAATACGCAGGCTGTTACGCCATAGAACGCTTTGCCGCCGATGGTGTCAAACAGAACGCCGCCGAGCAGGTTGCCGAGAATGCCGGAGATTTGCGCCACGGAAATGAACAGGCTGTGCGCCGTGGCACGCAGCTCCACGGGTGCAAGCTCATAGATATAGTTCGTGCCCGTGCCGAGAAATGCACCGTTGCCAAGGCCGTAAAACGCGGCAAATACCAACATAGTCGGCAGCGAATTCACAAGGAAGCAGAAGCACAGACACTCCGTCGCCATCAAAATTGCAGAAAGCATGATGAGGTATTTCATCTTGATATAGCGGCGCAGGCGGCCGATGAAGAACAGAAACGGGATTTCCATCATAGCGCGCACGGAGAGAATGAGCCCAAGATTGACGGTATCAATCTGGATATCCGCCATGTAATACGTCAGAAAGTTCCCTTCAAACGCCGCGGCCATCTGGAAGAAGAATGCAAAAATGAGAAACGCCATGTATGCGTAGTTTTTCAGCAGTACGCCGGCACCCGCTGCGCTCTTTTTCACACGCTTGCCACTCTGCGGCTCAAAGCAGAAATACGTCAGTACAATGGCGGGAATCATCACAATGCCCATCACCCAGAATGTCGAAGGCACACCCGCCGCAGGAATGAGCGCGTTTACCGTGATAACACCGGCAATGGCAAATAAAAGCGAGCCGCTGCTGCGTATCATGCCGTAATTCAGTCGATGCTCCGCACAGTTGCGCACCGTAAGGTTATCGACAAACGGCGACATCGGTACGCGGAAAAAGTTGATGATCGGGATCAAGATTAGAAATAATAGCGTCGAGTAGGATTACCCCGTCGGAATGAGTGGCACAAAAATGAAAAGGCCGCAGCCGAGCGTCAGCGTTAAAATGACAATTTTGCGCACGCTGCCGATACGGTCACTCACCGTGCCCCAAAACGTCATGGCAAAAATAGCGACGGCACAGGCAATGGCGTTTAATAAGCCGAAATCCGTAGCGGGAAAGCCGATGCTTTGCAGGTAGACTGTTTGATAATTGCCTACCGCCATGGCCGCCCAAAAAATGCCCTGCACGCCGGCAAGGCGCAGCGTTTCCGCCATCTCCGGGGAGAGGGAGCGCAATCTGCGAAGCTTGTTCATGAAAAACCATCCTTTTAGCCCAATAGGGCCGAGTGTAATAGGGGAAGCGCGAAAAATATGCCGTGCGCCGAATATGTCGGGTACGGGAGATATGCTTTTGATATAGTAGTTTTAGGGTATATCAAACGGAGCGGAGTGTCAAGATATTTTGTGATTTCTGTATGAAGTTTTTTACAAATGGAGTGCTTTTTAGAAGTTCAGTCCGTCAAAATCCTGCAAAAATCGTCCCGAAACCCGGAAGTTAGCCACATAAAACCGCTTTTTGTGGTTTTTCCCTAAAAAGCGCATAGAACGCTCAGCGGGTATCTCTGTTTTTTCGAGGACAAAACAGTTGAAAATGTACCGCGAAAGTGGTACAATCTAATATCAAATAATATATTTTCTCCGGCTTGCCGGGAAATTTTTCCTATGCGGTATGCGGAAATTACCGCATAAAGACAACAAAACACGGTGCACAAGGCGAAAGGATGGTTGACGGTATGCTGAACACAGAATTCACCTCTAAGTTTGTCAAAGAGGGGCTCACCTTTGACGACGTTCTTCTGATCCCGGCAGAATCACACGTACTGCCCAGTCAGGTAGACATTTCCACTCATCTCACAAAGAAGATTAAGCTGAACACCCCCATTATGACGGCGGCTATGGATACCGTCACGGAAGCGGATATGGCCATTGCCATTGCGCGTGAGGGCGGCATCGGCATCATTCACAAGAACATGTCCATTGAGCGTCAGGCCGATCAGGTCGATATGGTCAAGCGCTCCGAGAACGGCGTTATCGTTGATCCGTTCTTCCTTGCGCCGGAGAACACCGTGCGCGAGGCGGATAACCTCATGGGCCGCTACAAGATCTCCGGCGTGCCGATCTGCGAAAACGGCAAGCTCGTCGGCATCATCACGAACCGCGACCTGCGCTTCATGTCCGGCTCCGATTTCGACCAGAAAATCGAAAACGTCATGACGAAAGATCACCTCGTCACCGCGCCGGTCGGTACCACCCTCAAGGATGCACAGGAGATCCTGCGCCACCACAGAATCGAAAAGCTTCCGATTGTCGATGAAAAGGGCTATCTGAAGGGCCTCATCACGATTAAAGATATTGAAAAAGCTGTGCAGTACCCGAACTCTGCAAGAGACGAAGGCGGCCGTCTGCTCTGCGGCGCGGCTATCGGCGCTACGGCTGACGTTCTGGACCGCGTTGCCGCCCTTGTGGAAGCACAGGTCGACGTTGTCGTGCTCGATTCTGCACACGGTCACAACAGCGGCATCATCGAAGCAGTGAAAAAGGTCAAGAAAGCATACCCGGACCTCCAGCTCATTGCGGGTAACGTTGCAACGGCAGAGGGCACCCGTGCGCTTATCGAAGCCGGCGCAGACTGCGTAAAGATCGGCATCGGCCCGGGCTCCATCTGCACCACCCGTGTGGTCGCCGGTATCGGCGTGCCGCAGGTCACGGCTGTGTATGACGCAGCATGCGCGGCGGCAGAATACGGCGTTCCGGTTATCGCAGACGGCGGCATCAAGTACAGCGGTGATATCGTCAAGGCGCTCGCAGCAGGCGCAAGCGTTGTTATGCTCGGCTCCCTTGTTGCAGGCTGCAAGGAGACCCCCGGCGAGTACGAGCTCTATCAGGGCAGACAGTTCAAGGTCTACCGCGGCATGGGCTCTCTGGGCGCTATGGGTAAGGGCTCCAGCGACCGCTACTTCCAGGCAAACAATAAGAAGTACGTTCCGGAAGGCGTCGAGGGCCGCGTGCCTTATAAGGGACCGCTCGCAGATACCATTTATCAGATGGTCGGCGGTCTGCGCTCCGGCATGGGTTATGTGGGTTGCGCAAATATCCCGGAAATGCACGAGAAGGCACAGTTCGTGCGCATTACGGGTGCGGGTTTGAAGGAAAGCCATCCGCACGACATTCAGATTACGAAGGAAGCCCCGAACTACTCCATCCACGGCTGATTTTAAATTTGCATTACAGAACCTCTTCGTCTGCACGGCGAAGGGGTTCTGTTTTGTTTTCAGCAGTTGCACAAAAACCGGTAAGCATGCATAGTGAAGGACATCTGATGCAAACTAAAGCAAAAATCCGTATTCTATATCGATATTGGAATATCATATACTATTATATATAGGATGGCTTTGCAGCAAAAAACGCATAGAAAACAGCGCGCATAGGGGAGAGGCAGGTGGACAAAACTTCGAAAATGTCCAACATATTTTCCGGGTAAACTGCATTTTTGCGCGTTCTCTTTCAAAAACAGGAGAAAACTTGTCGGATTTCGCCGTAAAATGCAGGAATTCGGTTTCTATCCGTCGATCGTGCACAATACACGGAAACTTGTGTTTTTGTAGAGGACACGCCCCTGATGCGGCTTTTTTTGGCGGATTTTGGGCGGATTTAATTACAAAATTGCAATACTATCATGAAAAACTGCACGGTGTGTATATGCCTCAAGGTCATAATTCACAAAAATATACAAAAATTAGGACAGGATTTCCATAGTTTTGCCACTTGCGATTTAGCGCTTTATGCTGTATTATGTATGCAATATGAATTTTCTTTGAACGAAAATTTCATAATTCTATCACCTATCACATTAGGAGGAACAAGAAATGAAACTGAAGAAGGTTTTAGCTCTGGTTCTGTCCGCGGCGTTGGTTGTTTCCGCATTCGCTGGGTGCGGCGGTAACAGCTCCAGCTCCACGACATCTACCGAGAGCATCGCAGCTTCTGAAAGCAGCGCAGAATCCACCGAGTCCACCGCCTCCGGAGATTCCACCCCGGCTGCATCCGGTGACGCTACGGCAATCTTCACCCCGAAGACCGTAGACGCTGCAAAGACGATCAGCCTGAACGCAGGTATGGAGCCGACAGGCCTGAACACCCTGACCTCCACATACTCCATTGAGTTCGCCTTGTTCAAGCACATGTATGAGAACCTCGTCACCCTCGACGATGACGACAACACAGCCCCGGGCGCAGCTGAGAGCTGGGACTACGATGAGGATACCCTCACCTACACCTTCCACCTCCGTAAGGACGGCGTTTGGACAAACGGCGACCCGGTTACGGCGAAGGACTTCGAGTTTGCTTGGAGTCAGGCTTTGAACCCGGATGTTGCTTCTGATTACGCTTACTTCCTCTACTTCATCAAGAACGCTGAAAAGTACTTCAACGGTGAAGTTACTTGGGACGAAGTTGGTGTAAAGGTTGTCGATGATTATACCCTCGAGGTTACCCTGGAGCAGCCGACTCCGTACGCACTGTTCCTGTTCTCCTTCGGCACCCTTGCTCCGATCAACCAGAGATTCTATGAGGCTGTAGGCGCAGACCTCTACTCCACCGAAGCGCAGTACTTCTGCACGAACGGCCCGTTCGCTCTTACCGAGTGGAGCCACAACGATAAGATTGTTATGCAGAAAAACGATGCATGGCACGGCGCAGCAGACGTAGAAGTTGAAGAGATCGATTGGAAGATCATCACCGATGCCAACGCGGCTCTCTCCTCCTTCCTCGCAGGCGACCTGGATATGGTCGGTCTCGGCACCGGCGAACTCATCAAGCAGGCTACAGCAGCAGGTGCTACGATTCAGTCTTATACGGATGGTTCCGCATTCTACATTTACTTCAACAACAATGACCAGTATCTCTCCAATGTAAATCTCCGTCGTGCACTGTTCAATGCAATTGACGCGCAGAAGGAAATTGATACGGTTTGGCAGAACGATAACGAGCCGATGACTTCCTTCACGGCGCCCGGTGTTGCCGCTGCTGACGGCACTCCCTTTGCAGGTAAGGTCGGCGAGCTGTATGCGCCGTCCCGTGATCAGGAAAAGGCTAAGGAATACCTTGCAACGGCTCTCTCCGAGCTCGGCTGCACGGTAGATGATCTCTCCGCTCACCTCTCCATCGACTGCGGCGACTCCCCGACGTCTATTGCAGAAGCTTCCTTCTATCAGGAGCAGTGGAGACAGGTTCTCGGCATCGAGGTTGCCGTTAACTCCATGATCACCAAGCAGAGTTCTCAGAACCGTAAGACCGGCAACTATGTCATGTCCATCACCGGTTGGGGCCCGGACTACAACGACCCGAACACCTTCCTTGACATGTGGGTCACCGATGGCGGCAACAACCAGACCGGCTTCTCCAACGAGAGATACGATGAGCTCATCGACCTCGCAGCCAAGGAGACCGACCTCGAAAAGCGTGAGTCCTACTTCATCGAGTGCGAGCAGATCATTGCGGATCAGCTCCCGATCGGCCCGGCCTTCTGGAGAGCTCCGTCCTATGCTTGCTCCGATAAGATCAAGGGCGGTATGCACAGATCTACGTTCCAGGATATCAACGCTGTTTACGTAAAGCTTTCCTAATCGAAAACCTTACGGGCGCTGACCCGGATACTTAAAAGAAATTCAAATACGGTTACGGCTTGCGGTGCATCTTAAAAGGGTGCGCCGCACCGAACTGTATTTATTCTTTTAATCTTTTACTTCAACACTTTTAGGTGATATACGCATCACTGTGTTGGGTGAGTAAAGCCTTGTTTCCCCGAAATTTTGGGGATTTCCGCGAACGGCAATACAAGCTGCATTCGCTAAGTTCACAAAATTGATGTGCCAAAGGCGGCAGAATAATTTCCGAGCTTTTGCGCACATTTTTTGTTATATTGTCATATTGTCGTTTATCGGACAAGGCCGCGGACGCTTTGGCGGCATCGTTCCCAAAAACGTCGGCGGCTTTGTCCGCATAACCTTTAATCATTCTATTAAACTATCAAAGAGAGGTGGATTGCACATGACTAAGTACATCTTAAAGCGCGTGGGCTATTCCATTGTTACCCTGTTCCTGTTGGTCGCGATCACATTCTTCATGATGCAGCTTCTTCCGGGCGACCCGTTCACCGGTGAAAAGCAGCTTCCCGCGGCACAGATGGAAGCGCTTTATGCGAAATACGGTCTTGATAAGCCCGTATGGCAGCAGTTCTTCATTTATATCGGTAATGTTGTGCAGGGCGACCTTGGCGTTTCCCTTACCTATAACCGTGCGGTCACATTGATGATCACCGAAGCATTTGCCGTTTCGTTTGACGTCGGTATCCGTTCCATTTGCTTTGCCTTCATCGGCGGCGTACTGCTCGGCACACTTGCAGCTATTAAGCGCGGCAAGGTATCCGATACAGTTGCCATGATTATTGCACTGCTCGGTGTTTCCGTTCCGTCGTTCGTTGTGGCCTCTATTTTGCAGTATTTCCTCGGCCTCAAGCTGTATCAGGCAACGGGCATGCGTATTTTCGCTATTACCGGCTGGGAAGGCTTCAACAGCCACATTCTCCCGGTTGTCGCACTCGGCTTCGGTTCTCTCGCGACGATCTCCCGTCTGATGCGTACCAGCATGCTGGACGTTCTCGGTCAGGATTACATCAAGACCGCTAAGGCAAAGGGCCTTTCCCAGAGCGGCATTATCTTTAAGCATGCAATGCGCAACGCCATCATGCCGGTCGTCACGGTCCTCGGCCCGATCACGGCAGGCATCCTCACCGGCGGCTTCGTTGTAGAAAGCGTTTTCGGTATCCCGGGCCTCGGCAAGTATTTCGTACAGAGCATTCAGGGTCTCGATTACACCATGATCTGCGGCACCACGGTTTTCTACGGCGCGTTCCTTATTATTGCGAACCTCGTAGTCGATATTGCGTATGGTCTCATTGATCCGCGCGTGAAATTGGAGGGCTGAGTATGACACAGATAGATAAAAGCCGTTTTGAGTGGATCGGTTCCGACTCCGCTCGCCGCGAGGGCATTTCCCGCCCGAGCACGACCTTCTGGAAAGACGCCATCGGCAGACTGATGAAAAACAAAGTTGCCGTTGTGTGCTTCTTCATCATCGTGCTCCTCATCCTTTCCTGCATCGTCGTGCCGTTCTTCTCTCCGTTTGAGAGCCGTGAACAGCACCTTGGCGAAGTCAACAAGGGCTTCATGACAGTTTGTACAGATTCCCGCTATGAGGGACAGCACCATGTACACTATTTCGGCACCGATAACCTCGGCCGTGACCTTTTCCTGCGCGCCTTTGAAGGCGGCCGCGTCTCTCTGATGATCGCGTTCGCAGCCGTGTTCGTCAACCTCATCGTCGGCCTGATCTACGGCGGTATTTCCGGTTACATCGGCGGCGCGGTTGATACCATCATGATGCGTATCGTGGAGATCGTCAACGGTATTCCGTACCTCATCGTCGTTATCCTTTTGATGATGGTGCTCCCGAAGGGCATCTTCACCATGGTCGTCGCCTACGGCATCACCGGCTGGACCGGCATGGCACGTCTTGTGCGTGGTCAGGTGCTCCAGCTCAAGAGTCAGGAATATATCGTGGCGGCAGAAGCCATGGGCGCAAAGAGCTCCAGAATCATTGCAAAGCACCTCATTCCGAATGCACTTTCCGTTATCATCATCAACGTCACCCTCGCAATTCCGAGCGCGATCTTCACCGAGGCGTTCCTTTCCTACATCGGTCTCGGTGTTCCGGTTCCGCAGCCGTCTTGGGGTGTTCTGGCAAAGGGCGGTCAAGATGTGTTCATGACGTATCCGTACCAGCTTGTTGTGCCGGCAGTTGCCATCAGCCTTACAATGCTTTCCTTCAACCTGTTGGGCGACGGCCTGCGCGATGCATTTGACCCGCGCTTGAGGAGGTAATTCAACATGAATAAAGTATTAGATGTGCAGAACCTGCACGTTTCCTTCGATACCTACGCCGGTGAGGTCAAGGCTGTCCGCGGCGTCACATTCTCGCTGAGCGAGGGCGAAGTGCTCGCCATCGTCGGTGAATCCGGCTGCGGCAAGAGCGTCACGGCGCAGACCATCATGAAGCTGAACCCCATGCCGCCCGCAAGAATTAAAGAGGGCAGCGTGCAGCTCGGCGAGCACGACATCGTAGCCGCGAACGAAAAAGAAATGCAGAAGATTCGCGGCAAGGAAGTTTCCATGATCTTCCAGGACCCGATGACCTGTCTGAACCCGACAAAGCCCGTCGGCAAGCAGATTGTCGAGGCCATTCAGCACCACCGTCATCTTTCCAAGGCAGAGGCGAAGGCGGAAGCCATTAAGTACCTCTCCCTTGTTAACATTCCAAACCCGGAAGAGCGTGCAAAGCAGTATCCGCACGAATTCTCCGGCGGCATGCGTCAGCGTGCCATGATCGCAATGGCACTTTCCTGCAACCCGAAGCTCCTCATTGCCGATGAGCCGACCACCGCACTGGACGTGACCATTCAGGCGCAGATTATGGACCTGCTCGCCGAGATCAAAGAGAAGACCAGCACCGCGATTATCCTCATCACGCACGACCTCGGCGTCGTGGCGTCCATGGCAGACCGCGTGGCGGTCATGTATGCAGGTAAGGTTGTAGAGACCGGCACCTGCGAGGATATTTTCTATCGCAATGCGCACCCGTACACGCAGGCATTGTTAAAGAGCCTGCCGTCCGTGGATATGAACAAGACCCAGCGCCTTGTTTCCATCCCCGGCACACCGCCGGATTTGCTGAACCCGCCGAAGGGTTGCGGTTTCGGTGCCCGCTGCACACACTGCATGAAGATTTGTCATGAGGAGCAGCCGCCGGTATTCAAGGTGGGCGAGGGCCATGAGGCAGCATGCTGGCTGCTCCATCCCGATTGCCCGAGCGCAGCAGAAAGGGGTGAGCCGGATGAGCAGTAATGAAAAACTGATCGTTCTGGACGACGTATGCAAGCACTTTAAGGTTTCCGGCGGTATGCTGAAGGCCGTCGACCACATTTCTCTCGATATTTATAAGGGCGAAACGCTCGGCCTTGTCGGCGAGTCCGGCTGCGGCAAGTCCACGCTCGGCCGTGTGGCCATGGGCATTTATCCCGCAACGTCCGGCAAGCTCTACTATGCCGGCGAAGAGCTGAATCTGAAAAACGCCGCAACGCGTTTCAAGTATGCGAAAAAAGCGCAGATCATTTTCCAGGATCCGTACGCTTCTCTGGATCCGCGTATGACCGTTTCCTCCATCATTGAAGAGGGTATGGTCATCCACGGCATGTACGACGCAAAGCGCCGTCAGGAGCGCGTATACGAGCTCCTCGAGCTGGTCGGCCTGAACAAAGAGCACGCCAACCGCTTCCCGCATGAGTTCTCCGGCGGTCAGCGCCAGCGTATCGGCATTGCCCGTGCGCTCGCTATCGAGCCGGAATTCATCGTGTGTGATGAGCCGATCTCAGCACTGGACGTTTCCATCCAGTCCCAGATCATCAACCTGCTGCACGACCTGCAGCAGCAGCTCGGACTGACGTTCCTCTTCATTGCGCATGACCTCAACATCGTCAAGTACATCAGCGACCGTATCGCCGTTATGTACCTCGGCAATGTCGTTGAGCTCGCTTCTTCCGACGATCTGTATGCGCACACGCTGCATCCGTACTCCAAGGCTCTGCTTTCCGCAGTGCCGATTCCGGACCCGAGTGCAGAAGCGCAGAAGCACCGCCAGATTCTTTCCGGCGACGTGCCGAGCCCGATCAACACGCCGAAGGGCTGCAACTTTGCCGGCCGTTGCCCGGTCGCCTGCGACAAGTGCAGAGAGTCGAAGCCGCAGCTGCGTGAAATTCGTCCGGGTCATTTCTGCGCCTGCCATCTGGTAGAGCCGGAAATCTGATTGGATCTGTAAGTGAAAATCAAAGCTCCCGTTCACAGGCTTTCGTGAACGGGAGCTTTTGCTATAGGGTAAAACCCGGGAAATAAAATGCCCGCCGTGCAGAACGTTTTGGTTCCTGCATGGCGGGCATTTTTGTAAAAATTTGAAATCAGCCGTCAAATGTGCGGTCAAGCTCCGGACAGGAGACTTTTTCGTTTTGGAGCAGCTTTTGCGCAGCCGGGAAAAGCGTTTTCGCAAGCTTCAGTGCTTTGCCGTACAGTTCGATAAGGTGCTCCGTGCACAGCTTGCAGCTCGGTACATCCTGCGTGGTCATCATCATATCGGCAATGGCGTCGTGGTGGAACGTGATGTAAAGCCCGGTGTCAATGGCGCGGCGCAGCGCCTTGTTCGGCGTGAACAGCACACGGCCGTAGAATACCATGGAGGAGATGCTCTTTTCGGTCAGCGCCACAGTAGCTTCCGGCGTGTAGAAGGGCGTGATCACGGCGGCGTTGCGCGTGTTCACTTCAAAATGACCGCACGGGTCAAAGTGCTGTGGGTCTTTGCCGTCTTTGAGTAACAAAGCGCGGTCGAAAGCGGTCTCCGTCGCCGCGTGCGTGACGTTGAATTCTTTCATTGCCGTGTGGATGTACGGGTGGCAGATAGAATCCAGCGTAAAGTGGCACAAAAGCCCGTAGAAATACGCGCGGGCAGCATCTTTGTCATGCGCAGACGCAATGACCTTCTGTGCGCGCTGTAAAAAGTAGCGCCCGGAGCGCTTGTGTGCCGCATAGCCGATGCGGTTCACCTTGTTCGGCAGAACGGGTCGATAGAAAAAGTAGATGTCCGGTCCGTGTAAGCCAATGTCAAAAAGCCCACGGTGCGCGGTGCAAATGCTGCGGATGTCCTCAGGCAGCTGTTTTAAAACATCGCAGCCAAAGCGATAATGGGTATAAAAAGCAGGCATAACGGTAACTCCTTCCGTAAAGGGTTTCTATTTATATGTATCATAACCGTTTTTAAAGCGTTTTACAACGAAAATTTTCGTTCACGTGATTTTTTCACAGAAACTTAACTGTGCGGCTTGATAAAATCCACAAAATCGTTTATCATTATAACAAAGAGAATACACCGTAAACGGCATAGATCATGCAGAAAGGAAAAATAAAATGAGCAATCCGTATAAGATCGATTGGAACGAGTATGCCGCGCTGGCGCGGCAGGCCGTGGCGGAAGGCTGCGTGCTGCTGAAAAATGACGACAAGGCGCTGCCAATCCGAAAGGGTGAGCGCGTTTCCGTGTTCGGCAGAATTCAGTTCGACTATTATAAGAGCGGCACAGGCTCCGGCGGCGCAGTTAATACCCGCTACGTCACGAACATTCTGGACGCTTTAAAAGAAAACAAAGACATTTCCGTCAACGAGGAGCTGGAGCAGACCTACCGTGACTGGCTGAAGGACCATCCGTTTGAAAAAGGCATGGGCTGGGCACAGGAGCCGTGGTGTCAGGAGGAAATGCCTGTCACAAAAGAACTCGCCGATCAGGCTGCTGCAAAGTCCGATATCGCCGTTGTCATCATCGGCCGCACCGCGGGTGAAGATAAGGACAACAGCGCCGCAGAGGGCAGCTATCTCTTGACGGCCGCCGAGCATCAGATGTTAAAAGAGGTTTGCGGCGCGTTCAAGCGTGTTGCGGTTCTGCTGAACGTCGGCAATATCATGGATATGAAGTGGGTGAAAGAATACGATCCCGCCGCTGTGCTATACGTCTGGCAGGGCGGCCAGGAGGGCGGCGCAGGCGCTGCAGATGTTCTCACAGGCACTGTCACGCCGTGCGGCAAGCTGAGCGACACCATCGCGCTTGACATCAGCGATTATCCGTCCACAGAGGGCTTCGGTGATCCCACACAGGTCATTTATAAAGAAGACATCTACGTCGGCTACCGCTACTTTGAGACGTTCGCAAAAGACTGTGTGCTGTATCCGTTCGGCTACGGTCTCAGCTACACGACCTTCACCCGCACGGTTGAAAGCTTCGATTTCGACGGCGAGACCGTTACAGAGAAAGTCACCGTGAAAAACACCGGCGACGTGCAGGGCAAAGAGGTCGTCACCGTCTTCGTTGAAGCACCGCAGGGCAAGCTCGGCAAGGCTGCAAGAAGCCTCGCCGCATTCGCAAAGACCGAAACTCTGCAGCCGGGCGAAAGCGAAACGCTTACGCTCACGTTCCCAATCGCAAATCTTGCGTCCTACGACGACAGCGGCGTTACGGGACACAGATTCTGCTATGTGCTTGAAAGCGGTGCGTATAACGTCTACACGGGCGGCTGCGTGCGCGGCGCAAAGCTCTCCGGCAGCTTTGAAGTGAAAGAAGATACCGTCACCCGCACATGCGTGCAGGCGTGCGCGCCGGTCACGAAGTTTGACCGCATGGTGAATCACAATAACACGATCGCATTCGAGCCCGCACCGCAGCGCGAATACGATATGGCGGTCCGCAGCGCGGCGGCATTAAAGCCTGCAAAGCCGTATACGGGCGACAAGGGCATCAAGCTCGGCGATGTATTCGACGGCAAAGCGGAGCTGGAAGACTTTGTAGCGCAGCTTTCCGACGAAGACCTCATCTGCCTTATGCGCGGCGAGGGCATGAACTCTCCGAAGGTCACGGCGGGCACCGCAGGCGCGTTCGGCGGCGTCACGGAAAACCTCGTCAACTTCGGTATTCCCACAGCCTGCTGTGCAGACGGCCCCTCCGGCATTCGTATGGACTGCGGCACCATCGCGTTCAGCCTGCCGAACGGCACCTTGCTTGCCTGCACCTTTAACGAAAAGCTGAATGAAGAGCTTTTCGCCATGCAAGGCAAGGAGCAGCGCAAAAACCGCGTCGACACACTTCTCGGCCCGGGTCTCAATATCCACCGCAGCCCCTTAAACGGCAGAAACTTTGAGTATTTCTCGGAAGACCCGCTGCTCACCGGCAAGCTCGCCGCCGCACAGCTGCGCGGTATGCGCCGCTTCGGTGTCACCGGCACCATCAAGCACTTTGCCTGCAACAACCAGGAGTTTAAGAGAACCGAGATCGATTCCGTCCTTTCCGAGCGCGCACTGCGTGAAATTTACCTGCGCGCGTTTGAAACGGCCGTAAAAGAGGGCGGCGCATACTCTGTCATGTCCACCTACGGTGGTCTGAACGGCATTTGGACGGCCAGCAACTTCGACCTGCTCACGACCATCTTGCGCGACGAGTGGGGCTTCATAGGTACCGTTATGACCGACTGGTGGGCAAAGGGCAACGATCGCGAGGGCGAAGAAGCCACCCGCGAGAACGTCGCCGCACAGGTGCGCGCGCAGAATGACCTCAACATGGTTAACGCGGACGCCGCCTCGAACAGCCAACACGATAATTTGGACGACGCCCTTGCAGACGGCAGACTGACACGTGACGCGCTCGTGCGCTCTGCGATGAATATCTGCCGCACTGTGATGAACTCGCCTGTGATGGAGCGCAGTCTCGGCCGCATGAGCGATGAGGAGCGCGAAGCCGCAGAAGCGGAGAAGACGAGCGAAGATTACGTCGATTTCAGCGGCGAGTATCAGTTCATCGATGACGAAGCTCCGCTCGACATTTCCGCAGTCAATACGGAAAAAGGCGCTTCCACCGTTCTCGGCATCCGCTATAAGAAAAACGGCCTCTATAAGTTTGTCATGCGCGTAAAAGCAAACGCCAATGAAGTGGCGCAGATTCCGATGTCTATCTTCATCGACGGTAACCTGCGCGGCATGGTCATGATCAACGGCACGAACGGCGAGGTCGTTACCGCAGAGCAGGACATCGGTGTGCTGTTCGGCGGCACGAATTATCTCAAGCTCTACTTCGGCCAGACCGGCATGGAGATCGAAGAGATTAAATTCGTCTGCACACAGGCGTTTTAAGTAAATTTATATGCAGAATTGCAGGATTATTCTCTAAAAGCAGGGAATGATCTTGCTTTTTGCATTTTTAAAGCCGTACACTTTCATTTTGGCGCAAAATTGCTTGCAATTTATTTTGTATACTATATAATAGGAATAAATACCGTATAAAATCAAAGAGAAAGGCAGTTGTTTACATTGAAAAAATATGACGAAAACCGTGCGTTCGCACTGCTCGATAAAATCGGCTTTACGCGCGTGGCCGGCTCCTCAGAAGAATTAAAAGCCGCGAAAATTCTGAAAGCGGAGTGCGAAAGCTTTGGTCTGTCCGCCGTGATTGAGCCGTTTGAGATCGAATCCGCCGAAGTGGAAGCGACATTCGAGATTCTGGAGCCGTACCGCAAGAGCTATACCGTGCGCGGTTACCAGTGCGCGGAAAGCACCGCCGCAGACGGTTTTACGGCGGATTTTGTCTACGTGGAAAATGCGCTCCCGGTTGACCTGTTGAACGTCAAGGGCAAGATTGTGCTCGTCAACGGCTTTCTGCGCGTGCCGCTGTATCGCAGCCTGATGGAAGCGGGCGCCGCAGCTGTCGTCACCATGGACGGCGATATTCACGATGACCTCGAGAATACCGATCTGCATCAACGCAAGCTGCGCAGTGCGCTGCGTGCGTTCGGCAATGCACCGGCGGTACAGCTGCGCACCGTGGACGCTATGGAGATCGTCAACAAGGGTGCATCCCGCGCAAAGGTTACTGTACAGAACAAGAACCTTACACTCACGTCGCACAATGTGATTGCGGAAATCAAAGGCACCGAGCATCCGGAGCAGATTATCTCCTTCGGCGCACATTATGACTCCGTTGAATTTTCCAAAGGCGTATACGATAACGGCGCAGGCTCCGTCATCAACATGGAAGCGGCGCGTTGGTTCGCGCAGCACCCGCCGAAGCGTACCGTAAAGTTCTGCTGGTACGGCAGTGAAGAGATCGGCCTCGAGGGCAGCAAGGCATTCGTGCGCGACCACAAGGATGAGCTGAAAGATCACGTCTTCATGATTAACGTTGACGTCGGTGCGCCGATCCTCGGCTATAACACGGCGGCTGTCACAGGCGAGGAATCCCTCGTACACTACACCGATTACATGCTCAAAATCAACGGCCTCTCCGCTGTGACGCGCCAGAGCATTTATTCTTCCGATTCCATCCCGTTTGCGGATAACGGCATTCCGGCAATCAACTTCTCCCGCGACGGTGCAAAAGGTGCGGCGTATATCCACAACCGTTTTGATACCATGGAGTTCCTTTCCGCAGAGGCACTCGGCAAAACGCTGGAGATTGTGCTCACGTATGCCGATACGCTGATCAATGCGGCGGTGTTCCCGGTGGAAAAGAAGATTCCGGACAACATCAAGGAAGACATTGACAAGTATCTTTATAAGAAGGAGCTTGCCGAGGCGGAGGCAAAATGAGCGAAGTCAAGCGATATACCTTACCCGAAGTTCCGCACCTTGTGCACGGGCGCACAAACGGCTCGTTAACGCCGCTCACGCTGTTCTGGACGGCGGCGGGCTTAGAGCTTAATGTGCGCGGCAGCGAGCTGTGGGTGGAATTTACGGCGGATTGGGACATCCACGAGCCGTGGTACAGCTTTATGGTGAATGGCGAGTTCTTCTCCCGCCGCATGGCGCAAAAGGGCACGGAGCGCGTGTGCGTGTTCCGCGGCATGGACCCCGAAAAGGTCAAGAACGTGCGCATCTTTAAAGATACGCAGGCCATGAACGCCGACCCGGAGAGTGTTTTGCAGATTAACGCCATCGAAACAGACGGCGAATTCCTGCCCGTGCCGGAGCGCAATTTAAAGATCGAATTCATCGGCGACAGTATCACGAGCGGCGAGGGCGACATCGGCGCGAAAGCGGAAACAGACTGGATTTCCATGTTCTTCAGTGCGGAGAATAACTACGCTGTCATGGTGTCCCGTGCTTTAAACGCCGATATCCGTGTCTCATCGCAGAGTGGCTGGGGCGTGTGCTGTGGCTGGAACAACGACCCAAACAGTGCCATTCCGCCCATCTACGGGCAGCTTTGCGGCCTTTTGAGCGGCGAAAAAAACATTGCCCTCGGCGCGAAAGAGCCGTATGATTTCACAAAATGGCAGCCGAATTACGTCTTCATCAACCTCGGTACAAACGACTGCGGCGCGTTTTCACAGCCTGCCTGGACAGATGAAACAACCGGCGAGACGTTTCAGAACCGCCGCACGGAAGACGGTAAGCTGAACCCCGAAGACGAAGCGCGTTTTGCGCACGGCGCGACCGCGTTTTTAAAGCAATTGCGTGGGTATTACCCCAACGCCCGTCTTGTGTGGATCTACGGTATGCTCGGCTTGGAGCTTGTCCCGGCGCTGCAAAAGGCCATAGACGATTACAAAGCAGAAACAGGCGACGCGAACGCGGAATTTCTGTCGCTGACGGATGACCTCAAAAATCGCGGCTGCCGTGACCACCCCGGTGTGGGCGCACACCGCACCGCGGCAAACGAGCTTATTGCTTATATAAAGAAACAGAACGCATGAGATAAGGCATCACGGTCGGCCCTAAAAAGCTGCCCGTGATGTTCTATTATATAAGAAGCAAATCAAAAAACGTGCGCGGCACGGAAACAAAACTCTATGTAAAACGCGGATTATGTAAACTTAACGTGTGTATTCTATACATCGGTTGACGATAATTTTTTCTGCGGACACGGTGAGACGCATTTCGACACAAAATCGGCCCGATTGAAACGGACATCCCGCTTCCAAAGGCCGCAAATGCGATTTTTTCGGAGAGCTGCCCAAAATACAGCACGCTTTTTATGAAATATACCTGCCTTTTGACCGCGGTTTTTTGAAAATTTCTGCTGTAAAGGAAAAGTGCCGCACAGCACATGGAATGTATCAAATTCGGAACAATATACGGCATAAAACGGGAAAACGCAGAAAATTCGCGAAATTCATCAAAATGAATATGCAAGAATATACAATATTAAGGTATAAGAAAATTTGTTCGATGTTTTTACCTTTGCAAAATTTTTGCAAATTGCACAGAGCGCCGCAAAAAAGTTCCGTAAAAAAGGCAAATAATCGCTTTCAAAAATATCAAATGAGTTGTTATGTAAATTAAAACACCATGCGTAACTCAGCATATTGCACAAAAATAGCCTTTCGAAAAACTTGACAGACCATCATTTTCACATTATACTCTCAAATGACTTTTGGAAAGGGCATTTTGCACCCGTATTTCAAAGGTCAGGAAAGGTAGTGGACGCAAAGCAAGAGGGCGGGGTGGCCGCCGAAGCTTTGCCAAATCGAAGCGCAAAACGCTTCACAGTTTTTTGAAAGGAGCAAGAGCTATGCGGCATGTTAGAAAACAGCAAAAGAGCCTGATGCCGAAGATCCTTCTGATCGTCGTTCTGGTTGCAGCGCTCAGCATCTCTTCCGTTGTTACGGTTATGGCAAATACCGCCGATATCACCGTATATGACGGCTCCGAAACATACAGATTCAGTATGATCGGTCAGAACCCGCAGGATATTCTTTCCCGCGCACAGACCGAGGGCATGGCGCCCGTTTCGGACATCGATACCTACGACTTCTCCCCGGAGAACGGCACGCTCACCGTGCAGCGCTTTGTGCGCGTTTCCGTCAAGGAGGATAACGCCTCCCAGATGATTTTAGCCCCGAAGGGCAAAACGCTTTCCGACGTGTTTGCGGAAAACGGGATTACGCTCGGCGCAAGAGATACGACAGATGCCGATCTTACCGCCGCGCTTACGGCAGACATCGCCGTGCAGATCACCCGTGCAAAGCGTGTGTTTGTTTCGGCAGACGGCAAGCGCCGCATGGAAGACCTCAACGAGGGCACCGTAGAAGACGCGCTGAAAGCCGCCGGCATCACGCTTGGCGAAAACGACACCGTCACACCGGCCATGGATACCGCACTTACAAACGGTATGCGCATCCGCGTGCAGCGTTACCTTGACCTCACCGTTACGGCAGACGGCAAAACGACCGAGAAGAGCGTTGCCGCTGAAAATTACAGGGATGCCGTAGAAGCCATGGGCATTACGCTCGGCGAGAACGACCGCATTCTGGTCGCGACCGCAGAGGGTGAAAAGCAGGTGAAGGCAGAGGATAACGTATCGAGCGGCGATGTGATCCGCGTTGTGCGCATCCGCACCGAAGAGGTTACCGAGAACGAAGCTGTCGCGTACAGCACGGTATACGAAGATACCGAAGAGCTCTATGAGGGCGAAACGGAGACGAAGACCGGGGGCGTGGAAGGCGAAGCCAAAGTTACCTACACGGTCACGTATGCGGACGGCGAGGAAGAAAACCGCGTCGTCAAGACGAAAGAAGTTTTAAAGGAAGCAAAGAGCGCGGTCGTGCTGCGCGGTACAAAAGAGAAGCAGAACGTCTTCACGGATGCTTCCGGCGCACCGTCCTCCTTTGAGTATAGCCTTACGGGCTCCTGCACGGCATACTATGCACCGGCAGGCGCCGTCACATCCATCGGCGCTACACCGCAGGTCGGTTATGTCGCCGTAGACCCAAACCGCATCCCGTACGGTTCGCTGCTGTACATCACCGCGGTGGACGGCTCGTGGACATATGGCTACTGCTACGCCATGGACACCGGCGGAGCGGCCATGTGCGGCGACATCGTGGCAGACCTCTACTACGATACGCTGGAAGACTGCACCGCATTCGGCAGACGTGATATGATCGTCTACGTTGTGCGCGCAGGCTGGTAAATAAAGTTAACCCCCCTTGATAACAAGAGACATGTTACCAAGGGGGGTTAGATAATATTTCAAAAATATTAATGAACTGTTGACAATAATAGATAGGATACAACAGGTCCGGTGCGGTATAGATATGGATCGGAAGTGAAGACTACCCATACATTAAACCGATAGTTTCTTATGATAGGGGTATTACTGTGAAGAAATTAAACCGGAAAATTATCGGGCGGGTCTGCGTGGGCATCGTGCTGCTCGCGCTTGTACTCTGGCTTGTGCCGCTGCCCCTGCCGTTCCATATTTCCCTCTCCGGCGTGCGGGTGGAGGGCAGTACGGCGGCGGAGCCCGCCGCGCTGGAGGCCAAGGGCTGGCGGCTGTGCCGGTTTCTGCGTAGGACGGAGCTGCGGGCGTCGTTTACGGTGGAGACGGCGCAGGGAACGAAAATCTACGAGCCGGTGGATTGCCTGTGGGAGCTGACGTTTCCGGACGGGCCGATCCGCCATGCGGACGGCGGCTGGTATGATCCCGCGTCAAACGCAATTGAGACGCTGCGCTTTGTATACGGCGCCGACGGCACGACCGCCTTTTTCGAGGTCATGGACGATGGGCAGGATAAGCGGTTCGTGTTCTCTGCAGACGGGCGTGAGCCGGCGGAAACGATGGATTTCCTGCGCGTAGAGCCTGTAGATGCATAGAAAGTGTGCGATAGAAAGAAAAACGGGGCGGTCGGGCCGTCCCGTTTTTTGCTTCGTCGGTTGTATGCCGCGCGGGTGAAAGCACAAGATACGGCGCAAATTGAAAAAACGGAAAAACCCGCAGAAAAGCTGAAAAATTTTTCGAAAAAAGGGGTTGCAATTTCATATTTTGCCTGTTATAATAATACTTGCGTGACTGCGACAGATATGCGATGAAGCGGGAGGTTGCGGCTGAGACATGCCGGTTTTTCCGTGGAGTATGTCCGATTTCAAACCGGGCGACACAATTTGATACGCTGAGCGGCTCCTACGGGAGTGGCGCGCGGAACCATGCGTTGATTTCTAAGGCGCACAGGCCGGACAAAAAAGGCAGATCAATGGTTTTTTATGAGGGTTTTGTGATTTTACACCGACCCAAAAGCATCCCGGATTTCACAAAAGTGAATATCCGGTTTTTATATGGCTTCTTGGTGAAACACCCGGGCCAGTGTTCATAAAAACCCCCGCCCGCCAACTAAAATTTAACAGGAGGCGATTTAAGTGGCAGTCAAAGAAAAGATCAGGATTAGAATTAAGGGTTACGATCATCAGGTTGTCGATCAGGCAGCTGAAAAGATCGTGCAGACCGCAAAGCGCACGGGCGCAAGAGTTTCCGGCCCGGTACCGCTGCCGACAGAGAAGCAGATCGTCACGATTCTGCGCGCTGTTCATAAGTACAAGGACAGCCGTGAGCAGTTCGAGATGAGAACCCATAAGAGACTTATCGACATCCTGAGACCCAGCAACAAAACCGTTGAGGCGTTGATGGGCTTAGAGCTCCCCGCCGGTGTTGAGATCGAAATCAAGCTCTGATTTCGTTCGGCAGATAACCGCTCAACCTACAGGCAGGAGGGTCATGTCGGAGAGATCCGACCAATAACCTAAAGGAGGATACAAAATGCAGAAAGCAATCATCGGCAAGAAGATCGGCATGACGCAGATCTTTACCGAGGACGGCCGCCTGATCCCGGTTACTGTTATTCAGGCAGGCCCCTGCCCGGTCGTTCAGAAGAAGACCGTGGAAAACGACGGCTATGAAGCGATTCAGGTCGGTTTCGACGCTTACGCCGAGAACCGCGCCGAGAAGCTGGTGAACAAGCCCCTCAAGGGCCACTTCGCCAAGGCGAACGTCGCTCCCTGCCGCAAGCTGCGCGAGCTGCGCCTTGAGGATTGCTCCGCTTACAACGTTGGCGACGAGGTGAAGGTTGACGTCTTCGCCGCGGGCGACAAGGTTGATATCACCGGCACCTCGAAGGGCCACGGCTTCACCGGCGCGATCGCCCGTTGGAACCAGCACACCGGCCCGATGGCCCACGGTTCCAAGTATCATCGCGGCGTTGGTTCCCTGAGCGCGAACTCCACGCCGTCCCGCGTGTTCAAGGACAAGAAGATGTCCGGCCACTACGGCGTCGATCGCGTGACTACGCTGAACATGAGCGTTGTGCGCGTTGACGCGGAGCGCAACCTGCTGCTCGTGCGCGGCGCTGTGCCGGGCCCGAAGGGCGGAACCCTTGTGATCCGCGATTCCGTCAAGGCCTGATAAGGAGGAACCGTCACAATGCCTAAGATTGCAATGCTGAATCAGGAAGGCGCTAAAGTCGGTGAGATCGAGCTGAGCGAAGCGATCTTCGCCTCCGAGATCAACGAGAGCGTCCTGCACCTGGTCGTTCGCAGCCAGCTGGCCGCCAAGCGCCAGGGCACCCAGTCCGCCAAGACCCGCGGCGGCCGTAAGATCTACCGTCAGAAGGGCACCGGCAACGCTCGCCACCATGGCAACCGCGCGCCGCAGTTCACCCACGGCGGCGTCGTGTTTGCGCCGAAGCCGCGCGACTATGTCGTGAACGTGCCCAAGAAGGTTCGCCGCCTGGCGCTCAAGGGCGCCCTCACCTCCAAGGTGAACGATGGCGAGATGATCGTTCTGGACAAGATCGCCCTGACCGCGCCGAAGACCCGCGAGGTTGCCGCGATCCTCAAGAACCTGGGCGTCGAAAAGACCGCGCTGCTCGTGCTGGCCGGCCCGGACGACACCATCACCCGCGCGTCCGCGAACATCGCGGGCCTGAAGACCGCCTATGTCAACACGATTAACGTGCTGGACATCCTCGGCAATGAGAAGTTCATCATCACCGAGGAAGCGGTCAAGCTCGTTGAGGAGGTTTACGCGTAATGAAGAATCCTCATGATATCATCCTCCGCCCCGTTCTGACTGAAAAGTCTTACGACGGCATGGCGGACAAGCGCTACGTGTTTGAGGTAGCGATCAACGCGAACAAGATCGAGATCAAGCAGGCCGTTGAAGCCGCCTTCGGCGTGAAGGTCGAGAGCGTCAACACCCTGCGCACCCTCGGCAAGATCAAGCGTCAGGGCCGTTACGCCGGCCGCACCCCCGAAATCAAGAAGGCTTACGTCACGCTGAAGAAAGACTCCAAGACCATCGAGTTCTTCGACGGCATGGCGCAGTAACAGGGAGGTTAACAAAAATGGCTATTCGTGTTTATAAGCCGACTTCCCCGGCCAGACGTTTCATGTCGGTGCTCACCTTCGAGGAAGTCACCAAG
>OLFY01001399.1_pt1 | contig 30257 bp, 24 predicted proteins | sample 1605611 | NCBI WGS metagenome assembly OLFY01 (sample SAMEA3888923, study PRJEB22519) | human gut metagenome | biome: human gut; feature: human-associated habitat; material: faeces | place: Denmark | collected 2011
GGGGAGGGGGAAACCCCTCTCGCGTCAGCAGAGGGGTTCCCCCTCCCCTCACATATCCTTTTCTTACAGCACGTCTTTTTCCGACTTCAGGCGCAGCAGGCCGTCGAGGATGCTCCAGGGGCTGGGCGGGCAGCCGGGCACGAAGAGCTGCACGTCGCACAGGGGCGGCAGACCGCCGCAGCATTCGTCGCTGTCGGCGAAAAGGCCGCCGGAGATGGCACAGGAGCCCACGGCGATGGCGATGCGCGGCTCGGGCACGGCTGCCCAGGTGGCCAGCACGGCTTCGCGCATGTTGCGGCTCACGGGGCCGGTGACCAGGATGCCGTCGGCATGGCGGGGCGAGGCCACGAAGTTGATGCCGAACTTGCCCAGGTCATAGACCAGGGTCCCCAGCACGTTGGTATCGGCCTCACAGGCGTTGCAGCCGGCGGCGCTGATCTCGCGCAGCTTGAGCGAGCGGGAGAACAGGCCGTTGCAGGCCTTGGGCTTGTGCAGGGGCCGGGGCCGGGCCGTGACGATGAGATCCTCACGGGCAAAGGCGGCCACGCGGTAGTCCTTGGTGAAACGGATCAGGCCCTCGCCGCGTGCCGCGGTACAGGCACGGGCGCAGGCTCCGCAGAACAGGCAGCGTCCCATGTCCAGGGCGATGCCGTCGGTCTCGCCGGCGGGGCCGGGCTCGGCGGGCGAGAGTTTGCGCAGGGCCCCGGTGGGGCAGACGTCGAGGCAGGCGCGGCAGGAGCCGCAGTCCCCGGCCGCGATCTCGGGACGTCCCATGTAGCGGGGCGAAAGGCCCGGCGCCTTGTGGGGGAAATCCAGCGTCCTGTATTTCTGGTGCAGGCGTTCCTTGAAGATGTCCAGCATGTCAGTCCTCCTGCCTACAGGTCGTGGCCGCAATAGGAAAGGTTGAAGCTCTTGTTGCAGAGCGGGAAGTCGGAGATCTGTTCGCCGCGCAGGGCCATCTCCAGACCGCTCCAGTTGTGCCACGAAGGATCATAGATCTTGTAGACGCCGAAGCGGCCTTCCGCATCCGTGACGGCCACATGGCACAGCTCGCCGCGCCAGCCTTCCACCTGGGCCACGGCCAGCATGCCGCCGGGCAGGGCCTCGGGCATGGGCGCGCGCCAGAGGGCGGTATCGCTCTCGCCTTCGCGGAGCTTCTCCTCTTCGCCCAGGCGGGCCAGATGCTGGAGGTCGGCTTCCACCAGGCGCACGGAGTCGGCCACTTCCAGGCGGCGCACCGTGGCGCGGCCCAGCACGTCGCCGCCCTGGGCGGTGCGAATGTCGGTATCTTCCAGCGGCAGGCGGGAAAGGGGCGCATGGCGCCGGGCATCACGCGGCAGGCCGCAGGCACGCGCGGCCACGCCCACCATGCCGAAGTCCTCGGCGGTACGCAGGCTGACGCAGCCCGTGCCGGTCAGACGGTCCAGCACGCTGGGCGAGGCGAACATCACGTCCACGGCGCCCTTGACGTCACGCCAGCCCGCACGCAGGCGGTCCAGCAGGCCGCGGCAGGCAGCGGGATCCAGATCCCAGTTGACGCCGCCGGGGCAGACCAGGCCGCGCCCGAAGCGGTTGCCGCAGATCTCGGCGGTCATGTTGAGGAAGTCGCCGCGGATGCGGCCGTTCCAGGACGAGGTGGGCAAAAAGCCCGTATCGCCCGCGATGGCGCCCAGGTCGCCGGTATGGTTGGCCAGGCGTTCGAACTCCAGGCCCATGCGCCGCAGCAGCTGGGCACGCAGCGGCACGCTGACGCCCGCCAGACGTTCCAGCACCACGCTGTAGGCCGTGCAGTGGCCCACGCTGGTATCCCCCGCCACGCATTCCATGAGCGCGGCATCACGCAGGTGGGGGCCGCCGGCCAGCATCTTTTCCACGCCGCGGTGCTGGAAGCCCAGGCTGATCTCCAGATTGAGCACGTTCTCGCCGTAGCACTGGAAGCGGAAGTGGCCGGGCTCGATGATGCCCGCATGCACGGGGCCCACGGCCACTTCATGGACCTGGCCGCCTTCCACGCGGTAGTGGTCGCACTGGGCCGGGCCGGGACGTTCCGCGCCCGAGGCGGGCGTGGTGTAGCGCACGGGCTTGAGCCAGGGGTGCCCCTCGGGGACGATGCCCCAGGCCTCGTAGACCTCACGCTCGAAGCGCTGGAGCTGCGGGCATTCCTGGCTCATGGACGCATAGCGTTCCAGCGGCAGGCAGCGGGAGGCCCACAGTTCCTGCTGCTGGTCATGGGCCATGACGCAGCACAGGCCGGCAGCGGCCGTATTGCCCGCCACCAGCGCCAGTTCGCCCTGGGCGTACAGGGCCCGGGGCAGGCCGAAGAAGGCCAGCACGCGCCAGCCGTGCGCCACCTGCGTCAGGATGGCGGCCCGCAGGGAGGCCGCGTCAAGACAGGGGATGTCGGCCAGTCTGGCCGGGGAAGCATAGGAAAAACGCATGGTCTAGCCTCCAATGAGGGCCGCGCTGGCGCGCAGCAGCTTTTCGACGCCGTCGGGCATCCAGAAACCCAGCAGCAGCACGCACAGGCCCAGGGCCATGGGCGGCAGCACGCTCAGGGCGGACTCACGCGGGCACTCGGGCATGTCGGTGGGGCGGGTGCCCTGGAACATGCGCAGCACGGCCACGGACATGCCCACGAAGATGATGGCCAGGGCCAGCATGTACAGGGCGGCCACCAGCCACTGGCCCTGCTGCAGGATGCCCTTGAGGATCAGGAACTCGCTGACGAACAGGCCGAACGGCGGCGAGCCCACGATGGCCAGGAAGCCACCCATCCACAGGGCGCCGGTGACGGGCATGGTCCAGCGCAGGCCGTGCACGTCGTAGCTGGAATAGGTGTGGTAGCGGGCCAGGATGTTGCCGGCCAGCAGGAAGAGCATGCACTTGGTCAGCGAATGGCACATGGCGTGCAGCATGCCGCCGAAGGCAGCAGCGCCGCCCAGGCCCACGGCCAGGGCCAGGATGCCCATGTGCTCCACGCTGGAGTAGGCCAGCATGCGCTTGTAGTGGCCCTGTCCCACGATGAAGATGGCGGCCACGAACATGGAGACCAGGCCGAAGAAGACCAGCAGCGTGCCGCTGAAGCCGCCCAGGCCCGCGCCCAGCATGATCTGGTGCCCGCGCAGGATGCCCAGGAAGGCACAGTTGAGCAGGGCGCCGGACAGTAGGGCCGAGACCAGCGAGGGGGCCTGGCTGTGGGCGTCGGGCAGCCAGTTGTGCAGGGGGGCCAGGCCCATCTTGGTGCCGTAGCCCACCAGCAGGAAGATGAAGGCCGCCTTGAGCCAGGGCAGATAGGTGGCCGCGCTCTGGGGCGCATCCAGCACGGCCAGGGCTTCGGCGCGCTGCCGGGCCAGATGGCGGAAGGCCTCCACCTGGTCCATGCTTTCCACCGGCGGCACGCCGGGCTCGTAGAAAGCCACGGAAAGCAGGATGTTGCCCAGCAGGGCCAGGGCGATGCCCACGGAACAGATGATGAGGTATTTCCAGGTGGCTTCCAGCGACTGCTTGTGGCGGTGGAAGTAGATCAGGGGCGCGCTGGACAGGGTGGTGATCTCGATGCCCACCCACAGGGCGCCCAGATGGCGCGTGGTGGTGACCAGCGTCATGGCCGAGAGGAAGAAGCACAGGCAGGCCGTGAAGCGGCGTTCCGGGGCATTGGTGAAGGCCCGGCCGTCCAGGATGCTGGTGCGTTCGGTGATCAGGGCCTCGTCGCGCAGGTAGCCCACGCCGTAGACCGAAGCCACCAGGAAGAGCACGCTGGCCAGAACGAGGAAGAGCGTGCCCAGCGCGTCAGGCGCCAGCAGACCGGCCAGGGCCTGCGGATGCAGGCCGCCGCTCACATCGGCGGCCAGTTTGACGGAAAGGGCCGTGTGCAGCACGGCCGTGAGCAAGAGCAGGCCGCGGCAGACGGTGGTATTGCCCAGCAGCAGCATGAGCAGTCCGGCGCACAGGGGCGCAAACAGCAGACATTCCAGCATGGTCGCCCCCTAGTCGCGCAGGTCGTGGAAGCCCACGTCGATGGATTCGAACGTGTGGCTGATGTGGTTGATGGCGATGCCCATGACGAAGACCGCCACGAAGATATCCAGCAGCAGGGTCAGCTCGAACCAGACGGCACCGGCCGTCATGAGCGGGATACCCAGCAGGAAGATGCCGTTTTCGGCCACCAGATAGCCCATGACCTGCGAGAGCGCCGTGGCGCGGCCCACCACCAGCAAAAGGCCGCAGAACAGCGTGGTCAGGCCGGCGGGCAGGAGCAGGGGCGGGAAGAGGCCGGGCGTCATGGGCAGGCGGCCTTCCAGCCAGAGCGAGAAGACCAGGCAGGCCAGACCGGTGAGCACGGCCAGGCCAAAGCCCAGACGGGGCTTGATGTGCGGGTCGGCACCGATCTGGCGGCGGGTGCGGTGCAGCAGCCAGGGCAGCAGGCCGCCCTTGATGAGCAGCACGGCCACGGCCAGAAGGGCATGGTCATGGATGAGCAGCAGGCCGCCCAGCAGGATGCCCTGCGCGGTCACCAGATTGATGAGCGTGCGCAGGCGGCCCATGCCCAGCAGGGCCAGGTTGTTGAGCGTCAGCAGGAAGAGGAAGAACTGGAAAAGAGCGCTCATGATTTACCTCACCTGGGTCAGGATCAGGGCCAGGGCCGAAAGCACGGCCGCGCCGCCCAGCAGCACGGGCACCTTCTGCATGCGCAGACGGGCCATGACGGATTCCACGATGCCCACCAGCACGGCCACGGCAAAGATGCAGGCCAGCCAGCACAGGCTCTGCTGCCACAGGGGCAGGTCGGGCACCAGGATGCCCGCGGGCAGGGCCGCGAAGAACCACAGCTTGAGGGCCGCGCCGTACTCGATGAAGGAGAGGCTGGGGCCGGAGTGGTCCAGGATCATGACCTCGTGGATCATGGTCAGCTCCAGATGGGTGGTGGGGTCATCCACGGGGATGCGGCTGTTCTCCACCAGCAGCAGCACGAAGAAGACCACCGGCACCAGCAGCAGCTCGGCGCGTCCCAGCAGCCATTCGTGGGCCGGGCGGCCGCCCAGCATGCCGGAAAGGGAAAGCGCATCGTGCATGCCCAGGGTGGAACCCACGCCCACCAGGGTCAGCAGGCAGAGGAAGAGCACCGGCTCGGACAGGGCCGAGAAGGCGGCCTCGCGGCTGGCGCCCATGCCTTCAAAGGACGAACCGGTGTCCAGGGCGGCCAGCATGGTCAAAAAGCGGCCCAGGCCCAGAAGGTAGGCGGCCAGCAAAAAGTCGCCGGAAAAACGCAGCGGCGAGGCCATGCCCCCCAGGGGCAGCAGGGCCAGGGCGCAGAGCACCGTGGCCAGGCCCACCACCGGGCCCAGCGTGAAGACGGGGGTGGTCACCTGGCTGATGACCTCGCCCTTGCGCAGGCCCTTGAAGATGTCGAAGTACAATTGCAGCACAGGCTTGCCGTGCCTGCCTGCCACCTTGGCCTTGATACGGGCTATGATGCCCGGCAGCAGCGGCGCCAGCAGCAGGGCCAGCGCATACTGGAAACAGTAGAAGGCGAAATCGCTCATGCGTGCAGCCCCCAGGCCAGCAACGCCACCAGCGTGGCGAGGATGTAAAGGATATAGAGATGGATCTTGCCGTGTTGCAGGATCTTGCACATGTTGCAGAGCTTTTCCACGCCTTCGAACAGCGGCGTGAACAGGCCCGTACGCAGACGGTCAGGGGCGGAGATGGCCACCGAAGCCTTGCCGGGGAAGTAGCGGCCGTCCAGCTCCTGATGCACCTTCAGGCCCATGGCGCCGCCGAAGATGCGGCCCAGCGGCTCGGAGAAGGAGGCGTCCGTGTACTGCACGCGCGGGGTCCCGTACTGGTAGCCGCAGCCCCAGGTCTCTTCACGGCGCAGGCGGCCGGCGATGCAGACCTTGCGCAGCAGCCACAGGGCGGCCACCAGGGCCAGCAGCACCATGCCCACCAGCGAGACCGTGCCCAGCATGTCGGCCACGCGCAGCATGACCTGCTGTCCGGCCACCGGATCGGGCAGGGGCGCGTTGACCGTGCTGATGAGCCAGCGGAAGCAGTGGCCGGAAGCCAGGCCGCCGGCCACGCAGAGGAAGGCCGGGATGGCCAGGGGCCAGAGATCGCGGGGACGGGGGCGGTGGGCCTCTTCCACACAGCGGCTGCGTGGCGCGCCCAGGAAGGTGATGCCGTAGGCCTTGGCATAGGTGGCGGCGGCCAGACCGGAGACCAGGCCCAGCACCACCAGCGCCATGAGCAGGCCCAGCTGCTGTTCCACGCCGGGCAGGCTGGAGCCGTCCAGCAGGGAAAGGGCCAGCACGAACTCGCCGGCAAAACCGTTGAAGGGCGGGAAGCAGGCGATGGAGACCGCACCGATGCCGAAAGCGGCGCCCACCAGGGGCATGCGCTGTTGCAGGCCGCCCAGCAGCTCCATGCGGATCGTGCCGGTGGCGTGCAGCACCTCACCGGCGGTGAGGAAGAGCAGGCCCTTGAAGGCGGAGTGGTTGAGCATGTGGAACATGGCGCCGGCCAGGCCCAGGGTGCCGATCCAGCTGTTGCCGCTGTGGCTGCCGATGAGCCAGGCGCCCACGCCCATGAGCATGAGGCCCATGTTCTCCACGCTGGAGTAGGCCAGCAGGCGCTTGAGGTTGCTTTGGGCCAGGGCCTTGAGGATGCCCATCAGCGCCGTGCCCAGCCCCAGGAACAGGGTCAGCCAGCCCCACCAGGCCGGGGCGGCGCTGAGGGGGGACACGAATTCGCAGCTGCGGATGATGCCGTACAGACCGGCGTTGATCATGGCGCCGGAGAGCAGGGCCGAGATGTGGCTGGGCGCGGCCGGGTGGGCCTCGGGCAGCCAGACGTGCATGGGCGCGATACCGGCCTTGGCGCCGAAGCCCAGCAGGGACAGCACGAACAGGACCGAGGCCAGCGGCACCACGGGGCCTTCCTTGAGGGCCAGGACGGCAAAGGCCGTGTCGCCCGCGTTCTGCCAGAGCAGGCCGAAGAAGGCCAGCAGCAGGACGGCGCCCAGGTGGGCGGCCACCAGATAGACCCACGAGGCGTCACGCACGTTGCGGTCGCTGTCGTTGAAGTCGATGAGGAAGAAGGGCGACAGGGACATGACTTCCCAGGCCAGCAGGAAGAGCACGGCGTCGCGGGCCATCATGACCACGGCCATGCCCAGCACCAGCAGCAGATAGAAGAGCCAGTGGGCGGCCAGGTTATGCTCGCTGGCGCGGGTGTGGCGCAGCGAGATGCCCCCGGCACAGGCACAGACGAAGCCCAGACCGAAGACCGGCAGCAGGAAGACGCGGGAAAGGGCGTCCAGCCCCAGACTCAGACTGCCCACGGGCAGGCCCCAGGCCTGGGTCCACAGCAGGCTGCCCGTCCAGCTGTCCGTGAACAGGCCCGCCATGCCCAGGGCACAGCCGCAGGCGGCCCCCAGAGGGCCGAACAAATCGGCCAGCCGGGTCGTGGCGGGCGTGGGGCGGGCAAAGGCCAGCAGCCCCAGACCGGCGGCACTGACCGCCAGTACACACAGAGCCAGTAAAATCAAAAACATGAGCACACTCCGACATTCAGACCGTCAAAGTACACGATGCGGCCCTGCCATGGGCAGGACCGCATCTGTGGAAACTTTTCTGGCGGCATGGTCCGAGCGCTCCTTCCCCGGAGACTTGCAGCGCCCATGCCGGACGGACAGACGGACTCCCTGTCCGTCAAGGGTTGTGGTTGCGCGTCCGTACCGGCCGGTACGGATCCCCCCTGCGCCGCCTTCCCCGGGCGGCGCATCCATATATGAGTTCGACCGGAGCGGGGGCGGCGGCGCACTGTCCGCCCCAAGGCGGCGTTGCGCTCGTCGGCATCCCCTGCTCCGGACACGGACATCTAGGCCAGACCCTTGCGGATCTGTTCGTCGAAATAGGCGATGGTCTTTTTCAGGCCTTCTTCCAGCTGGATCTTGGGCTCCCAGCCCAGGACCTCGCGGGCCAGGCTGATGTCGGGACGGCGCTGTTTGGGGTCGTCGCCGGGCAGGGGCTCGCAGATCAGCTTGGAGCTGCTGTTGGTGAGCGTGATGACCTTTTCGGCCAGTTCGCGGATGGTGAACTCGCCGGGGTTACCCATATTCACGGGGCCGGTGAAGTCGTCGGGCGTGGCCATGAGGCGGCACATGCATTCCACCAGGTCATCCACATAGCAGAAGGAGCGGGTCTGGCTGCCGTCGCCGTAGATGGTGATGGGCTCGCCCTTCAGGGCCTGCACGATGAAGTTGGAGACCACGCGGCCGTCGTTGGGGTGCATCTTGGGGCCGTAGGTATTGAAGATGCGGCCCACCTTGATGTTCACGTTGTTCTGGCGGCGGTAGGAGAAGAACAGGGCCTCGGCGCAGCGCTTGCCTTCGTCATAGCAGGAGCGGATGCCGTTGGGGTTCACATGGCCCCAGTAGCTCTCGGGCTGCGGATGCACGTCGGGGTCGCCGTAGACCTCGCTGGTGGAGGCCTGGAAGATGCGCGCCTTCAGGCGCTTGGCCAGGCCCAGCATGTTGATGGCGCCGTGGACGCAGGTCTTGATGGTCTGCACGGGGTCGTGCTGGTAGTGGACGGGCGAGGCCGGACAGGCCAGGTTGTAGATCTCGTCCACTTCCACGAACAGGGGGAAGGTCACGTCATGGCGCAGCAGTTCGAAGCGCTTGTTGTCCATGAGCTCTTCCACATTGGAGCGGGCACTGGAAAAGAAATTGTCCACGCACAGGACTTCGTGCCCCTCGTCCAGCAGACGCGCGCACAGATGCGAGCCCAGAAAACCCGAACCACCAGTGACAAGAACCCGTTTTCGCAAATGCATGATAGCCTCTCAACGTAAAATGACCAATAGGCGCAGAGAGTGTACGCCCTTGTCCCGGGACTGGCAATGCCTGAAACAGGGCTTTTTCGCGGCAGGGCAGGGGCTTGCGTCCCGCGGCCGCCCCTGCTAGAAGCCATGCCAGCGGGCGCCCGGCCGGGGATGGGCGGTGTCCGTCCCCGGGGCAGCGCTGCCCGCATCCCGCATCCTCTCCATCCCGGATCCGTCATGAGCCACAAGAAAGTTGAACGTATCGACCCCCTGACCCAGGCCCTGCCCTGCGTGGGCTGCGACAGCCACGCCCATCTGGACGGCGAGGAATTCGACGCCGACCGCGAGGAGGTGCTGGCCCGCGCCCGTGCCGCCGGTGTGGCCACCATCGGCAACATCTTCCTGCATCCCGATACCTGGCGGCAGAAGCGTGCGTATTTCGACGCACACCCCGAGGTCTTTTTCGTACTGGGCATCCATCCCTGCGACGGCCAGCAGTGCACGCCCGAGGTCATGGCCGCCATCCGGGACGCCTTTGCCGAGGATGAGCGCCTGCGTGCCGTGGGCGAGATCGGGCTCGATTTCTACTGGGACGACTGCCCCAAGGAGATCCAGTACCAGGCCCTGCACGACCAGTTGCAACTGGCCCGCGAGCTGGAAAAGCCCGTGGTCATCCACTGCCGCAATGCCGAGGCCGAGACCCTTACGACCCTCGAAGCGCGCGGTTTTGCCGGCTATCCGCTGCTGTGGCACTGCTTTGGCGGCGATACCGACATGGCCCGGCGCATCATCCGCAACGGCTGGCACATCTCCATCCCCGGCCCGGTCAGCTATCCGGCCAACAAGGCCGTGCGCGAGGCCCTGGCCGTCATCCCTGACGACCGCCTGCTGCTGGAGACCGACAGCCCCTACCTTTCGCCCGTGCCCTGGCGCGGCAAGCGCAACGAACCTGCCTTCACGGTCTTCACCGTGCGCCATATGGCCGCCGCCCGCGGCATGGAGCCCGAAGAGCTCTGGCAGCTCTGCGGCGACAACGCCCGCCGTTTCTTCGGGGTGTAGCCTCGTGCGCTTTGGCGGCGGGCTCCGGGGGGAAGAGGCCCTTGGCGTTGCTGTCGATGCCCGTAAGGCTCCTCCGTCGCCAACGGGCACAGCCCTTCGGGCTGCCTTCGGTCGCGCGCTGCCGTCGATCCTGCACAGCTTTCCGCTCGCAACGGACACGCCCGAAGGGGGGCCACCCGTTCGCCGGGCAGTAAATGATGGTGGCGGGGCGTCTTCCCAATGCGTTTTGTCAGGAAGGACGACGGACATCATGGCGTGGAGGAGCTCACGATGCAGCTCTCCCGGTCTTGGGGGAAAACCATATTTGCAGAAAAAGGACGGGCGGTCGCTCAACCGGCGGCCGCCCGTCCTTTTATATTGGGAGATGGGAAAAGGCCCCCGCTAAAAATACGCCATTATCCCCAGGTATAGGGGATGTCCTTCGTATCGGCGGGCAGGCGCTCGCCTTCTTCGGGATCGTGGGGCAGATCGGCACAGTTGCAGATCAGGGCCGGTTCGTCCGTGGCGGCGGTGAAGCCGTACCAGACCCCCGTGGGGATGCGCAAAAGGCCGTAGTGGTCGGGGCGGCCCAGATACACTTCCCGCAACACGCCGCGGGTGGGCGAATCGGGGCGGGCGTCATAGAGCACGAGCTTCAGCAGGCCGTGGGGCACGGTGTAGTACTGGGTCTGCCGGCGGTGGCGTTTCCAGGCCTTGATGGCCCCGGGCAGGACCTCGGAGAAATAGACCTCGCCCAGATGCAGTTCCCCGTCCGCCGTCTCGGCGTGGGGACGCAGGGGAGAGTCGGGGCGCAGCATGTGCATCACCGGACCGCCGGGGGTAGGGATGACCTTCAGGGGCTGGAAGCGGACACCGTCGATGCCCATGTCCGGGCACGAAGTTTCGGAACGTTCCATGGGGATGTCCTTTCTGGATAGCGGACCCGCCCGGAAGACCGGGCGGGCGGTCCTATTTCGTCCAGAGCTGTTCGCGCTGCTCGGCGGCGTTCACATAGGCCGCGATCTGGCCCAGGCTGAAGTCCAGCATGGACCCCTGTTTGGCGCCGTCGCCGCGATAGAAACGATGGTACCATTCGGCGGTGAAGCGGATGGTCTCCTCAAAGGTCAGGGTGGCTTTCCAGCCCAGATGGGCCAGGGCCTTGTCGCAGCAGAGCTTGAGCAGGGTGCATTCCTTCATGCCCGCCTGTCCGGCCTTGTCCATCTCGCTGCGGAAGCCGGGCCAGTGCAGGGCCAGGGCCTCCACCACTTCCGCCACGGTATTGTTGACGTTGGCGGCAGGGCCGAAGTTGTAGGCCTCGCCGCGGGTCTCGAAGGGGCCCTTGCGCGCGCCCAGCAGATGGGCGCCCAGCCACAGATAGCCGGACAGGGGCTCCAGCACCAGCTGCCAGGGGCGGGTGGCCCAGGGGCTGCGGATCTGCACGGCCTGACCGGCGGCCCAGGCGCGGGCGCAGTCGGGCACGATGCGGTCGGCGGCCCAGTCACCGCCGCCGATGACGTTGCCGGCGCGCACGGTGGCGCAGGCCGGACCATCCTTGAAAAAGCTCTTGAAATAGGAATGGGCGATGATCTCGGCGCAGCCCTTGGAGGCGGAATAGGGGTCGTAGCCGCCCAGGTGGTCGGTCTCGCGGTAGCCCCAGACCCACTCGTCGTTGCGGTAGCACTTGTCCGAGGTGATGAAGACCGCGGCTTCCACGCTGGGGCACTGGCGCACGGCCTCCAGCATGTTGAGGGTGCCCAGCATGTTGGCCTCGAAGGTCAGGGGCGCGTCTTCGTACGATTTGCGCACCAGGGCCTGGGCGGCCAGATGGAAGACCACATCGGGGCGGAATTCCTTCATGGCGCGGATCACGGCGTCACGGTCGCGGATGTCGCCGCGCACGTCCTGCACGTGCTGTTCCAGATGCATGGCCTCGAAGTGGGAGGGGCTGGTGGGCACGCAGTCGGCAAAGCCGCAGACGGTGGCGCCCATCTGGCTCAGCCACGCGGCCAGCCAGGAGCCCTTGAAACCGGTATGGCCGGTGATGAACACACGGCGGCCTTTATAGCAGTTGGCAAACATGGTCTTCTCCTGCCGGTCGCGCTCGCGCCGGCGTCATGACGGAAGAATGGGAAGGGCCGCCGGGACGGCGCCCCGAGAAAGGCGGGGCCGCGGCCCCGCCGGGAGGATCTATTTCCAGAAGGCCTTGCCGCTGTCCCACAGCTCGTTGAGCTTGATGGAGTCGCGCAGGGTATCCATGCACTGCCACTGTCCGGGGTGCTGGTACATGGAAAGCTGGCCTTCGGCGGCCAGGCGCTGCAGGGGCTCTTTTTCCAGATCGCAGGATTCGTCTTCGTCCAGATAGTCCAGGAACTCGCGCTTGAAGACGAAGAAGCCGCAGTTGATGTACTCGTTGAGCACGGGCTTCTCTTCCCAGGACAGGATCTTGCCGTTCTCGTCGGTGCGCACGGTGCCGAAGCGCGAGGGCATGCGCACGCCGGTGAAGGTCCCGATGGTGCCGGACTTCATGTGGAAGTCGATGAGCTTGTTGATGTCGATGTCGGCCACGCCGTCACCATAGGTGACCATGAAACGGTCGGTATCGATGTAGCGGGCCACGCGCTTCAGGCGGCCGCCCTTGAGGGTCTCCTGCCCGGTGTCGCACAGGGTCACGCGCCAGTCCTCGATCTCGCGGGGATGGGGGGTGATGGCGCCGCTGCGCAGGTCCACGGTGAAATCCGTGTTGCGGATGTTGTAGTCGTGGAAATACTGCTTGATGTATTCGCCCTTGTAGCCCAGGGGCAGGATGAAGTCCTTGAAGCCGAACCGGGCATAGATGTTCATGATGTGCCAGAGTACGGGCCGCCCGCCGATCTCGACCATGGGCTTGGGTTTGATGACGGTCTCTTCCCGCAGCCGGGTGCCCTTGCCGCCGCACATGATGATAACTTTCATACAGCCTCCGCCTGTCCCCCACAGGTGCGGGACAGCAGTTGCCAAAGGTTTTTTATCCCGACCGGCCGGGATGGCACGGTCAGCCGGCGGCGATGCTAGCAAAAGGCGTGACGGAAAAAAAGCCCTTGTTTCCCGGCCATTGGCGGCAGGGAGAACGCTTGGCAACCACCGGCGTCTGCGCTATCTTATATGTCGCCCAAAAGTCATTTCCTGCATGGAGGCTCCTATGCACAAGCATTGCAGATCCCTGTTGCTGGCGACGCTCGCCCTGTCGTGCGGCCTGCTGGCGTCCTGCCTTTCGTCCGGCCCGGAAAAACCGCTCGGCGCCATGGCCGATGCCATGGAAAAGAACGATAGCGCCACCTTCCTGGCCCAGATGGACATGCCCCGGTTCGCCGCCAATGAGGCGCGGAACATGACCAACGAGAACGAGGCCCTGAACATGCTGGATTCCCTGGGGCAGGATCTGGGGCTGGGCGGTATGGACCAGCTGCTGGGCAGCGCCCTGAACATGGAGGACAAACTCCGCAAGAGCCTGACCCGCGGTGTCTCCACCGGTGAGCTGATGGCCCATTGCCGCAAGGCCGAGCGCCCGGACTGCCCGTGGGTGCCGGAATCGCTCAGGAACGCCAAGGTGGTGGAGCTGGGCCCCGAGGCGGCCGTGGCTTCCGTCACCACGCCCGCCGGCATGACCTCCTGGCTGGCCCTGCGGAAGCAGGGCGAGAACTGGCGCGTGGTGGGCCGTGCCGTCATGGAGAACATGGCCCGTGCCTTTGCCCAGGCCGGACAGGCCAAGGCCGCTCCCGCCGCGCCGGCCAAGACGCAGCAGCCCGCCGCCAAGCCCGCTCCCAAGCCGGCGCCCAAGGGGGATGGTGCCGTCACGCTGTAGGCGGGGACGACATAGTCTGTTCGCTGTAACGATATGAAAGGAAAGGGGCCGCTGGCAGCAGCGGCCCCTTTCTTTTCATGGCTGCGGGCAGGTCCTTCATGGGGAGGACCGGGGCCTGCCCTGCGGGGGGACTGGCTTCCCCCGGCAGCCGCGCCCCGGGGCTTCCCGTGCTCCGGGGCAGCCCGCCTTACTCTTCAACGAAGGGCTTGAGCAGATCCTTCAGGATGGCTTCCCGCTTCGCAAAGATGTCGAGCATGGCCTGACGGTCCAGGATGCGGTAGGGCACACCGGTCTTCTTCAGGTTCTCGATGACGAGCGGATCATTGAACATCTTGTAGGCCTGCTGGGCGGCCTTTTCCACGATGGCCTTGTCCACGCCCACGGGTAGGGCGTAACCGCGGAAGTTGGTGGTCGCGTCGTCCAGGGTCTTGTATCCCTGTTCGATGAAGGTGGGCACATCGGGGATGAATTCATGCCGCTGCAGGTCGGCGATGCCCAGGACCTTGATCTTGTCCAGGGCACGCATGGCGATGGACAGGTTGTTGAAGCTGCCCATGACCTTGCCCGCCATGACGGACTGCAGGGAGTCGGAGCCACCCTTTTCAGGTACGTAGGTCAGCTTGATGTCGGCTTCCTTGGCCAGGAGCAGCAGAGCGATATGGTGGCCGACGAAGAGGCCCGAACCGTTCAGGGTCACCTTGCCGGGATTCTTCCTGGCAAATTCCACCAGGTCGGAAACGCTGTTGAAGGGAGAGTCCTTGGAAACGAACAGGACCACAGGGTCAGCGGCAAAGTTGGCCAGCGGCTCAAGGGTGCGGATGCTGTACTTGGCGTTCTTCTTGACGATGGACTGGGCGATGAAGTTGGGCAGGTTGTAGACGGTCATGGTCAGGCCGTCACGGCTGCCGCGGTCCATGAACCAGTTCCAGCCCGTCAGGCCGCCGGCACCGGCCTTGTTGAGGATGACGATGGGCTGGCCGAAGTACTTTTCGGCAGGCATGGCGCAGATGCGGGCCTGCACGTCCGTCTGGGAACCGACGGAATAGGTGCAGACGGCCGTGATCGGGCCGTTGGGGTACTCATCGACAGGGGCCGCGTTCGCGGTCAGGGGCAGCAGCAACGCCAGCACACTGAGGATGCGGAGGAAAAAGCGGTTCATACCATACTCCTTGGTTGCAGATTGAAGCTCCGTATGCCTAGCCGTTAAAACGGCATGAATCCCTTGGGGATCTGGACCGTCAGCGCAACGGTGAACAGAAGATAGAGGAAACCGATGCAGGCGAAGGACACGAGCACCCGCTTGCCGACGCCTGCCGGGGTGACCTGCATGGGTTGGGCGATGAGGGAAACGACGATCATATAGATGAACGAGGACAGATAGAATCCGGCGATCTCGAGGACGCCGATATACAGGACCGTCAGCAGGCAGAGGATCCCGACCCTTTTGAGGGGATAGCCCTTCAGCGTCAGGATGGTGTCGATCTTCTGCCTGTTGCGCAGGAAGGCCAGCACATACTGGCCGGCGTTGCATGCCGCCATCAGGCACAGGAGGAATTGGGGCACGAGCAGGGACTGCTCGTCCTGCGGGCCGTCGAGCTGGAAGGCAAAAAAGGCGATGATGAGGGTCATGACCACAGCGGCAGCGAATTCCCTAGGCATGGGCAGCCTCCTTTTGCTGGCTGGCGAGCCTGGCCTTGGCCCTGCGGGCAAAGCGGATCTCGCTGAAGATGGCATAGGCCAGGGACAGGACGCACAGGCCGATGAGGATCTGGTTCAGCGTCCCGCTGAAGAAATACTGCCAGAGGCCTACATCGGTATTGGCGATCAGCCTGCCCCGCAGGAAGTTCTCTTCGGCCAGGGGGCCCAGGATGATGCCCAGCACGATGGGGGCGCTGGGGATGCCCAGCTTCTTGAAGAGCAGCATGAGCGCGCCCAGGCTGAACATGATGAGCACGTCGTCGAAGCTGTTCTGCACACAGTAGGAGCCGAAGACGCAAAGGATCATCACTGTGCCGAACATCATGAAGTTGGGCACGTTGCTGACGACATGGGTATAGCGCGAGGCCAGGATGCCGAAGCCGAACATGAAGAACTGAGCTAGGAACATGCCGATGATGAAGGGATAGGTGATGTCGGCATTCTTGGTGAACAGTTCCGGTCCGGGAAGCAGGCCCTGGATCAGCAGCCCGCCCAGCAGGACGGCTGCCGTGGGGCTGCCGGGGATGGAAAGGGTCAGCAGGGGGATGCAGGCCGGGGCCACGGTGGCATTGTTGGCGCATTCGCTGGCGCAGACCCCTTCAGGATCCCCGGTGCCGAAGCGTTCGGGGTTCTTGTCCATCTTCTTCACCTGGTCATAGGCCATCAGGCCCGCCACCTGGGCCCCGGCTCCGGGGATGACGCCGATGATGGTGCCCAGGATGCTGCCGATGGTCAGCGTACGCAGGTAATGGACATGCTTCTTGATGACCTTGCCCAGCAGGCCTTCCTTGATCTGGACCTTCACTCTTTCGAAGATGACATGGGAGTCTTCCATCATCTCGACCACCTGGGGCACGGCGAAAAGGCCGATGAGCGCCGGGACGATGGCGATGCCGGAGGTCAGGGCCTCGTGGAAGATGAAACGGCCTTCCCCGGTGACGTTGCTCTCACCGATGCAGGCAAGCAGCAGGCCCAGCGCGCCGCCGAAAAGGCCCTTGAGCATGGCGCCTGAAGAAAGGCCGGCGATGACGGTGATGCCGAAGACCGTCGTCCAGAAAAGCTCGGACGGGCCGAACTTCATGGCGAATTCGGACATGGGGGGCGTAAGGAATATCAGGGCGAGCGCGCCCACGACCCCGCCGATGAGGGACGAGAAGAAGGTGGTGTACAGGGCTTCCTGCGCGCGCCCCTGCTTGGCCATGGGATAGCCGTCAAGCAGGGTGGCGATGGAGGCCGGGGCCCCCGGTATGCTCAGCAGGATGGCCGAGATGGATCCGCCCGCCACGGCGGAGGTATAGACGGCCCCCAACAGCAGCAGCGAAGGGACAGGCGGCATGTAAAAGGTGAAAGGCACCAGCAGGGCCACGGCCATGGTCGGGCTCAGGCCCGGCATGGCACCGAAGAAAAGGCCGCCGATGGATCCGCAGACAAGGACCAGCAGGTTGGACCATGTAAGGACATCGGGCAAATAGGTGAGCAGTTGTTCCATGATCAGACTCCTCGATCAGCTCCCGGTCAGCGCTGTTGGACGTCGAAGGTGACGCATCCGTCAGCATTGATCTTGTCTACGAGGCCGAATTCCCAGTCAAAATAGCCTTGCATGGAGGCTTTGGAGGCATGGATGTCCGTGTAGGGGCGGTACCAGATGTCGTCCTCGGGGCACAGGGCGCAGGGCATGCCGGTGGCAAAGGGGAGCCCGGCGCGCATCCAGGCCGGCGTGCCGCCGCGGATGAAATCTATGCGGGCTTCCGGCCAGAGTTCCCGTGCGTCCTGAGCCGCCAGGGCGGCCAGCTCTTCCCGGTCCGCCGTCAGCAGGATGTGCCCGGCGTCCGGATACTGGGCCCTGACCCTCGGCAGGAAGGAACGCACCACCCATTTGGCCGCCGGGACATGCTGTTCCCGGTGGCGGTTGCTGGCGCCGACGTTGAGGCACAGGATAGCGGGATCGTCTTCCAGCATGCGGGCGGCTTCAGCAGGCTCGATGCCGCCCGGCACGATGCCTTCTTCCCGGGGAGCGCCCGCTGACGCGACCAGACCGCCAAGGGTCTCGGCGGCATTGGCGATGCCGCCCTTGAGGACGAACACTTCCGGCAGCCCCATCTGCTGCAGCCAGTGGGCCGTCATGATGGCCCTGAGTTCGTCATCGTCCATCAGGACGTACCGGCCGTTGCGGACAGCGGCGTATTCGTCCGTTGCCTGGACGAGCTGGCCTCCCTGGGCCGAGACCGAGCCGGGGACATGCCCGGCCGCGTATTCCTGCGGCTGGCGCACATCAAAAAGATACAGGGTCCTGTTTGCGGCATCGGCCCGCCATTCGGCGACCGTCCGGGGCTCCACGAAGCGGACATGGTAGGCGTCGGCAACATGGCGGATCCGCTGCGCGGCAACGCGCCTACCTTCTTCCGTACTGGGCGGGACGGGCCGGGTGGAGCCGTACTCGAGGTCGAAGCCCGACAGCTGCCAGTTCATGGTGCCGCCCTTGAGGGCCACCACCCGGTTGGGGACGCCGGCATTGAGCAGGGTCTGGGTGCCGATGATGCTCCGGGTACGCCCGGCGCAATTGATGATGATGGTCGTGTCGGGATCCTTGACCACTTCGGCCAGGCGATAGGTGACTTCACATCCGGGCAGGTTGGTGCTCCCCGGGATGTTCATGTTGCGGTATTCGGTCACCGGCCTGACGTCGATGACGATGGTGCGCTCGTTGGGATCGTCGAGCAGGGCTTTGATCTCTTCGGGAGTGAGGCGGGGGGTGTGCTGGACGGCCTCGACGTATTCGCCAAAGCCCTTGCTCAGGGCGCCCACCCCGTTGACGGTGACGAACCCGGCCGTTTCCCAGGCCGCCAGGCCGCCCGTGACGACACGGACATCCTGATAGCCCATCCCGGTCAGGGCCGCGGCGGCGCGGGCGCTCCTGTCGAGGTCCTGCGAGCGGCCGTCATCCATGACGAAGACAGTGGTCTTCCGACAGGGGACGAGCGCTTCGACGCTGAGTTCGATGCGGCTGAGGGGGACACAGCAGGCCAGCAGGATATGCGATCTGGAGAACTCTTCCTGCTCCCGTACATCCAGCAGGGCGAACTCGTTTTTTTCGTGTAACCGCTTGTGCAGGTCGTGGACAGATATGCCGGCAGTGACGATGCTCATGCATGGCTCCTTTGAAAGATTTCCTGATGTGCGTCGGGCAGAACGTCGCGATTTGCCCGTTCTTTGCTGGTAGGTAAAACAGCAGGAAGCGTGCCAAGATGAGCAGAAAAGATAAAAATATTTAATTATTTGAAATCATTTTATTTTTGTGTATGGCATGAGATAAATTGACGTTCTTGTTTGTGAGAATATATATTTTTTTTGAGAAAAAAGTTCTATTTTGAGAATAAAGGCCTGCACTCTGACAAGGCCTGCTTCCTGCCTTCTGCGTCAGAAAAACAGGAACTCCAGGTTCGTGGGGGGAGTGATGAAACAGGAAAAATATCGGTTTGCCGTTTTGTTGCATTCCTATGAGATCATTGAAGAGTGCAAAAAAGCCATGGTGGGCTGCCCGGATGAGATACATTACGATCTGATCAATTTTGAGACCGGGCCGCAAAAGGCGAGGGAATGCCTGGAAAACGGTTATGAAGTCATCCTCTGCCATGGGGGGACCGGGGACACCATCTTTCGTTCCGTACCGCATTCCGTCGTGAAGATAGAGCGCTCCGACATGGATGTGCTGCGTGCCCTTCGCGTCGCGGAAAAATATTCCGACAGGATCATCCTTGCCTCTTATCAGGACGAATTCCACGACAGCATCGCGGTGGAGATGGAAAGGATCCTCGACATCAAGGTCCAGTGCGCCATCTACGATTCTCCTGCCATGATGCGGCAGGCCATCCAGCAATGCGTGCTGCAGGGCTTCAAGGTGCTCATCGGCGGCGGCGTCAGCAAGGCTTGCATGGAGGAGTACGGAGGGCGGGGCTTCATCATCAAACCTTCGCACCGCAGCATCCAGCTGGCCTTCAAACGGGGACGCCATCTGGCACAGTCGCAGCGCGAGGCGAAACGCCGGAACGGCAACATGATGATGATCCTTGAGCACCTGCAGGAAGGGGTGCTCTGCATAGATTCGGAACAGCATGTCCTCATCGCCAACAAGGCAGCCTATCAGTTCCTCAATGTGCCCACGCAGGCCGACGAGTCGTTCTTCCGCAAATTTTTCAAGCCGCTCGGCCTCCTGGACACCCTGAACGATCTGACACCGAAGGAGAACAAGATCGTCGACCTGCAGGGCGAGGCCTTCATCGCCACGACATATCCCCTTATCCTTTATTCCGATACGCCATGTGCCGTCAGCCTGTTCCGCGATACGCCATCCCTGCAGAGCATCAGTAACAAGATCAACAAGGAGCTCTATTCGCGCGGCTTGTCGGCGCGCACGACGATCGACGACATCAAGGGGCAGAGCCTGCCCATACGGCAGATGAAGGAAAAGTTGCGCCAGTACGCGCCGTCGGACGTGAACATCTTCATCCAGGGGGAGACCGGGTCGGGCAAGGAGCTGGCCGCCCATGCCCTGCACGCCGGCAGCCGGCGCAAGAACAAGCCGTTCGTGGCCGTGAACATCTCGGCCGTGCCGTGCCAGCTCATAGAAAGTGAATTGTTCGGTTATGAGGAAGGAGCCTTCACAGGGGCCAAACGCGGCGGCAAGGCCGGGCTTTTCGAGGTGGCCCACAAGGGGACCCTGTTCCTGGACGAGATCGGTGACATCAGTGAAGAGACACAGCTGCGCCTGCTGCGCGTGCTGGAAACGGGAGAGATCCTGCGTATCGGCGGCAATCGCATGTATCCTGTCGACGTGCGGGTCATCTGCGCATCGAACAAGCCCCTCCTTCATCTTGTCCAGAAAGGGCGCTTCCGCATGGATCTGTATTATCGCCTGTCGACGTTCAAGCTGACCGTGCCGCCCCTGCGTCACCGTCTGGAAGACATCCCGCTGCTGCTCGACGCTGTCCTGAAGAAATACCATTGCAGCAAAAAAGACCTGACGCCGCCCATCCTCCAATGTCTGCAAGGGCATTCCTGGCCGGGGAACGTGCGGGAATTGCTGGCCGTCATGGAGAATTACCTGCTGCTCCTGGGGGGCAAGCCGCCCGATCCCGACCTGCTGGCCGCCATCATGAAAGAACACAGCGCGGATAGCGTGGAAGACCTGTCCTCTCCGGCGGCGCCGTCTGCTGTCCCTGTTCCTGAGGCCCCGCTTTTCCCCCTTCGGGAGACGGCGGAAGATTCGCCAACGCTCAAGCAGTATCTTGATACTGCCCGCGAGACCCTGGTGCAGCGCACGATGGCACAATACGGAGGAGACAAAAGACTGGTCGCCCAGCGGCTGGGGATCGCCTATTCTTCGTTATGCCGTCTGCTCAAAAAGGATTGATGCGGCATCTGGAAAGACGGGATGAGGGACGCAGGACCCGGGTCGGTCACTGCAGCACGGGCCCATCCTCTTCGAAGGGGATGAGCAGCTGGCTCTGCTGGGTGCTGAGCAGCATGTTCTCCAGCACTTCCAGCAGGCGCTTGAGGCCGTCGCCGGTACGGGCGGAGATGGGGATGGCGTGCGGGAAGGCGTCGGCCAGTTCGGCGCGGGCGGGCACGTCCAGCAGGTCCCATTTGTTGAGCAGCAGGATGCGCGGCATGTGCTGCAGCTCCAGCTCCTCGAGGATGGTCTCCACAGAGGTGATCTGCTGCAGCAGGTCGGGATGCGAGGCGTCGGCCACATGCACCAGCAGGTCGGCGGACTCCAGCTCTTCCAGCGTGGCGCGGAAGGCATCCATGAGCTCCTTGGGCAGGTTGCGGATGAAGCCCACGGTATCGGCCAGGATGATTTCGCGTTCGGCCGGGAAGCGCAGACGGCGGGTGGTGGGGTCGAGGGTGGCGAAAAGCTTGTTCTCGGCCAGCACCTCGGAGCGGGTCAGGTTGTTGAGCAGGGTGGACTTGCCCGCGTTGGTGTAGCCCACCAGCGCGGCCATGGGGATGCCGCGACGGGCGCGGCGGGAGCGGGTGAAGGCCCGCTGGCGGCGCAGCTGGTCCAGCTCCTTGCGCAGGCGGGCCATGCGTTCGCGGCTGCGGCGGCGGTCGGTCTCCAGTTTGGTCTCGCCGGGGCCGCGTCCGCCGATGCCGCCCATGAGGCGGTCCATGGCGCGGTTCTTGCCGGTAAGACGGGGCTGGGTGTAGCGCAGCTGGGCCAGTTCCACCTGGAGCTTGCCCGCGCGGGTCACGGCATGCTGGGCAAAGATGTCCAGGATGAGCTGGGTGCGGTCCAGCACCTTGCGCTCGGTGATGTCGGCCAGGTTGTGGAGCTGGGCCGGGGAAAGCTCGCCGTCGAAGACCAGGGTCCCGGCGCGGCCCTCCAAGGCCAGCACTTCCAGCTCGGCCATCTTGCCCTTGCCCAGGATGAACTTGGGGTTGACCTGGGCCACGCGCTGCACCATGCGCCCGGCCACGGCCAGGCCGGCGGTGCGGGCCAGTTCGGCCAGCTCGTCGAGGTTGCGTTCCTGGATGATGCGGGGCTGGGCCGCCACGGAGACCAGTAGGGCGCGGGGCGCGTCCGAGGCCTCGCGCGTGTCGTCGCTCCTGCGGGCCAGCTCTTCTTCCAGGGCTTCGGCGGTGGCGGCGAAATGGGCGCTGGTCTGGTCCCAGGGGCGGAGCTGCTCCACACGGTAGGGCTGCCCGGCCACGGGCGTGGGCAGCAGGTGGGCCTCCTGCCACTGCACGGGGTCGCCGTCGGGATTGACGGTCAGCACGATGATGGCGTCCAGACGCAGGAAGAGCAGGTCCATGAGGTCTTCCTGGCTGAGGCCGTCGGGCGTGAGGTGGGTGTGGAGCAGACGAAGGCCGCGCAGACGGTCGGCACCGGAGCGGGCGCGGGGCAGTTCCGGGATCAGGATCCCGCCTGCCTCGCCCACCAGTACCATGTCCACGCGGCCTTTACGGTCGATGAGCATGCCCAGTTGACGCCCCAGGGCGCGCGACAACAGCGACAGTTCCCGGGCCTGGTCGATGGTATAGACATCGGTGGCCGGGAAACGTCGTGTGGTCAGCCGGTTGAGGGCCTTCAACTGGCTGGGCTTGAGCCCCTGCAGGTTGCCTTCGAGCCTGGAAATAGCTAGGCCCCCGGACGCAGGTAGGAGGTGATGAGCGCGTCGTAGCGCGAGGTGGCTTCGAACGCACGCGAGGCCATGGCCTGACGGAAGTCCAGGCTGACCTTCATGTCGTGTTCCTTCATCTCCTGCATGGCGGTGGCGTACCATTTGGTTCCGGGCAGCACCAGGATGCTGTGGAAGTTCTTGGCAGCGGCGCGGATCATGCAGGGACCGCCGATGTCGATTTCCTCCACGGCCTGTTCGAGCGAGAGCTTGCGCTCCACGGCACCGGCAAAGTCGTACAGGTTCACGCAGACCAGGTCGAAAGGTTTGATCTCCTTTTCTTCCAGCGTGGCCATGTGCTCGGGGATGTCCTTGTTGGCAAGGATGCCCCCGTGGATCTTGGGATGCAGCGTCTTCACGCGGCCGCCCAGGATCTCGGGGAAGCCGGTGACGTCACTGACGGCCGTCACGGGCAGACCGGCAGCCTGCAGGGCCTTCATGGTCCCGCCGGTGGAGACCAGCTCCACGCCGTTCTGCGACAGGAAGGTGGCGAATTCCACCAGTCCGGTTTTGTCCGTCACGCTCAGGATGGCGCGGCGGATAGGAAGCATATCCATACGGATTCTCCTTGGCTCATGTTGGCATTATTGCCGCAGGTGATTTTGCCAGAAAAACGGTCCGTTCGCAATGCCGCGCTTGCGGCCGGCAACGCCTGCCGCTATGCTGGCGGCGGAGGTCCTATGTCCATCAGACTCGTATCCTGGAACGTCAACGGCCTGCGCGCCGTGTCCGCCAAGCCCGAATGGCGCTGGTTCGCCGAGAACACCTGCGATGTCATCGGCCTGCAGGAGACCAAGGCCATGCCCGAACAGCTCAAGCCCGAGGTGGCCAGCCCCGAAGGCTGGGAGGCCCACTGGGCATCCAGCGTGGTGAAAAAAGGCTATTCCGGCGTGGCCGTGTTCAGCCGCATCAAGCCGCTGGCCGTGCGCTGCGAACTGCCCCAGCCGGAATGGCAGGGCGAAGGGCGCATCCTGCATCTGGAATTTGAAAAGTTCCACTTTTTCAACGGCTATTTCCCCAACGGCGGCGCCGAGGAACTGGACGAGAACGGCAAGCCCATCCCCGGCCGTTTCAAGCGCGTGCCCTACAAGATGGGCTTTTTCGACGCCTTCACGGCCTATGCGGAAGAATGCCGCAAAAGCAAACCCATCGTGGTCTGCGGGGACTTCAACATCGCCCACAGGGCCATCGATCTGGCGCGGCCCAAGCAGAACGAGAAGAACACCGGCTTTTTGCCCGAAGAGCGCGCCTTTCTGGACCGCTTCACGGCCATGGGCTATGTGGATACCTTCCGCCATGTGCACGGCGATGTGGAAGGCCGCTATTCCTGGTGGTCGTACAAGATGCGCGCCCGCGAGAAGAACGTGGGCTGGCGCATCGACTATTTCTTCGTTTCGGAAGAGCTGAAACCGTACATCCGCGACGCCTGGATCGAGGACGACGTCTACGGTTCGGACCACTGCCCCGTGGGCCTGGAGCTGGACATTTAGCCCCAGCCTCGGACGGCATCCCTGCCGGGAGCACTGAGACCACAGAAGGCGCGGCCTTGCCCCACGGGCGGGCCCCCGCCATTCCGGGGCATCGTTCCGGACATGATCGTCCCGGCATACGCGCATCATCGAAGCATCAGAGGTGAGCCACATGAAAACCATCGGTCTTCTGGGCGGCATGAGCTGGGAAAGCACGCTGACCTATTATCAGATCATCAACATGGTGACGGCCCAGACCCTGGGCGGCCTGCATTCGGCCCGCTGCCTGCTTTACAGCGTGGATTTCGACGAGATCGAGCGCTGCCAGCAGGCCGGGGACTGGGACAAGAGCGCCCGCATCCTGGCCGATGCCGCACAGGCCCTGGAGCGGGGCGGGGCGGATTTCCTGGTCATCTGCACCAACACCATGCACAAGGTGGCCCCGCAGATCGCCGCCGCCGTGGGCATCCCGCTGATGCACATCGCCGACGTGACGGCCCGGCAGCTGCACATGGCGGGGGTGCAGCGCGTGGGCCTGCTGGGCACCCGCTACACCATGGAAGAGGATTTCTACACCGGCCGTCTGGAAGCCAACGGCCTGCAGGTGCTGGTGCCCGAGGCGGAAGACCGGGCCGAGATCAACCGCGTCATCTTCGAGGAGCTTTGCCGGGGCGTGATTAAGGACAGCTCGCGCGAGACCTTTTTGCGGGCCATCCGGGATCTAGCCGCCCGGGGCGCCCAGGGCGTGATCCTGGGCTGCACCGAGATCGGCATGCTGGTGCAGCAGGAGAACATCGCCGTGCCCCTGTTCGATACCACGCTCATCCATGCCCGCACGGCCGCGCTGGTGGCCATCAACGAGACGCCGGTGGATACCGAGCCGGTGAAGGTGAAGCAGTAGTTTCGCGGCAAGCGGAGTGAATTATGCGGGCTCTGATCGAGCGTATCAAACAAAATATCCCGGAATACCGTGCCTATGATGAGGCGGCGACACGTAACAGCATCATCTTGCCGATTCTGAACAAGCTGGGCTGGGACATCTTTTCCCGTGACAGCGTGTATCCCGAATATCCTGTCGGGTCCAAAAGGGTCGACTATTCCCTGCGCATTCTGGAGCAGAACCGTTTCTTCATCGAGACGAAGCGCTGCAATGTCGACTTGGCCTGCCATCAGGAACAGCTCCTCGGCTACGCTTTTCATTTCGGTGTCGAGCTGGCCTGCTTGACCAACGGCATCACATGGCAGTTTTTTCTGCCGCTCAAATCCGGTGAATGGGAGCAGCGCCTGTTCTATACGGTGGATTTTGAAAACCAGAGCCCGGACGAGATCGAAAAGTTCTTCGTGGATATCCTGCGTCGTGAGGCCGTGGAAGACAGGACAGCTGTCAAAAAGGCTGAAGACATTTTTGTCAGAAAGAACAGACATGCTGCCATCAAAGCGGTGTTCCCGGCTGTCTGGAAAGAGCTCATCACAAATCCGCCCAGAGAATTTCTGGATGTGATTTGTGACAAGATTGAGAAAACATGCGGCTATCGTCCAGATGATACCACTGTCGCCAGATTTTTGCTTAAAGCACAACGAGGAGAGGCTGTGGCCATAACGCCCACACCTGTTCAGGGTTCTACCGATGTCCAGCCCCGTTCCAAACAGACAGGGCAGCATGAAAATCCTGCTTCGGGGGAGGAAAACAGACTTCCTGTGGAAAAAGTGATGCTTCGAGGGATAGAAATTCCTCTTGAGCGTACAGGAAGTAACAGCAGAGGATATTTTTCAGAAGTTCTTCCTAAGTTGCTTTCTGTCCTGACGGAACAGGAACTTCAAAATCTAAAGGATATCTCATTTTGCAAAAAATATATTACAATGCATGATTTTCCATTAATTTCCCATGAACCTATGATGGATGGGCGCGGGTATCACAGATCATGGGGAAAGAAAATTTCTGGCTACTATGTTTATTCACAATAGTATCAGGATAGTACCTTAAAATCGTGGAAGCAGTATCTATTGGGACTCGCTCAAAAAGAATAATAAAAAGCCTCCCGTCATGGGAGGCTTTTTTGTTGCGTATGCGCGGACAGAAGAGGCGAAGGTGTTCCCTCCCTGTCGTATCTTTACCTAAAAATGCAGCACGGGCATGCCCAGCTGGCGAACGTGACGGATGAGTTCCTTCATTTCCGGGCCCAGCAAAAAGCCCAGCAGGACGAGCATCACGCCCAAAAAGACATATTCGCCCACGCTGCCGGTGGAGCAGACCTTGAACGAGAGCTTGTTCTTGCGGGAGAAGGGATGCAGGGGGATGCCCGAAGGGGTCAGCATGTCCAGCACCACATGGCTGATGCCGCCCAGGCCGATGCCCAGCAGGGCGGGCTGCCAGTGCGGGGGCACCAGATGGCTGCAGGCCACCAGCAGGATGGCGACCCACCAGCCGAACCAGTGGGTGGTGCCGCGGTGGATCTGGTTGAAGGTGCGCTGCGGGTTGCGGGAGCGCTTGGCGATGGCCTGGTCGAGCTTGTCGGGCAGGATGGCGCCGAGACAGGCGGCGACCACGCCTTCCAGCGGCAGGTGCAGGGCCAGGGCGGCGCCGACGCCCGCCGTCTGGTGGGTGATCCATTTCATGGGAGCTCCATAAGACTGGGGATGCCGTCCCGGAAGGCCGGGCGCGGGCTGCGGTCAAAGGGGCGGGCGGAGGCTTCTCCGCGTGTCCTGTTCCGGTAGCGGCGCATGCTGCCGGGCACGTAGGCAGAGGATGCGGGCTTTGTGGCGGCATCCGCTTTTGCGTGCGGCGGCAGGCGGCGAAAAAGAGGGGACCACCGGCAGAGCTCCCCGTCGTGCTGCGACAGAAGCGTCCGGCGATCCCCTCGTACAGATCGTTCTAGCCGCAGCGGGAGAAGCCGCAGGCGGGGCAGATCAGGCAGCCTTCCTGGAAGACCAGGGGCTCGTCACATTCGGGGCAGCGGTGTTCCTCGATGTCGGCCACACCGGAACCCAGATGTTCGTCCTTGAGGTAACGGCGTTCCAGCACCCAGGCGATGGCGTCCGGGATGGAGAGCAGCAGGCCCTTGCCGCGGAACACGGGGTGTTCGCCGCCGATGCCCTTGATCTGGGCCACGATGTCGCGCACCTCCACGCCGGAGCGCAGGGCCAGGGACACCAGACGGCCGATGGCCTCGGCCTTGGCCGTGATGGAGCGGCCGGACTTGCCGATGGTGGCGAAGACCTCGAAGGGCTTGCCGTCGATCTCGTTGACGGTCAGGTACATGGCGCCCAGACCGGTCTGGATCTTCTGGGTGAAGCCCTGCACCACTTCGGGACGCTTGCGCACCACGCCCAGACGGGGCTTTTCCGCGGGCGCGGGGGCTTCGCCGTCCATCTTCTTCTGGCCTTCGCCGGTGGCCAGCACCTGCAGGCTCTTGCAGCCGTCACGGTACACGGTGACGCCCTTGCAGCCTTCCTTGTAGGCCAGCCAGTAGATGTCGTGGATGTCCTGTTCGGTGGCGCTGTGGGGCAGGTTCACGGTCTTGGAAACGGCGTTGTCGGTATGGCGCTGGAAGGCGGCCTGCATACGCAGGTGCCAGACCGGATCGATGTCCATGGCCGTGACGAAGACCTTGCGCATGGCGGCGGGCAGGGCATCCAGAGACTGGATGGAGCCTTTTTCCACCACCTGTTCCATGAGCTCGGGCGTGCCCAGACCGGCTTCCTTGAGGGCGGCCTCGAAATAGGGGTTCACTTCCACCAGGCGCTCGCCGTCCAGGATGTTGCGGGTGAAGCAGAGGGCGAACAGGGGTTCCACGCCCGAGGAGCAGCCGCCGATGATGGACAGGGTGCCCGTGGGCGCGATGGTGGTGACGGTGGCATTGCGGTAGGGGCCTTCGCCGCGCTGGGGGAAGACGGATTCCGCATAGGCCGGGAAGGGGCCGCGCTCTTCGGCCAGACGGGCCGAGGCGGCGTGGCCTTCGGCATTGATGAAGCCCATGATGCGCTCGGCCAGGGCGATGCCCGCCTCGGAATCATAGGGGATGCCCAGCTGGAAGAGCAGGTCGGCAAAGCCCATGACCCCCAGGCCGATCTTGCGGTTGCGGCGCACGGTCTCGTCGATGCGGTCCAATGGGAAGCGCGAGGCATCGATGACGTTGTCCAGGAAGCGCACGGCCAGGTGCACCACCTGCTTCAGGCCGTCCCAGTCGATGCCGGCCGCGGCGGGATCATCATCGTGTTCATGGCCGGGCACGAAGAAGCAGGCCAGATTGATGGAGCCCAGGTTGCAGGCCTCGTAGGGCAGCAGGGGCTGTTCGCCGCAGGGGTTGGTGGATTCGATCTCGCCCTGGGCGGGCGTGGGGTTGTCGCGGTTGATGCGGTCCAGGAAGACGATGCCGGGGTCGCCCGTCTGCCAGGCGCGGCAGACCAGCAGGTCGAAGATCTCGCGGGCGCGCAGGCTGCCGGTGACCTTGCCGGTGTGGGGATCGGTCAGCTCGTAGTTCTCGTCGCGCTCCACGGCCTGCATGAAGGCTTCGGTCAGGCCCACGGAAAGGTTGAAGTTGTTGAATTCCCCTTCCTTTTCCTTGGCCCGGATGAATTCCACGATGTCGGGATGGTCCACACGCAGGATGCCCATGTTGGCACCGCGCCGGGTTCCGCCCTGCTTGATCTGCTCCGTGGCGGTATTGAAGATACGCAGGAAGGAGACCGGGCCGGAAGCCACGCCGCCGGTGGAACCCACACGGCTGGCCTTGGGACGCAGGCGGGAGAAAGAAAAGCCCGTGCCGCCGCCGGACTTGTGGATCATGGCGGCGAACTTGACGGCATCGAAGATCTCTTCGATGGAGTCGCCCACCGGCAGGACGAAGCAGGCGGAGAGCTGGCCCAGCTCGCTGGCGGCGTTCATCAGGGTGGGGGAGTTGGGCAGGAATCGCCAGCTGGTCATCAGGTCGTAGAACTGGCGGGCCAGGTCTTCGGCGGTGAAGGGGGAACGCTCGTACTTGGCTTCTTCAGCGGCGATGGCACTGGCCACACGCCAGAAGAGGTCACGGGGCGTCTCGGTGCTGCCATCTGCTTTTTTGTGCAGATAGCGTTTCTGCAGCACCACTTCCGTGTTGGGCTTGAGCTGCGGCTCGGGCAGATCGTGAGGCATGGGAGGGATCATGGCAGACCTTTGGGTAAAAAGAAAAGCGGCTGGCCTCCCGCTGGGGGAAAGTCGGCACGCTGGATCGATCGGTTACGGGTCGGGCGGTCCTGGAACCGCACGGCGAAAGCCCTTTATACGCGTTCCCCGGGGGAAAATAAAGGCCCTCCTCCAGTGGAGAAGAAAAGCCCTCTTTTGTCTTATCCAATAAAATCAGGATGTTTTCGGGATAAATCGGCTGGGGGGGCTGCCGGAGGGCCCACAGGGGGCAAATCCCCGCAGGGCCTTGCCCTGCAAAGGAAAAGGCGGCGAAAGAAAAATTTTTTCGGGCCCGGGAAAAAGATTTTTGTCACAGGGCGCCGGCAAAGCCGCTCCGGCAGAGCCTGCCGGGCCTGCTCCGCCTGGCCCGTGCCGCTGCCCGCCGCAGGGAAAGAGGCAGGAAAAACAAGGGGGAAGGGGCCGGGATCCCTTCCCCTCAGCTTTCGTTGCGTGGAGGTCCGTCAGGCTCCGGACGGCCGGGCACGGCCGTTGCCGGTCAAGACGGGACGCTTGTGCGGCGGCTTACGGATATGCGCATGAAGGCGCTTTTGCCCATTGTGGGCACTCCGCAGGCAGGGTGGCTAGTCCTCCCCACGGCCACGGCCGCGTCCAGACGCATCGCCCTGGCGTCTGTCTCCAGAGCGCCGGTCCCCGGGGCGGCGGCCATCGGGCCTGCGGTCGTTCCGGGGGAAGGCGCGGGGATCGTCGCGCCGGTCAGGACGGCCATCATCATAGCGTCCGGGACGGCGATCCTGATGCCGGGCCGGTCTTTCCGGGGCCTCGCGCCGGTCGTCCCGGCGGGGCGGTCGCTCGCTGCCGTTGCGGCGGTCGCGGAAGGACCCGTCTTGGCCGTCACGTTCGCCGGAGCGTCTGCCGAAGGGCTTGTCCCCGTATCTGTCTTCCTGCCGGTCACGGAAGTTCCGGCGCGGTTCTTCGGGGCTTGCGGAGCGGCCCGGGCCACGGCTGCCGCCGGGGGCGGCGGGCAGGGCCAGCAGCAGGGCTCATGTGAGGAGGCAAGGGGCCCACTGAGCAGATAACATAGCACTGTT
>OLFY01001436.1_pt1 | contig 29710 bp, 15 predicted proteins | sample 1605611 | NCBI WGS metagenome assembly OLFY01 (sample SAMEA3888923, study PRJEB22519) | human gut metagenome | biome: human gut; feature: human-associated habitat; material: faeces | place: Denmark | collected 2011
TTCGACAACGTCTACGTCTCCTTCTCCGGAGAAGGAGACGTAGACGTTGTCGAAGGCCTCGAAAACGGTTTTCAGCCGCCGTTGTGTCCGCTCGTAGACGTTCATGGCCGGCGGTTTTTCCCGTATTCCATGGCCACGTACTCCTTCCACTCCCGCACAGGCACGAACCCTTCGGCCCGGAACACCTCCGCATGGCGGGTCAGCGTAACGGAACGGATCGTATAGTCGCGGTGGTAGCAGCGCACGATCTCCTGCAAAAAACGGGCGATCAGCCGCGGATCGTCGCCCGACACGTAGTAGTTGTTGATTTTGGCGATTCCGCCGTCGGTAATCTCCACCGGCACGAATCCGAAGACGATCTCCCCCTCCCAGGCGACGAACCACGTGTGCGAACGCGACGTCCAGAACGGATAGTTGTTGTTCTGGCGCAACACGCTGCGCCGCATGACCAAAGGTGCGACGAGCGCATAGAGACGCGGGGAGGTTCCGTCCAGTTTCTCGACAGTCATATTCGGGAATCCACTCTTTTAGACCGAATGTTATATATTTACGACTGAACAGGTTGTATCCGTACTTGTTCACCACAAATATAAAAAATATCGTCCGTTTTCTCAAATTTTCCGACGGGATAAATCCTTCCGTACAGCCGGCGACATCGCAGAAACAGGCTGAATCCCCGTCTGCGGCTTTCGATTCGAATCCGAATCCGATCGAATCGACAGGAGATGAAAAAGCACCGGCAACCATACCGGAGCGCCGTTTCCACCGGATCAGGCCCCGAAAAGGGAGATATACTTAAATATTTTAATATCGTTTCCCCTCCCCTTCCCTGCCGGCCTCCGCACAGTCGCCGCATAATCGGCTAACCGACAATCATCCCCTGCCATATTCTGCATTTCCGAACGGCTCGGGAATCCGCGAACGAGATATTAAAAAATAATAAATACTAAAAATATCCCGCAAATTTGTTTTTTCAAACAAATAATTTTAATTTCGTAAAACAGTTTCAATACGAAACCAAAACAGGAAAGACAGATAATATCGAGCAAAATACTAATTATCAGAATAATTAACCGCGAATATTTCATGTAATCATCCATCAACCGAAAAACTAAGTTTCAAAATGAAAGACACGATCAAGTACTTAGTATGGATCTTCGCCATCGTCCCGTTCCTGATCGCCTGCGGCGACTCGAACACCGACGACGCCCCGACGGACGACTTCGACGTGCGGTTCGAACTGCCTGCAACGGTCGACGTCGCCAAAGGCGGAGAACTGACCTTCACGGTAAAGGAGGGGAAATCCCCGCTGACTACCGATTCGTTCCTCTTGGAGGGGGGGGGGAATTTCCTACCTTTGCCCCATCCTCAGAACATCTTCTGAGAGTTTTACCGTCCGCTTAGCCGACGAGTGCGAATCCGGTTCCTACACAGCCTACCTCAAACGGGACGCACGCAAGAAATCGATCGGCAAAATCTACATCAACATCGTCGACAAGATCGACTTTGAACCGAGCGCCGGCACCACGGTCTTCGGTCTGGTATCTTCGGAGGAAGGTCCCGTCGCGAACGTCGTGGTATCCGACGGCACCGAAGTGACCGTCACCGACGACAAGGGCATCTACGAACTCAAATCGGCCAAGAAGTGGGGCTATGTCTTCATCTCCGTCCCCAGCGGCTACGAAGTAGCGGCGGAGGGCGTGTTCCCGCAGTTCTACCAAACGCTGAAAGGAGCAGCCGACGTCGTGGAACAGAAGGACTTCAAACTCACGAAGGTCGACGGACAGGATCGCTACAAGCTCTTCCTGCTGGGCGACATGCACCTGGCCAACCGCACCAACGACGCCGCCCAATTCACCCAGTTCACCACCGATCTGAACGCCTACATGGCCCAGCACAGCGGCCAGAAGATGTACGCCCTCACGCTGGGCGACATGACGTGGGACCTCTACTGGTACAAAAACAACTATGCGCTGCCCCAGTACCGGGAGACGATCAACCGCCAGGTCAAGAACCTGCAAATCTACCACACCATGGGCAACCACGACAACGACTTCATGACCACGTCCGACTACGACGCGGCCGTCAAGTACGTGGACTGCATCGGCCCGACCTTCTACTCGTTCAACATCGGTCAGGTGCACTACGTCGTCATGGACAATATCGATTGCAGCGCATACGACGGAACCGACTCGCGCAACTACGTCAAGAAGCTCTCCAACGAACAATTGAAGTGGCTCGCCAAGGATCTGGCGTACGTCGACAAGTCGACGCCTCTGATCGTGGCCATGCATGCGCAAATATACAAGCCCACGAGCACGGGCTTCGCCTTCGACCACGACTCGGCCAACACCGAGGCGCTGCTCGCGGCGCTGGACGGCTACGAAGTCCATTTCGTGACGGGACACACGCACAAGGTCTACAACATCACCCCCGACGACGACGTGGTGAAGGGACGCGATATCCACGAACACAACTCCGGCGCGATCTGCGCATCGTGGTGGTGGTCGGGCAACCTGACTCCCGGCGTCCACGTCAGCATCGACGGCGCCCCGGGCGGCTACGCGATCTGGGATATAGACGGAACCGATTTCGCATGGCTCTACAAATCCACCGGCTGGCCCGAGGAGTACCAGTTCCGCAGCTACGACCTCAACAACGTATCGTTCTCGATGGACGACGTCCCCAACATTCCCTCGAACGTACTGATCCAGCTCGCCTACAAGAAATACGTCAACGCCTACCCCGAAAACTCGGACAACGAAGTGCTCATCAAGATCTGGAACTGGAACAGCAACTGGGAGCTGAGCGTCGTCGACGAGCGGGGCAAGACGCTCGAATACACGCCGGTATGGGCATACGATCCGCTCCATATCGCAGCGCTCTCCGTGCCGCGCTTCAACAATTCCGGCATCACCTCCACGCCCTCGTTCGTCACGGAATCGGCCACCAACTTCTTCAAGGTGAAGGCCGACGACGCCGACGTCGACCTGACGATCACCGTCAAGGACGAATTCGGGCACACGTGGACCGAGGAGATGCAGCGCCCGAAAGCCTTCTCGACGGATGCCTACAAACTCAGATGATACATAACTAACCTTTCACTAACCAAACCTTACTTCTTATGAAAGTATTCAGACTATCGGTTCTGTCTCTGGTTCTGACCGTGTCGGGAGGTATCCTGGCCCTGGCCGCCCAGAATAGAACGGTATCGGGAAAAGTCCTCGATGCCCAGCAACAGCCGATCGTGGGAGTAGCCGTTCTGGTCGACGGAACGACCCGGGGTACTACGACCTCCGAAAACGGCAGCTTCACGCTCGACATTCCCGCCGGCGAAGTCGTCCTGAACGCCACCTATCTGGGCTACATCCCCCAGAAAGTGACGGTGCCCTCGTCGAAGAGCGAAGTCACGATCTACCTCCAGGAGGACGCCATCCAGCTCGAAGAGGCGGTCGTCATCGGTTACGGTACGCAGAAGCGCGTCAACCTGACGGGCGCCGTCTCGACGGTGAGCAGCAAGGAACTCGAAAACCGCGTCACCCATTCGGTGACCAACATGTTGCAGGGTTCCGTAGCGGGCCTGAACATCACCACGTCGTCGGGTAAACCCGGCAGCACGCCCTCGATCAACATCCGCGGCGTGAACTCGGTCAACTCGGCCGACCCGCTCGTGCTGATCGACGGAGTCGTGGGCGACCTGAACCGCGTCAACCCCAACGACGTCGAGTCGATTTCGGTCATCAAGGACGCATCGGCCGCCGCCGTCTACGGCGCCCGCGCCGCATTCGGCGTCATCCTCGTGACGACCAAGTCGGGGTCGGCCAAGGACGGCAAGGCGACCGTGCGTTACAGCGGCCGCTTCGGCTGGGAGGAAGCTACGACCTCGACCGATTACGAAAACCGCGGCTACTGGTCGGTTTACGAAGTCAACCGCTTCTGGCAGGTCGAACAAGGTACCAAATACATCAGCTACACCGACCACGACATGCAGCAGTTGCTGGCGCGCGTGAACGACAAAACCGAGCATCCCGACCGCCCGTGGGTCGTCGAAGATGTGCGCAACGGCCGCAAGCAGTGGGTCTACTACGGCAACTACGACTGGTGGGACATGCTCTTCCGCGAGAAGCGCCCCGTACAGCAGCACAGCGTCTCGCTGAGCGGCGGAACGAAAGACATCAAGTACTTGGTTTCGGGCGCCTACGACCGTCAGGCCGGTATGCAACGGGCTTTCCCCGACATCTACAACAAGTACAACCTGCGTTCGAAGATCGATTTCCGGATCAACAAGTGGGCTACGCTCTCGAACAATACGTCGTTCTTCAGTTCGAACTACAATTCGCAGGGCGACAGCGGCATCGACAATACGCTCCGCTACGGCTCCGTCCACGCGCTGGCCTGCTATCCGATGCAAAACCCCGACGGGTCGTGGCTTTACAGTTCGCCCTACCAGACCTACAAGATCGCCAACGGCCGCCACATCATGCTCAACGAGGGCACGCACCGCAACGTCGACCGCCGGAGCGACTTTTCGAATACTACGCGACTGGTCATCACGCCGTTCAAGACGCTGAGCATTACGGGCGACTTCACCTACCGCCTCTATCAGGAACGCAACACGAGCAGAAGTTCGCCGCTCTCCTATCGTGAATATCCCGACGGCCCCATGCTGGAATACAACACCGGCGCCGGCCTGAACCGGCTCGACGAAGAGGTCAAAACGCGCAACTACTACTCGACCAACGTCTTCGCCAACTACGACGAGACCTTCGGCGGCGCGCACCACCTCTCGGGAACATTCGGCATGAACTACGAGACATGGGCCAGCAAGAACATCTCCGTCGGAGCCGAACAACTCCTGTCGGTCGATCTGGACGACCTGAATCTCGCCACCAAGGTCGGCTCCGAAAACGCCTACGGCGGCGGCCAGAACGAATACGCCCTGCTGGGATTCTTCGGCCGTATCAACTACGACTACAAGGGACGCTACCTCGTCGAAGTGAGCGGCCGTTACGACGGAACGTCGCGTTTCGACTCAAACAGCCGCTGGGGCTGGTTTCCCTCGGCATCGGTGGGTTGGCGTATCTCGGAGGAACCCTTCTTCGGCCGTGCGAAGAACGTGGTCGACAACCTCAAACTGCGCGCCTCGTTCGGTTCGCTGGGCAACCAGAACGTAGCGTCCTATTACCCCAACCTGCGGCTGGTCACGCGCCACGATTTCGGCAGCTTCACCTTCGGCGACGGCAGCGTGGGCAAATACACCTCGCTGGGAGCGCCGGTCGCTTCCGACCTGACGTGGGAGACCGCCCAGCAGTGGGACCTGGGTCTCGACGTATCGATGCTGGGCAACCGGTTCAACCTGACAGCCGACATCTATATGCGCGACACGAAGGACATGCTGACCGACGGCATCGCACTGCCCGGCGTCTACGGCGCCTCCCTTCCCGACATGAATGCAGCCGACCTGCGCACCAAGGGATACGAGCTCACCGTCAACTGGCGCGACCAGTTCCAGCTGGCAGGCAAACCGTTCGAGTACAGCGTCGGATTCAACATCAGCGACTACAAGAGCGTCATCACCAAATACGACAATCCCAACAAATCGTTCGATAAGGATTACTACGAGGGCATGGAGATCGGCGAAATCTGGGGCTTCGTCACCGACGGATTCTTCAAGACCGACGAGGAGGCCAAGGCCTACTCCAAAGAGGTCGACCTGACTTACAGCAGCGGCCGCCTGACCGGAGGCTGGCTGGCCGGCGACCTGAAATTCGTCGATCTGAACGGCGACGGCTTCTGGAATGAAGGAGGTAAAACCGTCGACCAACCGGGCGACCGCAAGATACTGGGCAACTCGCGCCCGACATTCTCCTACGGCATTAACGGAAGCATCCGCTGGATGGGCTTCGACGCTTCGGTCTTCTTCCAGGGTACGGGCAACCACTATTGGTACCCCAACGGACAGACGATGAACTTCTGGGGCTGCTACTCCGCCTCCTACCTCTCCTTTATGCCGATCGATTTCCACGGCAAGGTATGGTCGGAAGACAATCCCGACGCCTATTTCCCGCGTCCGCGCGCCTACTCCGCAACGGGCGGTTATCTGGCCAAGGTCAACGACCACTATCTGCAAAACATCCGTTACCTGCGCCTGAAAAACCTGACCGTGGGTTACACCATCCCCGTGAGCCTCACGAAAAAAGCCGGCATCGACCAGATCCGCGTCTACTTCTCGGGCGAGAATCTCGCCTACTGGTCGCCGCTCAAAAAGAACACCAAATACGTCGACCCGGAAGCCGCTATCAACCGTTCGAGCCATGCCGAGTTCAACCGCGTTTACTATCCGTGGCCCAAAACCTTCATGTTCGGCATCGATGTCACTTTCTAATTCTAAATTTCGAATACAATGAAACGATTAATCATATTGGCCCTTACGCTGACCGTAGGATTGTCGGCCTGCGACGTACTCGATCTGGAGCCTAAAGACCGCGTCACGCAGTTCGACTACTTCAAGACCGCCAATGATCTCGAACTGTTCTCCAACCCGTTCTACAACAACCTGCTGGACAAGGAACCCTTCGACGAACAGAGCGATCTGCTCGTCCAGAACACCCTCTCCGCCATTCTCTTCGGCGGCAGTCATCGCACCGTGCCCGAATCGGGCGGAGGATGGTCGTGGACGGATCTGCGCCGCATGAACACCTTGTTGGAATACGCCGACATGTGCGAAGACAAGGAGGCCGTCACCAAGTACACCGCCGTGACGCGCTTCTTCCGCGCCTTTTTCTATTTCGAAAAGGTAAAGCGTTTCGGCGACGTACCCTGGTACGACATCCAGCTCGGTTCAGCCGACGAGTTGCTCTACAAGCCCCGCGACTCGCGCGAACTGATCCTGACCAAGATGCTCGAAGACATCGACTACGCCATCAACAGCGGCGGCCTGACCGAATCGGCTGCCGACCCGTACCACGTCAACAAGTGGGCGGCACTGGCGCTCAAAGCGCAGTTCTGCCTCTACGAGGGAACCTACCGCAAATACCACAACCTCAACCTCGACGGCCACGATGCGAACTTCTACCTCGATCTGGCTGCCAAGGCCGCCCTCGAAATCATCGAAAAGGGCCCCTACAAGCTCTATCAGACCGGACACCCCGAAAAGGACTACCTGACGCTCTTCGCCCAGAAGGACGCCAGTCCCGAAGAGTACATTCTGGCTATCAAGTTCGACTACGCGATCGGCGCGCGCCACAACGCATCGGCCTATACGCTGCTGCCGACGCAGGGACGGCCGGGCCTCACCCGCAAGTTCATCAATACCTATCTGATGGACAACGGCACGGCCTTCACCGACAAACCCGGCTGGCAGGAGATGCAGTTCATCGAAGAGACGGACGGCCGCGACCCGCGTCTGGCGCAGAGCATCCGCACTCCGGGCTACACGCGAATCGGACAGACCGAAGTCGAAGGGCCGATGTTCGAAACTACCGTCACCGGCTACCAGCCCGTCAAGTTCGTACAGGACCCCACGTCCAACAGCAACAACAACGACCGTGTGGACTCTTCGGACTGCGATATGCCCGTCTACCGCTTCGGCGAAGTGCTGTTGATCTATGCCGAAGCCAAGGCCGAACTGGGCACGCTCACGCAGGACGACCTCACGATCTCCATCAACAAACTTAGAGACCGCGTCGGCATGCCGCCCCTCGATATGGCCAAGGCCAACGCCAAACCCGACTGGTATCTTTCTTCGGAAGAATACGGTTATCCCAACGTGACGGGGGCCAATGCGGGCGTGATTCTCGAAATCCGCCGCGAGCGTACGATCGAGCTGCTGCAAGAGGGACATCGTTTCGAAGATCTCGTCCGCTGGAAGGCCGGTACCTGCATCGATCAGGCGATCACCGGCATGTATTTCCCCGGCCCGGGCGAGTACGACCTTACGGGCGACGGCAAGGCCGACCTGATCCTCTACGCCAAAGGGTCGGCCAAACCCTCGGCCGACGAAGGCGTCTATGTCTACGAACTGGGCACGGATATCTTCCTTTCGGAGGACACCAAGGGATACATGGCCTTCCATAAGGATGTCGAGCGTACCAAATTCAACGAGGGAAGGGACTATCTCTATCCGATCCCCAGCGGCGAACGTTCGCTCAACAAGAACCTCACGCAGAACCCCGGCTGGAACGACGGTCTCGGTTTCTAAGACGATAATCACCAAAAACGCAAAACTATGAAATTCCTGAAATATTTTTGTGCAGCCTCGCTGCTGGCGGCATCCGCAGGCACGCTGTGGAGCTGCGACGACGATGACGACAAGAGACTCTCGGATGCGGTGCTGGCCAGTGTCAGTTCGCTGACGTTCGAGGCACAGGACACGTCGGAGAAGATCATCACGGTCTACGCCGACGCCGACTGGGTGACGGAGATCCCCGATTGGGTGACCGTCACCCCCACCGAAGGAACCGGCGTCATGGACGTCACGGTTTCGGTCTCCGAGAACATGCGCGACGGCGCAATGGACAATCCCCGCAAGGCGAAACTCGTTTTCAAGGGACGGACGCTCGCCAGCCGTGCCGAGGTGCTCGTCTCGCAGGTCGGCAACAAATTCCGCGACATTCCCGAATATCAGAAGATCGGCGACGTGATCGCACTGGACGACGAGGCCGCCGTGAAGATTCCTTCGGCGCTCGTAATGGCCGTGACGAACAAGGGATTCATCATCAGCGACGATCAGCAGTCGGGAGCCATTTTCGTCGAAGACACCGAGAAGGTGGCAGTGGGCGACAAAGTCTGCGTCTGGGGCACCAAGTCGAGCGACGGCGCCAAACTTCCGATCATCTCCTGCGCGGAAAAATCCGACGATCCGAACAGGGAGGGCGACAAGGTAGAAGTCCTGTCGTCCGGCGCGACGGTGACCTACCCCACCCCGACGGACCTCACCGAACAGATCGACACCTACACCTCGGCCGAACGCAGCTACGTCACCGTGACCGGCTTCTTCAACGGCAGCACCGTCTCCGTCGCCGACGACGCCAAGTATTCGGTGAGTGCCCTGGATATTCCCGAAGAGATGGGTCTGGCCAAACTGAACGGCCACAATATCACCGTATCGGGTTACTACGCCGGTCTGGCCGAGCCCGTACACCGGATCATAGTGACTACGATCGTGGACAAGGGCGCAGTCGAAACCGTCTATTGGACCGAAGATTTCGAGTGGCTCGAACCCTGGGCTATCGCAGGCGACAATAAGGGCAAACAGGCCGGTCAAACGGTGGAGAAAGACGACCTCGATGCCTACTGTCCGCAGCTTCCGACCTCGATGGTTGACGGAGTATCGACTTTGCAGGCGCTCGAAGCCAAAGGGTACGAGTTCCTGCGCGTATGGGATCCAAGCAAGGACGAAGACGAATGTATCTATCTTCAGAAGAACTATCTCAAATTCGGCAAAACCGCTTATCAGGCCGGTATCGTTTTGTCGAATATCGAAGGCGTTCCAGAAGGGGAAAAGACAACCTTCTCGTTCGACTGGTGTCCGATGCGACAAGGTAGCGGCAAGATCGATCCGGTCAATCTGATCGTTATCGTGCAGAACGGCAGCGACCAACAGCAATTCGAAATTCCCACCCACGGCTGGGAAAGCGGTCATAAGCTCGAATGGATCAAGGCTGAGATCGATCTGGCGGGCATCACGATCGACAAGAATACGAAAATCACCATCAAGCAAACGCAATGGCCTGCTAAAACAGCGAATCGCTGGTTCCTGGACAACATCAAGATCACCAAGGCCGAATAAACTCCGGTCAACTCTCTCTTCACGGCAGACGGCCGTCGACCTGCACGAGCAGCGTCGGCGGCCGCTGCTTTTCCGTTTTTCCCGCACTCCGAGAGGTGCCGGAGAAGCTCCTTCGCAATTTTATCTCCGGAAATATTTTTCTATCACTAAAAAACTTTCTATCTTTGAATAGCGAGTCGTATCAAGGCCGAGCGAAAAAACACAGGACTTCATGAAATTCACCTTTGGTAGACAGCAAAGCGACAGCTCCCTGATCTCCGCAGTCAAAAAGGGCGACAAGGGAGCCTACGAGCAACTCTTCGTACGCTACTACCCCACATTGTTGCGTTTCATACACGGTATGCTCAAAGATAACCACATGGCCGAGGATATCGCCCAGAATATCTTCATGAAACTTTGGATTCACCGCGAAAAGCTCGACAGTACGCAATCGCTCAAAAACTACCTATTCGTATTGGCCAAACATGAAATATTCAACATTTTCAAGGCCAAGCGTACGACCATGCTCTCCCTGCTGCCCCAGCTCAACGACCGCGATATCGAAGATCGAGGCTATTCGATCGAAGAGCAATACAACTATGCCGAACTGAACGAGCTGCTCATCCAGAACATCTCAAAAATGCCGCCCCAACGGCAATTGATCTTCCGCATGAGCCGCTGCGAACATCTCTCTAACCGCGAGATCGCCGAACGGCTGGGTCTCTCGGTGCGCAGCGTCGACAAACACATCGAACTGGCTCTGAAAGATCTTCACAACTCCATCTGCTGATTCTCCCCCTCCTTCCTTCGTTTTTTCATTTTTTTTCGCCATTCCGATTACGCAATCGGGAGCGTTCGGTTGTTCTTATTATAGCAGGACGTCCGGAAGAGGCACGCGTCCGGCGAATAACAAGGGAAAAGGGTCATGACCAAACTAAACGAATATTTCGAAAACAAACTCTCCGCACAAGAACAGCTCGAAGTGCAAATGTGGCTCGCCGAGAACGGATACAATCCGGATACCGAAGCACAACTGGAAGAGCTTTTCGACAAGCTGCACGTCGACGACGAAGCGGCAGCCAAAGCCGCCTTCCAACAGGTCGCCAGCCGGCTCGGCATTACCGCAGAAGCACGAAACACGACTGCCTGCCGCTCGCGTATCGCCGCATGGAGCCAACGAATCGCTGCAATCCTCATCGTTCCGCTCTTGTGCGCAGTCTGCCTGCTCTACGCCACCCGTCAGCCGGAAGTAGAGTGGTTCGAGAAGCAGGTACCCTACGGAGAAATCGCCTCTCTGACCCTTCCCGACGGCACGCACTTGCACCTCAACTCCGGCAGCCGCATTACCTATCCGTCGGCCTTTACCGGCAAGGAGCGTCGCATCTTCGTCGATGGCGAGATATTCGCCGATGTGGCGAAAGATCCCCACAAACCCTTCATCATTCGTTCGGGCGACGTCGGCATTCGCGTTCTGGGCACCAAATTCAACTTCAAGTCCTATACGAACACCGACTGCATCGAGCTGTTGCTGGTCGACGGGGCGGTCCAGTTCGACATCGACACCGATACCCGCAAACAGCAATTGCGGATGGAGCCGGGCGATCTCGTACTCTACGACCGCGTCTCGAACGACATCAACCTCTCGACGTTCCAACCCGAACATTTCAAATCGTTCGCGGACAACAGGGCCATCCACTTCTTCAATCTGCGTATGCATGACATCGCGTTAGACCTCGAACGATTGTTCGGCACCCGCATCGTCATTCTCGACGAGGCGCTCGCTCAGACACGTTATTTCGCCTATTTCACCAATAACGAAACGCTGGATCAAATTCTCTCGGCGATCAATTCCGACCGCAAGATGAAGATTTCCCGTCGCGACGGAGTCGTCTACCTTTCGTTGAAATGACAAACCCGAATCCTGCCGACAACCCAAACCGAACGCCTATGAAAAACTGACTATCACTACCTTCCGCTTTTTCCTGATCCTTTTCCGTTATTCGTCCGGATGCCGCCGACCCCGGCATCCCTGCCTTAAATTTGAACCTTAAACCAGCCTAATCATGGGAAAAGACTGCAATCGTCGAGGATTTCGCTCCACGAATTTCCTCTATGTAGTTATTCTCTGTTTGTTGCTCAGCCCTGCCACGGGTTTTGCTCAAACAAAGAGAATCAATCTCGAATTGAAGAACGTAACCGTTCAGGAGGCCGTGACCTCGCTGAACCGTACCGAAAACTACTCCATTCTCGTCAGTTCGGACGAGGTAGATCTGAACAAACGCATATCCGTTTCGGCCCAAAACGCCACCATCCGCGAAATTCTCGATCAGGTATTCGCGGGGCAGGAAGTCAATTGCACGATCAACGGAAACCGCATCATCGTCACCAAGCGGCAATCCGCGCCCATGGCCGAAACGCCGACCGCCCCGGACGACTCCGTATACGGCCGAGTGACCGACACCAAAGGACAGCCGATTATCGCTGCGACGGTCACGATCGAAGGATCCCAAAAAGGCACACTGACCGGAGCCGACGGGACTTTCGAATTGACGGAGGTGACCTTTCCCGCCCAACTCAACATCTCCTATCTGGGTTACATCACACAAACCGCAACAATCGAGCAAGGGGGGGGGAATCTTCCGCTCAACATCGTCCTGAAAGAGTCTGACAACCTGATGGACGAAGTCGTAGTCGTCGGCTACGGTACACAGCGCAGAGCCAACCTGTCCGGAGCCGTGGCGACTATCAGCGGCAAAGACCTCAATGCCCGTCCGGTCGTCTCGGCAGCCAATGCGCTGCAAGGCGCCGACCCTTCCGTGAACATCACCTTCGGAACCGGATCACCCGAATCCTCCTATTCGATCAATATCCGCGGTTCGATTTCCCTCAATAGCGGGTCACCGCTCGTACTGGCCGACGGCGTGGAGGTGAGTCTCAGTCAGATCAACCCCAACGACATCGAATCCGTATCCGTGCTCAAAGACGCCTCGTCATGCGCCATCTACGGCGCCAAGGCTTCGGCCGGCGTAGTGCTCATCACGACCAAAGCGGGCAAGAAAGGCCAACGGGCCCATGTCACCTACAACGGGCGCTTCGGCTGGGCCAAGAACACCACTTCGACCGACTTTATCGATACGGGTTACGACCACGTGCGTATCGTCAACCAGTTCATGAACGACTCGTCAGACGGCACGATGGACATTTTCCGCTACACCGAAGAGAACGGAGGTCTGCAAAAACTCTACGAGCGTCGCAACGACCGTACGCCGCACCCCGATCGTCCATGGGTCGAAGTCGGCAACGACGGCAAGTACTATTACTACGGCAACTTCGACTGGTACGGCTATTTCTACAACCGCGTGCGGTCGCAGCAGGAACACAACCTCTCGCTCTCGGGCAGTACGGACAAAGTATCCTACTACGCAAGCGGCCGTTTCTACCAACAGTACGGCATGTTCAACATCAACAAGGACAAGTTCAACGACTATGCCTTCCGCACCAAGGTATCGGCCCGGATAGCTCCGTGGCTGAAATACTCGAACAACACCAGCTTCGACACCACGGACTACAAGTACGGCGGCCATCAGGACTACGAAGGCACGATCAACGCCCTGCAATCGAACATCTGCGCCGCATTCCTTCCCTACAACCCCGACGGCACGATCGTACAATACGTCAACCAACTGGGCAAGAACTCCCCGATCGGAGCCGGCCGCGGAGGACAGATGACCGCCGACCGTTCGAAAAACACGCGCGAGAAACGCTACCTCACCTTCTCGAACCAGTTCGACGTCACGCTCTTCAAAAAGCTCGTCCTCACAGCGGTCTACGACTACCGTCAGCGGGACAATCTCTTCAAATACCGCAACAACACGTTCGAATATTCGCGCCAGCAGGGCGTCGTGGAGACGTTCACGTCGGGATCGGTCGAAAATTCCTACCGCGAGATACACCAAACCTACAAAGGACATAACGTCAACATCTACGGAACTTACGAGAATTCGTGGGGCGGCCACAATCTGAAAATCACAGCCGGAGGCCAATACGAAGACTACCGCTCAACCTCGCTCGACGCAAAACAGACCGACCTGTCGAGCGACGACATCGACTCCTTCACGGTAGCGACGGGCCCCATCACCCTCTCGCAATCGATCACGGCCTACCGTACGCTGGGATTCTTCGGACGTGTGAATTACGACTACAAGGGCCGCTACATTTTCGAGGCGAGCGCCCGCGGCGACGGTTCGTCGCGCTTCGAGTCCGACCATCGCTGGGGATTCTTCCCCTCTGCGTCGGCCGCATGGCGCATCAGCGAGGAGTCGTTCTTCACCCCGGCACGGGACATCGTCGACAACCTCAAATTGCGTCTTTCGGTAGGCAGTCTGGGCAATCAGCAGGTATCCAACTATGCCTACATCGAGCAGATCAGCACCGACAATCAGATGAACTATACCTTCGACGGACAGGAAAAAGCCTTTTATGCCAACGTCACGGATCCGCTCTCGTCGGGTCTGACGTGGGAAACCGTAACCACCTACGACGTCGGACTCGACGTAGGCCTTCTGAACAATCGTCTCAATTTCACCGGAGACTATTATATCCGCGATACGAAGGACATGCTCACCACTTCGCTCACGCTGCCCAGCGTCTTCGGCGCCAATACCCCGAAAGCCAACTGCGCCGACTTGCGCACAAAGGGCTGGGAGATCTCGCTGAGTTGGCAAGACGAATTCCAACTGGCGGGGAAACCCTTCTCGTACCACGTATCGGCTTCCGTGGGTGACTACATTACCAAAATCACCAAATACCACAATCCTGATCGGGTGATCTCCGACCGCTATGAAGGTCAAACGCTGGGCGAAATCTGGGGATACCACGTCGAAGGTCTGTTCAAAACCGACCGCGAAGCCGCCGAATACCAGGCCTCGATCGACGACAAGGCGGTCAATAACCGCGTCTATCAGAACAAAGGGCCTGCCGGCAACCGTCTGCGCGCGGGCGATGTCCGTTTCGCCGACCTCGACGGCAACAACATCATCTCCGAAGGTTCGGGCACCGTGGACGATCCGGGCGACAAACGCATCATCGGCAACTCGCTGCCCCGTTACAACTACTCGTTCCGGCTGGGTTTCAACTGGATGGGATTCGACATATCGGCCTTCTTCCAGGGCATCGGACGTCGCGACTGGTATCCGGCTGCCAACCAAGCCTCCTTCGACTTCTGGGGCCCCTATGCCTTTCCGCCCACTTCGTTCATCCACAAGGACTTTTATTCGAACTGCTGGTCGGAGGATAATCGCAATGCCTACTTCCCCCGTCCGCGCGGCTACAATGCCTACTCCGGCGGTGCGTTGGGCGAGAAAAACGACCGCTATCTTCAAAATCTCGCCTATCTGCGTCTGAAAAATCTCACGATTGGCTATACCGTACCCGAGAATCTCACTCGCAAAATCGGTATCAGCCGCGCCCGCATCTATTTTTCGGGTGAAAACCTCTGCTATTGGTCGCCGCTGAAAAAACACAACAAGACCATCGATCCCGAGCTGGCCGGATCGAGCGGTACGAACAAGGCCAACTCCGGAACAGGATACGCCTATCCCAAAACGCTTTCCATAGGCGTCGACATCAGCTTCTAACGCATAAAGAAAACGACAGATGAAAACACTGCAAAAAATATTGGCAACGATCCTGCTGGGCGCCGCATGTTCCAGCTGCGACCTGACCCTTATTCCCGAAGATACGGTCACTCCGCAGACCTTCTTCAAGACGGAAACCGATCTGCGGCTGTGGACCAACCAGTTCTATACGATGCTCGAATCACCCGACAACGCCGCCGGCCTCAATGCCGACGATATGGTCGACAAGAGCATGGGCGACGTAATATCGGGAACCCGCATGGCCTCCAACGAAAAAGGTTGGACCTGGACCGCCCTGCGCAAAATCAACTACTATCTGGCGAATTCGCATAACTGCACCGACGAAGCCGTCCGCACCAAGTACGACGGCGTGGCCTACTTCTTCCGCGCCTATTTCTACTACGAGAAGGTACTCCGCTACGGCGACGTACCCTGGTACGAGCAGGTCATCGGCTCCGAAGAGGAGGAGTTGCTGAAAAAGCCCCGCGAAGATCGCGGCATCATCATGGATCACGTGATGAACGACCTCAAAAACGCAATCGAAATGCTGCCCCGCGAAAAGGATGTCGCCCGCGTAACCCGTTGGTCGGCCCTGGCTCTCAAATCGCGTATCGCCCTCTACGAAGGCACGTGGCGCAAATACCGGAATCTGCCCGATGCCGACAAGTATCTGCAACTGGCCGCCGACGCCGCATCGACCTTCATCTCCGAAAGCGGCTACTCGCTCTACAAGGAGGGAACGGAACCCTATCGAGATCTCTTTTGCAGCGACGACGCCAAACAGGAAGAGGTCATTCTGGCCCGCATCTACAACTTCGAAGGACTGAATCTCTCCCACAACGTGCAGTTCAACATCCGCAACTCCGCAGCAGGTTTCACGCGCCGTTTCATGAACCATTACCTCATGGCCGACGGTTCGCGCTTCACCGAAAAAGAGGGACACGAAACGATGTCCTACACCGAAGAGCCCGCCGGACGCGACCCCCGTATGGCACAGACCGTACTCTGTCCGGGCTACATCGCCAAAGGCGAGGAGTCGGTCACGGCGAACGACATGACGGCGATGACAGGATACGAACCTATCAAGTTCGTCTCGACGGCGGCCCACAGCGGAGCGTCGAAAGGCACCTCCGACTGGCCGTTGTTCCGTACGGCGGAGGTCTATCTCAACTACGCCGAAGCCAAAGCCGAACTGGGAACGCTGACGAAAGACGACCTGCTCATTTCGATCGACAGAATCCGCGACCGGGCCGGCATGAAGGGGCTCGACATGGCCGCTGCCAACGCCAATCCCGATCCCTTCCTCCTGGCCTGCTATCCCAATGTCACCAAAAGCGAAAACACGGGAGTCATCCTCGAAATCCGTCGGGAGCGCACGATCGAACTCGTGATGGAAGGGCTGCGCATGTGGGACATGTTCCGTTGGAAAGAGGGTGCGCAACTGGTCAACGAAACCAACCCCTACTACGGAATCTATTTCTCCGGACCGGGACTCTACGACATGGACGGCGACGGCAAGAACGACCTCGAACTCTATGTCGACAAGCAGACCAGCAGTCCGGCCGACGGATTGACGGTACTGCGCATCGGATCGGACATCATTCTCTCCGACATGGCGGAAAACCGCGGTTACGTGGTGGCGTGGAGTACGCTGAAATACACTTGGAACGAGGAACGCGACTACCTGTGGCCCATTCCGGCCGACCAGCGCGTACTGACGGGCGGACTGCTGACCCAGAATCCCGGATGGACCGACAGCACCGATTTCGACTGACGCTTTCGCAACCCGATAAAATCAAAAGACAATGAAACGAACTCTGATAACATCACTTTTGGCATCGGCTCTTCTTTTCGGCGGCGGATGCAGCGACGACTTCGACGACTCCGCCCTGTGGAAAGGGGTCGACGAGATATACAACCAACTCACGGAACTCGAAAAACAGGCCGATCAACTCAACGACCAGATCCGGCTGCTCTCGTCCATCGTCAACGGCGGAGCCATAACCTCGATCACGCAGGACGCCGAGGGCAACGACGTCATCCGGTTCAAGGGGGCCGACAATATCGAACACAGCGTCACCGTCGCCACGAAGGACGACGTCTCCTCGGCACCGATCCTCGGTACGAAAGAGGAGAACGGCGTACTCTACTGGACGACTACCGTCGACGGAAACACCGATTTTCTGAAAGACACCGACGGCTCGAAAATCCCCGTTGCGGGGCGTACTCCCGAAATGGCCGTCGACAAAGAGGGTTACTGGACCCTCAACGGCCGGCGATTGACCGATGCGTCGGGAAACCCGGTGAAAGCCGAAGGAAAGCAGACGTCGCTCATCACAGGAATCTCGCGCGACGACAACGGCAACGCCATCTTCACGCTGGGCGACGGATCGACCGTATCCGCACCGATATTCGACGCCTTCAACATCGTCTTCAAGATCGGCGACACCGCCTTCGACGACGAGTACACCGTCGAAGACGTTTCGCAGCCACTCACGATCGGTTACGAGATCACGGGCGAAAAGGCCGACGAAGCGATCCTGAAAATAGTGCGCTGCGAGCAGCTCGCGGCCGTAGTCGACACCTCGGCCGAAACCGTCGTCGTAACCTTCGAAGCGCCTTTCGAAGAAGGATGCTTCGCCCTGATGCTCTGCGACCTGCAAGAGAACGTGCTGATCCGCATGGTGCGTCTGGCGTCGGCGAGCGCCAAACCCGAATATTACGGTATCAAAACCGCGGACGACCTGCGCGAATTCGCCCGGGCCGTAAATACGGGGCGCAACTACGACCGCTATCGCGATGAAACCGGCGACGTCGTTCTGCTGGACGATGTCGACATGAACGGGATCACCGAATGGACCGCCATCGGAACGACCGAACACCCCTTCTCCGGCAAGTTCAACGGCAAAGGCCATACGATCCGCAACATCGCATGGACGGCCGATGCCGCGAAATCGACGGCACACGGTCTGTTCGGCGTACTGAATCAGGCCTCCGTCCGGAATCTCACGGTCGGCGGCTCGGGCGATCGGATCATCGTCCGGGGGACTGCCGCAGCCGGTACGGCCATCGCGGGCGTAGCGGCGTTCGCTACGGAATCGGTCATCGAAAACGTCGCCAACAACGTCTCGATCTCGTTCGAAGGCGAAGACCCCGCCGACACGCCGGTGATGCTCGCCGGCATCGTCGGACAGATGTCCGGAACGACTCTCGGCGGACAATCCGCCGAAGCAGGGTGTACCAATAACGGCGATATCACCTCAGGAGCGATCGCCAACACCGGAAACGGAGGCAAAGGCATGCAGGTAGCCGGCATCTGTGCGTACATCAAAAATACAGACGGCAACTTCATGGGTCACTGCACCAACAACGGACGCGTGAACGCACCCTCCGGACGCGGCGGAGGGCTGGCCGGAACCTTCGAGAAGGGAACCATCGCCAACTCGACGAACGCCGGACTCGTCGAAGACGACGCAGTCGGACAGTACGCCGGACAGAAGGACAAATACGGCATCAAACGCATGGGCGGTCTGGTCGGAGGTTCGACCTCGGCGGAGTGCATCATCGAGAACTGTACCAATTCCGGAAACGTCATCTCGCACCTCGGCTGCCGTACGGGCGGATTCGTGGGGCACAATGCCGGCACGATCCGCACCTGCAAGAACACCGGCGCCATCATCGGCAACGTGACCGTCGCCGGTTCGGACTATCACGGTCCCGGATGGGCCTGCGGCTATAACAAGAGTGCATCTCTCATCTCGGACTGCATCGGACACGGATTCGTCGGCGATTACGACACGTACAAAGACTCCCCGACGACGGCTCCCGCAGCCATGCACACCTCGGCCGTTTGTCACAAACGTTCGAACTACGACACAGAGGAAAACACCGTGGACTGGACGCTTCCGTCCTACTACGATTGGGAGCTCAAACAGACCGTCGCACTTCACCCCGGAGTGAAATACACCTACTACGAATTCACCAACCTACCGCGCAAAATGCACGTACTGGAACTCGACCTGACGAACGACGCCGTGGAGATATCCACCTCGATGGCCGACGACCTCGTACCCAATCCCAACGGCAACAACAACAGCAACAACGGCAAAAACATCCGCGAGACACTTTCGGAAAACTGCAACCGGAAGCGTGCCGAAGGACAAAATATCATCGCCGGCATCAATTCGGGCTTCTTCAATTCGCATGACGGATTCCCCCGCGGACTGCACATCGAGGAGGGACGCCCCGACTTCGTCAACAACAAGAGCGTCCGCACGTCGCTGACCAACCATGCGAATGCCTTCACTTTCTTCAAGGATCGTACGGTGAGCTGCGGCAAAAAGACCTTCTCCGGCAAAATCGAAGTCGGCGGTACGGAATACGAATACCACTCGATCAACGACACGATCCTGCGTTCGGGCAGCACGTTGCAAGAAGCCAACCTCTATACTGCACGATACAAGAAAATACCTCATCCCGACGCTCCCTCGCTGACCAATACGCTCTCCAAAAAGGCGCTCTACGTCGTCGCGAAAAACAAGTCGGGCAATCCCGTGACGGTCAACGACGGCTGGTTCGAAGCCACTGTAACCCAGATCGCGGACGGTCGTTCGACGGAGCTCGCCGAAGCGCTCGGGCCGGAATTCGACGTCGTCGTCTGCCTATCTGACGGCCCTCGACGAGTGGGCCGTACAGCTCACCGGCGCGACGGCCGAAACGCTCGCCGGAAAACTCTCCGTGGGTTCGACGCTCCGCATCCGCGCAGACGTGACGGTCAACGGAATCTCGACCCCGATTCTGACACAGAACTCCACGATGTATCAGTTCATGGTCGACGGCGAAGACAAGAGTTTCGACACAGACAAATACGACCCGATGACTTACGTGGGCATCGACAAGGCCGGAACGAAAGTCTGCTTCTTCGTCATCGACGGCCGTCAGGACTGGATTTCGATGGGCGTAAAATTCTATGAAATGGTCCGCATCGCCCAAAAATTCGACTGCTGGAACGTAACGAGATTCGACGGCGGCGGTTCGACGGCCATGTGGCTCTACACCGACGGCGCCGGCAAGGTGGTCAACCAGCCGTCCGATGCGAAAGGCGAACGCTCGTGCATGAACTACCTCCACGTGCGGATCAAGCAATAATCCCTTAAACAGCAAGAAAAATGAGAAAGTTTTCGAACATCATATCGCTCGCCGCATGTTTCGTTCTTCTTTGGGGATGCGACGAATACGACGACGGAGAGCTGCGGCAAAACATCGATGCCATCGAGCAGGAACTCACGGAGACCGAAAAGCGTGTCGAGCGACTGAACGAAGAGATGAATTCGCTTTCGGCGTTGATCAACAGCAGCTTCATCTCCTACCTCAAACAGGACGACGAGGGCAACTACGTCATCAGCTACCGCGACCACGGCGGCGAAACGAAGACCGTTACCCTCGCCACGCAGGACGACGTGGTAACCGCTCCGATCGTCGGTGCCGGCGAATTCACCGACGGGAAACTCTACTGGCGTACGACCGCTGACAACGGCAAGACCTATCAGTGGCTGCTCGACAAGGAGGGCAAGATGATGCCCGTGGGCGGTGTACCTCCCGCGATGGACATCGATGCCGAAGGATTCTGGATCGTCGACGGCCAGCGTCTCACGGACAAGGAAGGCAATCCCATACTGGCCAACGATGTCAGCAACACCCTCTTCCAGAAGGTGGAGACCGACGAAGAGAGCGGTATGGTCCGCTTCACGCTCGCCGACGGAAGCACCTTCGAGATTCCAGTGTTCGAAGCCCTGAGCATCCGGTTCGATGCAGCTCCCGTAACGGCCGTCCCCGACCGTTCGATACCGGTCGAAATCGAATACACCGTAGCGGGCAGCGAAGCCGAAACGGCGTATGTCGACTACTTCACGGCATGGAACGTAACGGTGAAAATCGACAAATACACCCGTACGATCTCGGTGAAGCTGGACGAAAATGCCGAAGAGGGCAATGTCGTCGTCATCGCCTCGGCCGGCGGCAATACCGTTCTCAAACCATTATTCTTCACCTATGGAACGGCCCAGATCGACCCTCCGACGTGGGATCCGCAGTTCGGAACGGGAGCGGAGGTCGCTCTCGAAGGCGAATTCACGGAATTCGACATCAGGGTGTCGGCCAACATCGACTATGAGGTAACGATCGCAGAGGAGTGTCAGTCGTGGCTCAAACCCGCCCCCAAGACACGCGCGGAGACGGTCACGACGACCCACTCGTTCGTAGCCGACTACTATGAAAACGACAGCGGCGCTGACCGCAAAGGCTCGATCACATTCTCGAATCGCCCCTACGGCATCACCGTAACGCTCGGCGTCCGCCAATCGCCGGTCGTTCCCGACACCCCGACCGAACCGGGCATCGCAACGGGCGCAGACCTCGTGGCCTTTGCCAAGGCCGTCAACGCCGGCGGAAGCACGGATCGTTGGGAGAACGCTTCGGGAGAGGTGGTGCTGCTCAACGACATCGATCTGACGGAACTTACCGAATGGACTCCGATCGGACAGGGCAAGGCCACCGGATCGCCCTCCTACAATACGTTGACAAACCCCTTCACGGGCGTGTTCGACGGCCAGGGTTTCACGATCAAGGGAATCCGATGGACCTTCAACGTCGAGAACGAGACGACCCATCTCCACGGCCTGTTCGGAGCGATAAAGGACGCTACGATCAAAAACCTCAAACTGGGCGCCGCAGGGGATCAAATTACCCTCGTGGGTACGAGTCAGAACGTCGTATCGGCCGGTGCACTGGCGGGTTACGCCGAAGGATCGACGATCGTCAACGTCACTAACAATGTCTCGGTGATCCTCACGGGCGACAATCCCGACGCCACGCTGATGATGCTCGCCGGTATCGCCGGATGCATCAAGTCCACGACCATCGGCGGCGAAACGAAAGACGACGCCGTCATCAACAACGGCGATGTGAAGACCGGTCGCATCACCAACACAGCCAACGGGGGTACGGGTATGAACATCGGAGGCATTTGCGCCTTCACGCTCGGTGCGGGAACCAAACTCAACTACTGCACCAACAACGGCGAAATAAGCGCTCCCACAGGACGCGGCGGCGGTCTGGTCGGCACGCTGGGCGGCAGTACGACCGAAGAGAACGGCACGGTGATCGCCAACTCGACCAACAACGGAACGATACAGGACGATGCCGTCGGTCAATACGGCGGCAGCAAGGACTACTACAACTATAAGCGTATGGGCGGTCTGGTCGGCGGTACGGTTACCAACAACAACCTCCGCATCGAATACTGCACCAACAACGGCAATGTCTTCTCGCAACTGGGATGCCGTACGGGAGGCTTCGTGGGCCACAATCAGGCGACGATCGTCGGTTGCGTGAACAAGGGAACGATCCTGGCCAACATCACCTACGCCTCCGGCGAACCGCAACACGGCCCCGGTTGGGCCTGCGGTTACAGCGGCAAGAAGCTCGTCACACAATGCGCCAAGGGAGGTCGTGTCGGCGAATGGGATACCTACAAGGACAATCCGGGCAGCGCTCCCGAGGCCACGAACGACAACGCCCTGTGCTACAAGAACGGCGATTATTTCGATCCGTCGCAGAACTACTAACGCTTAATTCAGACATCCATGAAACGATTTCTATATCTCTTGCTCCTCACGGCGACAACCTTCGTCTACGGATGCAGCGACTACGACGATTCGCAACTCAGCGGACGTCTCGACGACATCAAGGAGCGGATCGCAAAACTTCAAGACCGCATCGCCTCGCTCAACAGTCAACTCGCCGACCTGAGCGAACTGACATCGGGCAACGTCATCACGGAGATGACCGAAGACTCCGAAGGCAATTATATCATCACCTACAAGGACAACAAGAACGAGGAGAAGAGCATCGTACTGGCCACTGTCGACCAGATGCTCAACGTCCCGCTGCTCGGTATCGAACTCGACCCGCAGAACAATCTATATTACTGGACCGTAACGGCTGACGGCAAGACTTCGCCGCTGCTCGACAAAGCCGGCGAAAAGGTGCCCGTAAGCGGATACACGCCCGAAGTATCGGTCGACGCCGAGGGATTCTGGACCGTCAACGGCGAACGGCTGAACGACGCCGAAGGAGATCCGATCGAAGCCAACGACGGCGAAAGCTGCCTGTTCAAGGATATTGCCCGCGACGCCAACGGCAACCTGTCGCTGACGCTCGGCGACGGGAAGGTCATCACGCTCCCCATCCAGCAGGTCCTGAATCTCACGCTCTCGACAGCAATCAACACCACCGTCGTCGACCCGACGGTTCCCGCAACCATCGAATATGAACTCCACGGCGAACATGCCGCGGAAGCACTGGTCGGCATCGCCGAGGCCGAAGGGGTCGAAATCGTCCTGGACAGGAAACAGCAGCGGATCACCGTCACCTTCCCGACCGGATTCGACGATGGATACATGATCGCAATGGCCTACGACATGCAGGAGCATACGGTACTGCGACCGGTATTCTTCACCAAGGCGACGAGCGATCGGATCGAGATCCGCACGGCCGAAGAACTCGTGCAATTCGCCGAAAACGTCAATGCCGGAACGGGCGCACAGCGAATGACCGCCGTATTGATGAACGACATCGATATGACGAAGATCGCGTCGTGGATTCCCATCGGCAACGGTTCGTTCGTCGCCACGGCTTCGGAATCGAAAGTCGAGGGTGCGGCTTTCGAAGGGACGTTCGACGGTCAGGGCCACGCGCTGCTGAACTGCAAGATGACCGGAGCACTCACCTCGGACAATCAAGTCTACGGACTGTTCGGCATCCTCAAAGGCGCCACGGTACGGAACCTCGTATTGGGTGCCGAAAGCGGCGACACGGGGTCGTTCACCGTTTCGGGCAACGGAACGACCTCGACCGGCGTCATCGCCGGCGCCTGCGTCGACTCGAAGATCGAGAAATGCACCAGCTATCTACCGATGGTTTGCGAAGGCAACAACTCGGCAAACAAGCTGATGACCATGGGGCTCGTCGGCTTCGTCTACGGCGCCGGCACGAGCGAGGATACCGTTTCGCAACTGACCGATTTGACAAACTACGGTGCACTGAAAGCGGATCCGGGTGCCGCCAACGCCAACGGATTCACCTCGACTCAGGTCGGAGGCATCGCCGGATTCTCGAACACCTCCCGCACATCGACCTTCGCCAATCGGTTCCTGCGCTGCATAAATCACGGAGACATGACCGTTTCGACAGGACGCGCTTCGGGCATCGTCGCCGCAGCCAACACCTTCACGCACATCGTCGAATGCGAGAACTACGGCGACATGATGAATACCTATGCGGGCTCCAAGGGCGGACGTCTGGGCAACATCACCTGCATCCTCGGCACCCAGTCGATCATAAACGGCTGCACCAACCACGGCGACGTCGTGACGACCAACTCCCAATCCCACGCCGGAGGACTGCTCTGTCTGTCCAATGCCACAGACTGCGAAATCATCAATTCGGCCAACTACGGCAACGTAATCTCCGACCTCACGACCTACCGCGGCACGCTCGTAGCCAATATCAACAGCCTCGGAAAGATGGACAACAACATCGCAGGCGGCGGAATAGGATCCTACAACGGCGGCGACTACGAAATGGTCGCCATCAACGAAATGAACTTCATGGATTATATCGGAAAGATCAAGGCCGGCAACGAAGAGCGCGTGACCAATACCAAGTACGGAGGCGAGGTCTCGACGGCCAAAGGCATTCGCACGGCCGACGATCTCGTGGCTCTCGCGGCTGCGGTCAACTCCGGCAAACCGCTCGGCGAATGGCAAAACGAAAACGGAGAGATCTGCCTGCTGACCGACATCGACATGTCCGAGGTCGCCGAATGGACACCCATCGGCAAGGCGACCTTCGTCATCGCAAACAACAAACTCACGGTCTCCGGAACCCCCTTCGCAGGACATTTCAACGGCCAGGGCTACCGGATCCGCAATCTGAAAATGGTCGCTGCGAACAGCGAGGAGGGGGCTACATACGGATTGTTCGGAACTTTGGCACCCGGCGCCGTGATCGAGAATTTCTCGTTCGACACAGGCTGTTCGTTCACCGTCGCGTCCACAGCCGGTTCATCGAACGGCGTAGTGGCCGGACTGGTTTACGACGCTACGGTGCGTGACATCACGAGCAGCGCTCCGATGCTTTTCCAGGGTGCGGCGGGCAATGTCCGCATCACGATGGCCCTGATAGGAACGGCCTTTGCCGAAACAGCCAACGTCACGATCGACAACGTGAACAACAACGGCACGATCACGGCCGAAAACCGAGACAACAATACGAACGGAGGCGCCACGGGCTACCACATCGCCGGCATTGCGGGATTCACCACCAACGACGGGGCTTCGCAGCAGAAAGTCATCATCTCCGACTGCATCAACTACGGCGACATCACCTCCGCGACAGGACGCACCGCGGGCATCGTCGCAGCGGCCAACCGCTATACCCAACTGGCCAACTGCGTAAATCACGGCAAGCAGCTGAACACTTGTCCGAAAAACGATGCGGGACGTTTGGGTAACATCGCCTGCAACATGGGCGCAGGGTCGTCGATGATCGGATGTTCGAACTACGGCGATCTCACCTCGACGACCGGTTCCCGCTGCGGCGGCATCACGTCGGCGGCAGGCGACGCGACCTTCGAGAACTGCGCCAACTACGGTACGATCCTGACCGACAGCCCCTATCGAGGTGTATTCTGGGGGTATAACAACGCCGTGGCACAATGGACCGACTGTACGGCCGGCGGCAAGGTCGGAACCTACAACGCCAATGCTCCCGTTTTCGACTCCTATGCCGATGCCGAGCAAGCCAACTACCTGGGGAAACAAGGAGCGAACCAATCGGCCCTTACGAATATCGCCTACCAAATCGGAAACTCGGGCGGAGGAAGCGCGGGCGGCGACGCGGAACTGCGCATTCTCTTCATCGGGAACAGTTTTACGAAAGATGCCGTGGAGCATCTGCCCGGCATTCTGAAAGCCATGGGCATCGACAAGGTGAAGATGACACACATGTATTACGGAGGGCGTACGGTTCCCGAATACAACAACGGCTTCGCCACCGTGAACGACTACCGTTGCTACGAATGCAATCCGGGAGCGGCCGGCTGGACCGAATCGATGAACAAGACGATCAAAGAGGTAGCCGCTTCGGAGCAGTGGGACGTCGTGACCATCCAGGAACACACGGGCAAGGTCAACGCATGGAAGTGGACCTCGGCCGAGAAAGAGGCTTTGCAGGGACTCATCGACAACGTCAAGTCAACGCAAACCGGCGCCATGCCCAAGTTTTACTATATTCTGTCGCAGGCCTATGCCGATCCCGCACTCGTCAGCTATTCGCAACAGACGGTGATCGTCAACAACTTCGCCTCGTCGCAGACGGACATGTACGCCGCCATCGTCGCACAAGGCCAAAAAGTAATGAGCGAAGTCGCATTCGACGATGTGATCGCCACAGGCACCGTCCTGCAAAATCTCCGCACGTCGAAACTCCAAAACGCGATGGACATGACCCGCGACGGGTACCACATGGACTACGGCATTTCGCGTTATGCCGCATCGTGCGCCGTATTCGAAAAACTGATCTCGCCTGCCTTCGGAGGTGTGACGCTCGACGGAAATCCGTTCCGCTATACGACATCGAATACCACCCACGGCAGCTATTCGACCCCTGTTACCGAGGCGAATGCCCCGATCGCCCTGCAAGCAGCACGCTATGCCCTGACTACGCCCTACGCCGTCACCGACATGTCCCACATCGGGCAGGAAAGACCCGATAACGGCATCGAGGACACGGAATTCGAGGAGGACCAGAACAAAGAATAATTTTGCAGAAAAAATGAAAAAAACATATATCATCCTATTCGGCGCAGCATTGCTGCTCGGAAGCTGCACCCGAAATCCCGAAATCGGCGAACCGACTCCGCCTCACGCTTCATCAGGACTCGTCATCAAGGCCTCCTGCACTCCGGCAACGCGAACCGACATCATCGAAGGAAAAAGCACATGGGAAGTCGGCGATCGCATTACGGTCGTCTACGACGGTACGGCCTATGTCTACACGGCTACCGAAGCGGGTGCCACGACCACCTTCGCCAGCGATACGGGGATCACGGCCTACGACCCCTCGAAACCGCTGACGGCCTACTATCCCGTCACGACCGTCGAAGGCACCGTTGCGGTGGAACCCCAGCGTACAATCACCCTGCAAGGCACGGAGCAGACCAACACGGCCTGCGCACCGCTGGTCGGGACACCGCTCGATAAGAATCTTGCGGAGGGTGCACTCCATGTCTCGTTCCGCAATATCTTCTCGGTCATCGAACTGCGCATCGATGCCGGCGAATTGGATAGTCCGGCGCAATCGCTCGCCGTGGAACCCGCCTCGCAGGAGGACTTCGACGGCTATCTGACCTTCACAGGTACGGTCGACCCTTCGACCCTCGCCCTCACGCCGGCCCCCGGCGGAACGGGATCGAAACTGACGTTGCATTTCCCCGATAACGCCGATCTGACCCGTCCCCAGACAATCAAGTTCCCCGTAGGGCGCTTCATCTCCGAGGCCGGTCTGAAACTCACGCTCACGACGACCGACGGCAGAACCTACACAAAAAACATCTACAAATCGGGAATACGCACCTACAACGAGAAGAACGGTATCTTCTCGGCCCGACATTTCGCCAAAGCGCTCTACGCCTTCGCGTCTCCGGGCGGTATCGAGACGGCCGACGATCTCATCGAATTCGCCGCGGCAGTCAATGCGGGCGAAAGTCTCGCCCCCTGGCAAGATGAACGAGGCTTCGTCGTACTGCTCAACGACATCGACATGACCGGCATCGAAACGTGGACACCGATCGGCGATGCGGTCTGTCCGCTGACGGGTACCAACGCATTGACGATCGAGTCGGGACGTCCATTCACGGGCTTCTTCGACGGGCAGGGGCACTCGATCCGTAATTTCCACATGGTATGCGACAACTCGACTCCCAACCGCGCATGGGGATTCTTCGGCGCATTGGGCCCCGGAGCCGTCGTCGAAAATCTCGTCTTCGACGCCTCCTGTTCGCTGGCGGTCAAAGCCTCGAAAGGCACCGACTGCGGCATTCTGGCCGGCGTGGTCTACGACGCTACCGTGCGCAATATCGTCAACAACGCCCCGATGTCGTTCGACGGCTCGGCAGGCAACGTCCGCATGACGATGGGCATGGTCGGACTCGCCTTCGCCAGCAAAGGCGTCGTACTCGACCGCCTGACCAACGAAGCCGCCCTCACGTCCGAAGACGGCGGCAATACCGGCAACGGAGCGACGGGCATACACGTCGGCGGCATCTGCGGGTTCAGCACCAACCTCGCCAGTTCGGCCAACCCCGTAATCTTCAACGGATGTATCAACCGCGGCGACCTCACGACAAAGGTCGGACGTGCTTCCGGCATCGTCGCCGTAGCCAACCGCTACACGCACCTGACCGACTGTACCAACTACGGACTCAACGACAACGCCTTTCCCAGATCGGGATACGCCCGCCTCGGCAACATCACCTGCATCACCGGACCGGGAATCAAATTCACCAACGTCGTGAACCGCGGCGATCTAATCAGCCGTACGAAGGGGGCCGCCGGCGGCATTCTCTGTCTGGTAAACCACAACGACAACGAATTCATCGGATGCGAAAGCTACGGCCGTGTCATCTCCGACCGCCCCGACAACGACTACAAGGGAACCTTCTTCGGACAGTGTAAAAAAGCCGCGAAGTTCCGAAACTGCATCGCACAAGGTGACGTGGGAACCTACAACGGAGGCGATTGCATCATGACGGGCGTCAACGCCGACAACTACATGGACTATCTCGGCGCCTACGACGCCTCGGCGGTCGACGTCACTCCGGCGAACATCCTCTATCGTCCTGCCGGAAACTGATATAAGAAAACGAAGTCTTCATCCAACGATAACCTATGAAACGAAAAATCACTCATCTGCTGATTCTCGCCGCTGCTCTCACCGGAGCAGCGTGCGGAGAACAGACCGCCCCGTCGCAAACCGGCGGCCGGGCCGAAGCGATCGTCGCCGAACTGCACGATCCCGCATCGAAAAAAGTGTTGGTCGTCTCACACCGCGGCGACTGGCGCAACTGGCCCGAAAACTCGATTCCTGCTATCGAATCCGTAATCCGCATGGGAGTCGACATCATGGAACTGGATCTCAAACTGACCAAGGACAGCGTGCTGGTGCTCTGCCACGACAAGACGAT
>OLFY01001447.1_pt1 | contig 29579 bp, 17 predicted proteins | sample 1605611 | NCBI WGS metagenome assembly OLFY01 (sample SAMEA3888923, study PRJEB22519) | human gut metagenome | biome: human gut; feature: human-associated habitat; material: faeces | place: Denmark | collected 2011
TTCTCCTGCGGAAAATTACGGATTTGCTCCAAAAACGGGTTCTTCTGCGCGTGCAGCGCTTGGAGCGTTCCCAGCAGGAACAGTGCCGCAGCACTCAAAATGCCCCCCCCTCCATATCGTATCATAGCTGTTCGAATTGCCTAACTATCCGCAAGATAATAAAAATTTGCGGATCGTGCAAATCGGTAGCGCAAGAGGCGGGGCGGCTCGTGGTGATCTTTTGCTCCGCCAGCCTCGGGGAGCGGCAAAAGCGCGGCGGGAACTCCGTGCGATTATCGACCGCCGATCGGTTTTTCGGGCGGCGTCATGCGTTTGAGCCGTCCGTAGACGTAGACGAAGGCGGGGACGAGGAAGAGGTCGGCGGCGATCCACGCCGTGGGATCGCCGAAGCAGACGGCGATGTAGCCCAGGGCCGGTACGGCCCACAGGCTGACCGCCGTGCGGGCGATCATCTCCGAGACGCCCGACAGCATCGCCAGATTCGTGTAGCCTGCGCCCTGGATCGTATAGCGCAGGATGCAGAGCAGGCCGAGCACCGGCAGGAAATAGCTCGCCACGTGGAGGAACAGCCGCGTGGCGGCGAGAATCTCGCTCTGCGACGGATCGATGAAGAGCCGCGCCAGCAGGTCGGAACCGGCCATCAGCACGACGAAGGCGAAGAGTGCGTAGCCGAGCATCAGTCCCGCGGCGACCTTGATGCCCTGCCAGATGCGTTCGGGCTTCACGGCGCCGTAGTTGTGGCCCGTGTAGGTGGCCATCGCCATGCCGAGGCTCTCGAAAGGCGAGATGACGAACATCTTGATGCGCACGCCGGCCGTGAAGGCCGCCACGCAGGCCGAGCCGAGGGCGTTGTTGGCGCTTTGGAGCATGATGCTGCCGATGGCCGTGATCGAGAACTGCAATCCCATCGGCAGTCCGATCGCCAGCAGCGTGCGGGCGTGCCGCGAGCGGAACCGCCGTTCGTCGCGCGTGCTGCGCAGAATCTCGAAATGGCGGTGCATGTAGGCGAAGCAGAGCGCGGCTGAAACGCCCTGCGAAACGACTGTCGCCACGGCCGCTCCCAGCACGCCCCAGCCGAGCGTGAGGATGCAGAAGAGGTCGAGCGCGATGTTCAGCACCGTCGAGAAGAGCAGGAACCAGAAGGGCGTGCGGCTGTCGCCCAATGCGCGGATGATGTTCGACAGCAGGTTGTAGAAGAAGGTGCAGGGGATGCCGATGAAGGTGACCAGCAGGTAGAGGTAGGCGTCGCGGAAGATGTTGTCGGGGGTGCGCATCGCATGCAGGATGTCGGCGCACCAGATGCTTGTGACGATCGCCACGGTCACCGAGATGCCGACGGCCAGCCGCAGGGCGTTGGCCACGTAGCGGCGCATGTCGGCGTAGTCGCGCGCGCCGAAGCGCTGCGCCACCGGAATGCCGAATCCGCAGCAGCAGCCGTTGCAGAATCCCAGGATGAGGAAGATCACCGAACTGCTGGCGCCTACGCCCGCCAGGGCGTCGATCCCCAGAAACTGGCCCACGATGGCCGCGTCGACCAGCGAATAGGTCTGTTGCAGCAAGTTGCCCAGCAGCAGGGGCAGCGTGAAATTGAGAATCAGGGGCAGCGCCGGCCCCGTGGTCATCTCCCGGGATGTCGTCATAGTGAAAAAACCTCTCGCCTAAACCGCAGCAAAGATACGCAAACGGATGCGAAAGTGGTACGTTCGGCCGGCGATTTCGTCCGAAAAACGGCGGGCGGCCTTTCAGAACCGCCCGCAGAGGTTATCGTGCGTCACGGCACGAACACGTCTGCCGTCGCCGCAGGGCGCGGATCGCCTCGCCGCCCAGTGCGATGAGCGAGGTGAACCCCACGATCCAGGCCCACTCCTGCCACGAGAGCGGGACGGTGCGGAAGACCTCGCCGCCTAGTTCGACGATGAGCCATTGCCCCAGCGCGATGAGCGCCAGCACGGTGAGGAACGTCCGGCTGTGCGCGATGCCGTGGCTCGCCGCGCATCCGGCTTCGAATCCTTTGGCGTTGAACAGGTTCCAGAATTGCAGGAAGACGAAGGTCGTGAAGAATACCGTGAGCTGGCGCACGGTGGGCTCGCCCGTCGTGTAGAGCCACCAGCCGAGCATTCCGAGCAGGACGACCACGAAGATCGAGCCGCAGGTGGCGATCGTGCGCACCATCGCCCGCGAGACGATGCTCGCATCGCGCCGGCGGGGGCGTTCGCGCATCACTTCGTGCTGCGGCGGCAACGATGCCATGGCCATGGCCGCCAGCGTGTCCATGATGATGTTGACCCACAGGATCTGCGTCACCGTGAGCGGCATTTCGGTCTCCATGACTGATCCGGCGAGGAAGACGACGATCGCCGCGAAGTTGATCGTGAGCTGGAAGAGGATGAACCGCTGGATGTTGCGGTAGAGCGAGCGCCCCCACATGACGGCCGTTGCGATCGAGCGGAACGAATCGTCGAGCAGCGTGATGTCGCTGGCGTCCTTGGCCACCGACGTGCCCGAACCCATCGAAAGGCCCACGTTGGCGAAGTTGAGCGCCGGCGCGTCGTTCGTGCCGTCGCCTGTCACGGCGACCACCTCGCCCTGCTGCTGCAACAGCCGCACGAGCCGCTGTTTGTCGAGCGGCCGCGCCCGCGAGAGGATTTTCAGCGAACCGATGCGGGCGAGCAACTCTTCGTCGCTCGCGGCTTCGAACTCGACGCCCGTCATGCGGTTGCGATCCGTATCTTCGGCATCGTTCCACAGTCCGATCTGGCGGGCGATTTCAGTGGCGGTGGCGGCCGTGTCGCCCGTCACGATCTTGACGGCGATGCCGGCCGACATGCACTCCGCTACGGCGGCGGGAACCTCTTCGCGCACGGGATCGGCGATCGCCGCGACGGCCGCCAGGCGGTACGGCTCCTCCGCCTCTTCGATCCGCGAGGCGTTCGTCGGGACGTAGGCCAGCGCCAGCGTGCGCATGGCGCGGCGCTGCATACCCAGCAGTTGTTCCTGAATTTCGGCGGGAATCGTCGCGGCGTCGCAGCGGGCGAGCACCACTTCGGGCGCACCCTTTATGAGCAGAAACCGCTCCCGTGTATCGCATCGCTCAATGAGCGTAGCCATGTATTTGCGTTCGGTCGAGAAGGTCAGCCGGTCGAGAATCCGCACCCCTTCGCGCAGTGCGGCGTAGTCGCCGTTTTCGCGCCGGAGCCATTCGAGCAGCGCGCCTTCGGTGGGATTGCCCAGCGGACGGCCGTCGGCGTCGAGGAAGGCGGTCGAGTTGGCCGCCACCGACTCGCCGAGCAGCCGCTCGTCGGGAAGCCCGTAGTGGATGATCTCCTGCACGCGCATCCGGTTCTGGGTGAGCGTGCCCGTCTTGTCGGTGCAGATGACCGTCACGGCACCCATCGTTTCGCAGGCGTGCATCTTGCGCACGAGATTGTTGGTTTTGAGCATCCGCCGCATCGAGAGCGCCAGCGAGAGGGTGATGCTCATCGGCAGCCCTTCGGGAACGGCCATGACGATCATCGCCACCGAGACCATGAAGCAGTTGAGCACGATGCGCACCACGTGGGGCCACGGCGCATCGGCCAGCCCTTCGACGAGGAAGGCCTTGCCGATCAGAATGACGAAGATCAGCACCGACAGCGCGATGCCCACTTTGCCGATCTGCCGCGAAAGGCGTGTCAGCTGGCGGTGCAGCGGCGTCTGTTCGCCGCTCTGGACGGTCGCCTGTTCGGTGACGCGGCCCGCTTCGGTGGCGTCGCCGACGGCCGTGACGACCATGCGGCCGTATCCGTCGCGCACGGTCGTGCCGCGCAGCAGCCGGTTGGAGGGGTAGGTCGCTTCGGGGTCGAAGAGCTCCTCGTCGACGTACTTCGCCGTTTCGGGTTCGCCCGTGAGCGTCGACTCGTCCATTTGCAGCGATACCGCTTCGACCAGTTCGCCGTCGGCCGGCACCGTCTCGCCCGCTTCGAGGCTTACGAGGTCGCCGACGACGACTTCGCGGCGAGGAATCTCGCGCATCACGCCTCCTCGGCGTACCTTGACGGGCTGCTCGTCGTTTACACGGTTGAGCCGGCGGAACCGCCGCATGGCGTCCCACTCGAAGAGAAATCCCACGCAGGTGGCCAGCAGGATGGCGCAGAGGATGCCGATGGTTTCGGTGAAGTTGCCTTCCATGAAGGCCATGGCCAGCGACAGGGCTGCGGCGACGAGCAGCACGATGATGATCGGGTCGCGGAACTTCTCCGCGAGCAGCCGCCACGCCGAATCGTCGCGTTGCGGCGTGATGATGTTTTCGCCGTGGGCGGCGCGGCTTGCGGCCACCTCTTCGGGGGTGAGACCTTGCGGGTTGTAGGGGATCATATCCGGTTGTTTTCTGACTTGCAAAAATAATCGATCCGTCGTGCATTCGCGCGGCATGGGGCGAGATTTAACGGTTCGTTAATATCCGCCGTATGTTAACGAATCGTTAAGTCGACGGGAACTGCCGCGTCGAAGCATCGAGGCGGATGGCGATGAAGAGCAGGATGGTGAAGGCCAGCAGCGACGATCCCCCGTAGCTCATGAAGGGGAGCGGAATACCCATGACGGGCATCAGCCCGATCGTCATGCCCACGTTGACCAGCACGTGGAAGAGCAGGATCGCCGCCACGCTGTAACAGTAGACCCGCCCGAAAGGCTCCTCCTGCCGTTCGCCCATTTTCATCAGCCGCAACAGCAGCAGGCACATGACGCCGAGCACCGCGACGGCGCCCAGAAACCCCCACTCCTCGCCGACGGTGCAGAAGATGAAGTCGGTGTGTTTTTCGGGCACGAAGTTGTATTTGATCTGCGTTCCTTGCAGGAACCCCTTGCCGAAGAGGCCGCCCGAGCCGATGGCGATTTTCGACTGGTTGACGTTGTAGTCGATCCCCTGCGGTTTGTCGACGATGCCCAGGTAGCTCAGGATGCGCTCCTGCTGGTGCGGTTTGAGCACCGATTCGAAGATATAGTCGGTCGCCGGGACGAAGGCCATCGAAACGACGAAGAGTCCCGCCATGAGCAGGATGTTCATCAGCCGCGTGCGGTAGGCGTAGACCGCCACGATCGGCAGCGAAGCGAGCGTCACGGTCAGCAGGCTGCGGTAGATGTCCATCGTGCCGGGGGCGATGAGTCCCATGAACGACGAGAGGACGATGGCCGAGAGCGCCAGCGAGGCGAGGTAGACGATGCGCGAACGCCATCGGCCGTTCATCATCGCCTCCGACGCCACGCAGATCAGGATCAGCAGCACCAGCAGCGTCATGGGCGTCAGCAGGAACGAAACGATGAAGAGCGCAGCGATGAGCAGAATCGGGATGCAGAGCCACTTGTTGAGTCCTTCGCGGTAGAGGACGAAGAGGAATGCACCCAGCACGATGCCCGAACCGGTGTCGTTTTGCAGAATGGTGAGCAGCATCGGGATGCCGACGATCACACCCACGCGCAGCAGATCGCCGAAGCGGTTGATCGAGAAGGAGTAGTTGCTCATCACGCGCGCCAGTGCCAGCGCCGTGGCGATCTTGACGAATTCGACGGGCTGGATGCGCAGCGACCCCAGTTCGATCCATGACTTGGCGCCGTTGACCTCCTTGCCGGCGATCAATACGCCGATCATCACCACGATACCTATTATATATAGCGGATAGGCCCACATGTGGTAGTAGCGCACGTCGAGCAGCAGGATGACGAGCGCTACGACGAGTACGGCCGTCACCCACATGTACTGCTTGATGTAGAAGTGCGAGAAAGCGAAGAAATCGGCCGTCTCCTCGTCGAACGAAGCGGCGGTGATGCAGATGCAGCCCGCCGCGACCAGCAGCAGGTAGTAGAGGACGGCCAGAAAATCGACCCCCTGGAACAGACCGCCTTTGATTCTACTTTGCATAGGAGGGATAATAGATTTGCATGTTCTTCACCCTATCGACGAGCCACGGGCGGGTGATCGTGTCGGTGAGGTAGTACTCCTCGACGAGCGAGGCGATCGGCAGGGCGATCGTGGCGCCGAATCCGCCGTTTTCGACGTAGACCGAGATCGCGATGCGGGGATTGTCCTTCGGTGCGAACGACAGGAAGGTCGAATGGTCGCGTCCCTGCGGGTTCTGGGCCGTGCCCGTCTTGCCGCAGACGTCCCAGCCGTCGAGCCGCGCCACGGTCGAGGTGCCGCCGACGTTCACGCCGCGCCACATTCCCTCGACGATCGGTTCGAAGTGCTTGGGGTCGATCATCGTATACTGCTTTTCGTAGAAACGGCGGTCGATCGAATCGCGCCCTTCGATGCGCTTGACGATGTGGGGGATGTAGTAGTAGCCCCGGTTGGCCAGGATGGCCGCGAAGTTGGCCATTTGCAGCGGCGTGCAGCCCAGTTCGCCCTGCCCGATCGAGAGCGAGATGACCGTCAGTGCGTTCCACGAACCGTGATAGACCCGGTCGTAGTATTCGCTCGACGGGACGTAGCCCGCCCCTTCGTCCAGAAAGTCGGATTCCAGCTTGCGGCCGAAGCCGAGGCTGTTGACGTAGGTTTTCCACATGTCGAAGCCGTGTTCGACGTCTTCGTAACGGCGGTTTTCGAGGATGTTGCGCAGCACGTAGCAGAAGTAGGCGTTGCACGAGTTGGCCACCGCCCCGCGCAGGTCGAGCGGCGAGGCGTGGGCATGGCATTTCATCATGCGGTGGCCGTAGCGGAATCCGCCGTTGCAGGAGTAGCGGTCCGCCGGCGTGAGCACGCCCTCTTGCAGTCCGATGAGCCCCTGCACCAGCTTGAAGGTCGACCCCGGAGGATATTTCGCCTTCACGGCGCGGTTGAACATCGGCTGACGTTTGTTGTAGAGCATTTTCATGTAGTTGTTGCCCCTGTGGCGGCCTACCATTTCATCGGGGTCGAACGTGGGCGAGGAGACCATCATCAGGATCTCGCCCGTCGAAGGCTCGATCGCCACGGCGGCACCCACCTTACCTCGCATCAGCTCTTCGGTGAAGGCTTGCAGGCGGGCGTCGATCGTCGTGACGATGTAGTTGCCCGGTTCGGGCAGTGAATCGAACATGCCGTCCATGTAGGAACCCTTGACTACGCCGTGCGTATCCTTCTCCATGATCTTCACCCCTTTCTTGCCGCGCAGCTCCTCCTCGTAGGCCTTTTCGACGCCGCTCTGGCCGACGTAGTCGCCCGAACGATAGTCGGCATAGCGCTTCATCTTCAACTGCCTCTCGTTGATCTCGCCTACGTCGCCCAGCAGGTTGCCGCCGATCTTGCGCGGATAGCTGCGTATGGTGCGGTAGACGGTGTAGAACCCCGGGAAGTCGTTTTCGTCGAAGCGCAGTTTTACTTCGCTGGAAATGAAATTGGTCACCATGTAGGGGATGCGGGGGCTCATGCGGGCGTTGCGCAGCGCGCGTTCGAGTTTGGTGCGGGAGATTCCCAGCAGGTCGAGCATTTGCAGCGTGTCGAATCCTTCGCGCGGCAGTTCGCGGTAGATGACCATCAGGTCGTAGCAGGCGCGGTTCTGCGCCAGGTACTCGCCGTTGCGGTCGAAGATTTCTCCGCGCGGCGGGTATTGGACGACGTGCCGCAGCGCGTTGCCGCGCGCCAGTTTTTCGTATTTCGGGTCGATGAGCTGGATGTAGGCCAGCCGCAGGATGATGACGCCGAAGATCAGCAGCACCACCGCTTGCAGCGTGCGCATCCGCACGTATCCTTTGCGGGAGTCGGTCATATGCGCGGCGAGAGTCGGGAGGTGAATACCTGTGCGATCAGCCAGCAGAAGAAGACGCCGACCGCGGCGCTCACGCCGAGCCGCAGCAGCGTCAGCAGCGCGTGCGACCACGAAAACGCCTCCATGTAGAAGAAGATCGCGTTGTGGAGGATGACCGTCAGGGCGAGGTAGACCGTGAAGGACTTTTCGCCCAGCCGCCGTGCCGAGGGCACGCCGCCGTCGTGGACGTTCTCCTTGCCGCAGACGAAGTTGAGAAGGTGGATACGCACGAAGGCGACGAAGACCGTGGCGATCGTGTTCACGCCGGCGGCACCCATCGTCCAGTCCATCGCGAGCCCCATCGCGAGCCCCGCCAGAAGCATCCGGATCGGTGTGGTCTCCATCGGCAGCAGCGCGATGAAAACCACGTAGACCAGCGGGTTGAGGTAGACGCTCAGCGACAGGTTGTTGAACAGAAAGATCTGCAACAGCGCCGCCACCAGAAACAGAAGTGCGTATTGTAAGGTTCGGTACATAGCTCGGTCGAAAAGTCGGGGCGTGCCCCTCCGGTTTGTGTTAAATTCCCTCTTCCAATTGCCGTTGTTCGTTGTAGTCCTGATTCTTGACGAGCACCACGTCGTGCAGCGCCGTCATGTCGGCGGCCAGGCGGATGCGCACGTCGTAGGCCGTGCGGGTCTCGTTGAGTTCGAACTCCTCGACCGTGCCGATCAGGATGCCGGCCGGGAAGTAGCGCGAGAAACTCGTCGATACGATCGTGTCGCCCCGCTCCACGGCGGCATATTTCGACAGGTCGCGCATACGGACGTGCTCCGCGTCGAAACCGTCCCAGTAGATCGAGCCGAAATGGCCGTCGCCCGCCACCTCGCCGCTGGCGCGGAACGAGGTATTGAGAATCGACACGGCCACCGAATAACGATCCGAACAGCTGACGATGTAGCCCACCATGGCGCCCGAAGGGGTGACGACGGCCGTTTCGGGCGATACCTCGAAATCGCGTCCCTTGTTGAGCGTCAGCAGGTTCTCCTGCTTGTTGATCGAGTTGGCCACGACGCGGGCGGTCGGGTAGGGACCCGCAAAGGGCGATCCCACCGTGTCGAGGGCGGCGAAGAGCGCCTGCTCGCGATAGAACGACAGTTCGTTTTCGAGCGCCGCGACCCGTTCGAGCAGGCGTCGGTTTTCGTCGGGCAGGGCGAAGAAGCGTTTCACGCCGCGGAAAGCGCTGTGGATTCCGCCCGCCAGCCGGTTCGACTGCGTGAGGATACGTGCCTGCGTGAAGTGGGAGGAGTGCGCATAATAATTGATCGCCACCACTTCGATGATGACGAACAGAAGCGCTACATAAGTGCTCCGCAGGAATTCGAGTAGTTTGTACACCTCTCCGGTCAGGGTTTATCGGCGGGAGCTCCGGCGGACGAAGATTCCCGTTTCCGGCAGGGGCCTCAGCCTCCGCCCGCAAACGGGAACTGTTCCGGAGGTCGCCGCGGACCGCTTATTTCATCAGGAACGAGAAGCGGTCGATGTTTTTCAGTGCGATGCCCGTTCCGCGCGCGATGGCACGCAGCGGATCTTCGGCGATATGGAACGGCAGTCCCGTCTTCTCCGTAAGACGTCGGTCGAGGCCCTTGATAAGGGCGCCGCCGCCGGCCAGGTAGATGCCGTTCTTGACGATGTCGGCATAGAGTTCGGGCGGCATCGTTTCGAGCACCTTCATCAGCGCGGCGTCGAGTTTGATGAGCGATTTTTCGAGTGCATAAGCGATTTCGTTGTAGTTGAGCGTGACGCTCTGCGGCAGTGCCGTCAGCATGTTGGGGCCGGTAACGGTGAAATCCTCCGGCTCTTCCTCCAACTTGGGTATGGCGGCACCGATGGCGCATTTGATCGCTTCGGCCGTGCGTTCGCCGATGCGGACGTTGTGCTGCTGGCGGACGTAGTTCTGGATGTCGGAAGTGAAGACGTCGCCCGCCACGGTGACCGACTCCGAGCAGACGATGCCGCCCAGCGAGATGCAGGCGATCTCGGAGGTGCCGCCGCCGATGTCGATGACCATGTTGCCTTCGGGCGCTTCGACGTCGAGCCCCGCGCCCAGCGCGGCGGCCATCGGTTCGTAGATCATGTAGACCTCGCGCCCGCCTGCGTGTTCGGCCGAGTCGCGCACGGCGCGGATCTCGACGTTAGTCGATCCCGACGGGATGCAGATCACCATTTTGATCGAGGGCGAGAAGAGATGCCCCGAACTCTTGACCTTCTTTATCATGCCGCGCAGCATCAGTTCGGTGGCCGTGAAATCGGCGATCACGCCGTCTTTCAGGGGGCGGATCGTTTTGATGTTGGGGTTGGTCTTCTCATGCATGGCGCGCGCCCGTTCGCCGATGGCAACCAGCTTGCCGGAGTGGGAGTCGATGGCGACGATCGAAGGCTCGTCCACCACCACGCGGCCGTTGTGGATGATCAGGGTATTGGCCGTACCGAGGTCGATGGCCAACTCCTGTGTCAACGAAAAAAGTCCCATATGTTTTTTCTATTTATTATCAGTATTTTAAGCGGGTTTCGCGCCGGTACGGCCGGCGTCTGGGGATCTCACTTGCAAAGATAGGAAAAAGAACGGAATATCGCTGCAACAATTTTTAAGAATTTTAACTACATTTGCCGTGTCATTGCAAAGTGTCGAATTTAATTTCTGATTTCGTTATGAAAACACTGAAACTTGATATTTCGAAGGCCGGCGTGGAGATCACTCCCCGCATGGAGGAGCGCACCCGCGAGGCGCTCTCGCTGCTCTATTCGAAGCAGGGCGCCGGCAACGATTTCCTGGGATGGGTGACCCTTCCCTCGTCGATCGCGCCGCAGGAGTTGTTGCGCATCGGGGCCGAAGCCAAGAAGCTGCGCGAGTGTGCCGACGTGATTATCTGCATCGGTATCGGCGGTTCCTATCTGGGTGCCAAAGCTGTTGCGGAGGCGATGGGCGATTCGTTCGCCGCGCTGCGTCCGCGCAAGGAGCCGGTGGTCGTCTTCGCCGGTCAGAATCTCTCGGAAGAGTATACCTACGAACTGCTCGATGCCGTCAAGGACCATTCGATCGCGGCGATCGTCATCTCCAAGTCGGGGACGACGACCGAACCGGCCGTGGCCTTCCGCATCGTCAAGGCGGAGATCGAACGGCGTTACGGCAAGGCCGGGGCCGCCGAGCGTATCGTGGCCATTACCGACCGTGCGCGCGGTGCCTTGAAGACGTTGGCCGACAACGAGGGCTACGCCACCTTCGTCATTCCCGACGATGTGGGCGGCCGGTTCTCGGTGCTCACGCCGGTGGGATTGCTGCCGCTGGCCGCCGCCGGTGTCGACATCGAGGCGCTGGTACGCGGCGCCGAGGAGATGGAGCGTGCCACGGGCGAGCAGGTCGCCTTCGCGGAGAACCCCGCGGCGGTCTACGCCACGGTGCGTAATGCACTGTACGAAGCGGGCAAGAAGATCGAGATTCTGGGTTCCTACGAACCGAAGCTCCAGTATATCAACGAGTGGTGGAAGCAGCTCTATGGCGAGTCGGAGGGCAAGGACGGCAAGGGGCTCTTCCCTGCCAGCGTGACCCTCACGGCCGACCTCCATTCGATGGGGCAGTACATTCAGGAGGGCGAACGGACGATGTTCGAGACGATCGTCTCGGTGACCGCTCCGAAGCACGAGGTGCGGATCGAATCCGACGCCGAGAATCTCGACGGCCTGAACTATCTGGCGGGCAAGCGCCTGTCGGAGGTGAACCGTATGGCCGAGTTGGGCGTGCAGCTGGCGCATGTCGACGGCGGCGTTCCCAACCTCCGCATCGAAATTCCCGAGATTTCGGCGCACGCACTGGGCGCACTGCTCTATTTCTTCGAGAAGGCGTGCGGTATCAGCGGCTACCTGCTGGGGGTGAATCCCTTCAATCAGCCGGGTGTCGAGGCCTATAAGAAGAATATGTTCGCCCTGTTGGAGAAACCCGGCTACGAGGCCGAGACGAAGGCGATCCGGGAGCGGCTGAAATAACGCAACGGTTTGCGCATGAACGATCGGGCGCCTTTCCGCAGGAAGGCGCCCGATTTTTTGACCGCCGTTTCTCTTTCCCGCACTTTTCGCAAGGCGGCTGCGCTGCGCGCAACGATGATTTTGATTTAGTTTTAGCAGGCCCGCAGCCTGTCCGATCGCCGTGCTTGATCTTTTGATGCTTTTGGATCAAGCCAAAAGCACAAGAAATTCAGTGAGAAGAAAAACTTCCGATCGATTCTTCGGGAAGTATCCCGCACCTTCGATTCGGAGATTTCCAGCGAGGAGCAGGTTTACCACCTTTTTGTTGCATAATACTGTCTACGAGTTTGCAGCGCGGACATATTACCCTCGCCGGATTTCGAAAAGCGGATCGGATACACCTCTGACCCTACATTATGGGATAGCCTTATCAGTAATTATAACAGCTTACATCCCGATGAACCGCTTACAAGGTGGATGTAATTCGTTTTTTGAGAATAAATGGGAGAAATAAAACATGAACAACTTCAAAGATTTCTGTCCGACCTTCGAAATTGTTCATGTCCCCTATTTTCTTACACTGAAATATTTATGACTATTTTATTCAGAATAAATTTTGCGAGGCTATTTTTCTAAGAAGTCTTTCTAATGGTCTATTTCGAACGTTTTGGATGACAAACTTTACTGCGAGCCAATATGCCGTCCAATGTCGTAACTCCTATTTTGTCTCGTCTCGCCCTGCTTATCTTCGGAGAGGGACATCGTCGTGCAAAGCGCGAGCCGCCGAATCAGGTCCAGTCTGTGGGCTGGACCTGATTACGATATGAAGATGTATGATCTCACTTCGTTTCATTCGGTTCGGCCGACTACCACGATACCTTTTGAGTATAGAGGTTTCCGAACCTGTCCGTAACACGCACCTCACCCTCGCGGATTCCTTCCGACGGTTTGATCCGGAACATGTGGAACGAATTGACGGGCTTGCAGTATTTGCGCGTCGTCTTGTTCGTCACGGTAGCGTAGAGGTCGACATAGTCGGGATCCAACGCATCGTGCGCCTCCATCTGGCCGACCTTCACTCCGTTCTCCCACCATTCGACAGCACCCCATTTGTTATCGTGCGCCCAAATGTTGGCCATCACGTATTCGCCGCCGGTGCGTGCCGGAGGATAGACCTTCATCTGGTAGTTGCGATCTTTGCCACAGCAGAGATAGTACCACGAAACCTCTTCGCCGTCGACATCGACGACGAAATAACCCTGCGGCGTGCCGTCATTGTTGAGCAAACGGTTCAAGCGCAATGCCCCCGTGGACTTGGTGACGGTGATCGAGGTGAGGTTGTCGATATCGTAGTTCCGCTCGGGTTCGCTCGTATAAAGATAAGTATGGTGGTTATGTCCCGCCCATGAATAGACATACTTGAAATCGAGCAGCGCCTTGCTATAAGCCGCAAAGTTCTTGTTGCGGCGCACCATGGTCGTCTTTTTGTTGAACATCTGGGCATGGGCGCAGATCATGATGATCTTGTCCTTGGGCACATATTTCAAATCCTCTATGAGCCAGTGCACGGTCTCGTCATAGAGGCCGTGGCGATACGATTCCTTGGCATCCTTACGGTCGTAGAGTATGTCGTCGATAAAAATGTAATGCACGCGACCGATATTGGCCGAATAACACGTAGGCCCCAGATGCATCTCGTAGTGCATCGTGCCGAGCGAATCTTTCAGCAACGTGGTCTGGTCGTGGTCGTGGTTGCCGATGACATTGAAAGTCACCATGTTCACACGGTCGGTATTGTGCAGATAGACAGGATAGACCGTCAGCTCGTTATAGATCACGTCGCCCAGTTCGATACCGTAACACGGCGTAGCGATACTCTTGCGCGTCTTGATGATGTCGGGAATCACCACATCGCGGTAGGCCTCCGCCGAGTTGTCCCAGAAGAAATCCTTGATCTGCGGGTCGCCCTGCACGATGAGCGTATGGTGATCGGACGACTCCTTGCGCGGTTCGAGTACGAAATCGGCCGTGAAGGTCTCGACGTAGCGGGGGATGCGTTTGAAAGGAATCGGCAGGCTGTGGCGAGCGGGAATTTCATACTCGGCAGGCACCGACAGCATGATGAAATGACGGTTTTCGAGATCGCTCGTCAGCGTATAACGGCCGTCGGAATCGGTCTGCGTGCAGTTCAGTCCGTCGCTGACGACGGCTCCAGCGACAGGGCTTCCGTCGGTCGAGGTAACCCGTCCCGACACGTTGGGGATTTGCGCGTACACGGCACATGCCGCTACGAGCATTGCGAATAATAGGGTGAATCGTTTCATCTATGTATGAATATTATTTCGTTCCGTTCCAATAGTAACAAGGTCTTACTTCGCCGACCTCGGCATTGTTGCGCTCGGTATTGCGTCCGAGTATGAACATCCCGTAGTTTTCGGCCGTCACACGCGGAGCCTCACGCCCCTGCGACGGCGTACCGACGGCGCCGCCGACACCGCAACCGTCCACCCTGTCGGTGTCGTTGCGACTCTCGGCCAATATCGATGCCGTGAAGCCGAAGCGGCCGCAGATCACGCCGCCGTTGCGGCAGTCGGTGATGGCTGTATACCGTTTTGGGGTCTGCGTCGTACCCACGATACCTCCGGCATTGCCGCTTCCTTTGAGGAGCACATCGCCGACATTCACGCAACCGTACATGTCGCCCGCCTCGAACAGACCGCTTATGCCGCCTGCCACCGCAGCCGAGCCGTCAACCGTACCTTCGTTCACGCACTCCTGCACATCACAGAACGACGCCAGCGCCATAATGCCTCCGATGCGGCCCGATTCGCTGTGGACAGCTCCCGTATTGGAACTGAAACGCACGACGGCATTGACGGTTTCGTTGCCTGCGATAAAGCCGCACAGGCCGCCCACATGAATGCCGCGGGCGCTGTTGTAGGTGTTGGCGGCATAGCCGCACGACACGTCGCCTTCGTTACGGCACTCGACCACGGCAACGGCCCACTTGGCATCGCCCTTGGCAAAAGCGTTGCCGATGATCCCGCCCACGGCAGTGCGTACTTTGGGGCTTTCGCCGGCGAACTTCACGGCGGCCTTGTTCAGACACTGCACCGCCACGATCGGACGTGCCGCCTGACCGACGATGCCGCCGACCGATCCGCCGGCAAATCCCGAAGCCGTGACCGCGGCATAGTTGACGCAATCGCCGACAGTCAGCGCGGAGTGCGTCGAACCGGCGATGCCGCCCGCCATCGTGAAGATGTCGCAGCGGGCGATGATCTCGCCGAAGTTGTCGCTGCAAACGATGTCTCCCTTGGTCAGACCGCAGATGCCTCCGACCTGCAATCCCTGCGGGACATCGGATTCGGAGATCGATTTGGCCGCCACCGTAACGTTACCTCGATTGGTGCAGAACTTGACCTTGACATACGTGTGACTCCCTGCGATGCCGCCGATATAGTTGTTGGGAAAAGCTCCGCTATAAGTTATCGTACCGTGATTGTCGCAATAGCCGATAAAAGCGCAGGAGAGGGGACGGGTGGGGCTGCCTCCGACCACGCCACCCAGATAAATGCCGGCACTGCGATTGTCGAGATTGCCACCGAAATTACCCGACGACGAAACATTGCCGTAATTGTCGCAATTGATGACAATATATTTATTCATTCCGCAAATTCCTCCCACGTAGTTGGACATCAATGATTTGCCCGACCGGTGCGAAATCTGGCCGCGGTTGATGCACCCCTCCAGCGTCCCGTGGTTCACGTCAGCGATGAATCCTGCGTAGAACTCCTCCTCGCCGTTGTCCGTACATTTCATCGAACACGAGGCGTCGATCGTAAGGTTCCGTACGACGGCCTTTTCCGAAACGATATGGAAAAGCCCTGCCGTCGTTTTCCAGTTGGAGATCGTGTGGCAGCCGCCGTCAAAAATACCGTCGAAAACAGCTATCGGTACAAAGTCCTTCACCTTGGCCATGTCGATGTCAGCCGTAAGACTTATTACCCCCTCGCGGTCGGCCCATGGGGTAATATCCTCGCCGGCATTGGCCGCGGTTGCGAACGCCACCAATTCCCTGGCCGAAGATATGCCCTCGGCCATAGTCGTCCCGACCGACAGCAACATCGAGACGAACGATAACAGAATGATTCTCTTCATTTGCATTATATAAGTTTAAAAGTTTTGCGATTTACAGGGCCATATCCGACGTTGACGCGGAATCCCAGTCGAGCGAAGCGGAGTAGCGGCGGCCGAAACGGTCGGTAACCTCGACCGTGCAAGAGGTCGCTCCGTCCGACGGCTTGATGCGAAACAGGTGCTTGACATTGGTGTCCGGCTTGAACTCCTCTTTGGCGAGGTTGCCGGGTTTCGAGTTGCTCCGGTCGCAGCACTCCTTGTATGCCTTGTCGTAACTCTCGATACGGGCCATCGGTCGGCCCGCCACGGCATTTGGGCCGTTGTCGGTATAGAGTACGCTGCCCCATAGGGCGTCCCACGCCCAGACGTTGGCATAGACATAGCCGTCGCCGTAGTCGGACGGAGAGTAGACGCGCATCTGGTAATCGTCGCCCAGTCCGTTGGATACGCCCAACTGGTTGCCGCACGGATGGTAATGCCATTCGATCTTCTCGCCGTCGACATCGACGACATAGTACCCGCGCGGCGTCCCGTCGGAGCAGACCCACTCGTTGAGCCATAAGGCTCCCGTAGCACGCGCAACGATATGCCCTTCGATATTGCTCAGCCGGTTTTCGCCGTTTTTGGAGTAGACTTTGTTGAAGTTGATATGCGAATGTCCGGCCCACGAATGCACGTATTTGTACTCCGAAAGCTTCTGCGCATAGAGCCGGCCGTTCTTGTCCACGTCGACGGGATCTTTCCCGGGCTTGCCGAACATCGAAGAGTGCGAGCAGATCATTATCATCTTCTCCTTCGGGACGTATTTCAGATCGTTGCACAACCATGTATAGACCTCGTCCGAAAGACCGTCGCTGTATCCTCCCGCGCCGTCGCCCTTCATGACGATGTTGTCCAGACAGATGAAATGGAGCCTGCCCAGATCGAACGAATAGTTCGTGGGACCAATATTCTCCTCGTAGGGACGTATGGCCTCGCCGTCCGTCGGCGCTTTGGTATCATGGTCGTGATTGCCGATGACGCCGAATATCGGGAACGAGAGCGTCTTGACCCCCGATCGATAGATCTCCCACATGTTTGCATCCTCGTGGATCAGATCGCCCAATCCGATGCCATAGACCGGACGGTCGGTCATCGTCGCACACAACTTGTTCATATCGCGGCACATGTCCTCGAACATGTCGATGGAGTGATAGGCGAACTTGTCATAACCTCTGTCGCGGGCGCGTATCTGCGGGTCGCCTACCATGAAGACCGTAAAGCGGTTGCTATTGCCGCGCCGGCTGCGCAGTCGGAATTCGGTGCTGAACGAGGTCGAACCCTCTGGAATGCGGTCGAAGAACTGCGGCAGCCCCTCCTTGGATTCGATTTCGTAACCCGACGGAACGGTAACCGTCACGAAACGCCGTTTCGACAGGTCGCTGCTGAGCCAAAAATGACCGTTGCGGTCGGTCTGGGTCGTTTGCAGGCCGTCGCTTACGACAATTCCTTCGAGCGGGGTTCCGTAATCGTCGAAGACGGTTCCCTTGACGTTACAGCCCTCCTTGTCGGGGATGCTGAACGGATCTTTCGAACCCAGTTCGTTATTACCGTCGGTACATGCCGCAAGCAGCAGCAGGGCAACGAGTGTATGGAAGAATCGTTTCATCTCACAATCGTTTCATTGTGGGGCAGGGAGGCATCACCCTCGCCTGCCCCTGTGCCTAACGGCGTGAAGTCCCTACTTCTCGCCGTTCCAGTAATAGCAGCCGCCGACCGTTGCGGTCTTCCCGCTGCCGATAATGCCCTTCGCATAGCTATCGGCGTCGAGCGTCAGGATCAACTCTTGCGGTTTCTCGCTGGCACCCAGATAGAACGATCCTCCGACGCCGCAGTTCGTAACGGTAGTCGTTCCGGCGTCTATGCCCACGATCATACCCATACCGAAGAGGTTGTCAGGCGTGACAGATGCATCCTCCGTACCTAAAACCGTACTGTTTCGAATAAGCGTGGCGTAGGCCTTGCAATCCGAAACGGACGACACACCCACAACGTATGCCGCAATGCCGCTGACCCCGATCAACGAGGGGCTCGACGCATTGTGGCCATAGATATTCTTGGCTTTGACCGTACAGCCCGCAATCGTCGAGTTCGCCAGCGTTCCGGCGATACCGCCTGCGAAGTGGGGGCCGCTTCCCTCGATTCCGCCCGTGAAACCGCAGTCGGAGATATCCGAGAAACGGGCATAGCCCACGATGCCCGCAGCCCCCGAGCGCTTGCTTTCGACCATGCCCGAGCACGAGCAGCCCGTAATCGCGATGCGGTTGGCCTCATCGGCGCCCAATGCACAGCCCACGATGCCACCGCCGTTGGCAGCCGACAACGGATCGTCCCACGTATTGTTGTACTGATAGTGGCGCATGTCGGCCGTCACATGACACTTCTCGATAAGGGCCGCAGTCCCTTTGACAGCACCGACGATACCGCCCGTTGCCGTGAAGATCCCGTTCTCCTTGGCATTGGCATTGTTCACGTTGATATAGGCCGCACCCTCGCAGTTCCGCACCTCGACGGGGTGTTCCGTATAGCCGAGAATCCCGCCCGTGAACGACGGCAGAACTTTGAATGCGTTATCGGTGGTTGCGAAGCCTATTTCGGCGCGATTGGCGCAATCCTCATAGATGTGGGGTCCGTCGTCGGTCGGCCGGTAGTTGATTCCGACAATCCCTCCCACGAAAATCTTGCACATGCCTTTGGTCAGCAGTTGGTTGTTATTCAATCTCAGGCTGCCTTCATTGACACACGACGAAGCGCCGCACTCCACCGAACCGGCGATGCCGCCGACGGCGTAGTAACTGAACTTCGATTGCAGATCGACCGTCATATCGCCGGCATTGGTCAGATTCGAGAGCACGGTTCCGGGATAGGCGAACCCGACGATACCGCCAAGACGCAAATACGCCCCTTCGATGCTTTCGATACCGCTGACCGTGACGCCGCCGCGGTTGGTCGTCGCCGCATCGGCAACCGTCTGTGCCTTGCCGAACGAACCGTAAACGCCGCCGACCGTGGCGAGCGTAACCGCACCGCCGATACGGACCTCTCCTTCGTTCGCGTTGCCCGAGAGCGACTCGGCAGCATTTCGTACGAATCCGCAAATGCCGCCGGCATTGACGGTACGCGGATCGGAAGCCTGATCGACCGTACCCCTGTTCGTGCAGTCGACGATGCTGCCCTCGCATTGGCCGATCACGCCGCCCAGATGCTCCTGATCGACGACAGCGGCGTTTTCGGAGTTGAACTTGCGCTCATACTTGGTAGTAACCGTGGCTTCGGTCTCGTTGGTGCAGCCGCTGATGCGCTGGCCGCCGAAAACCGTTCCGGCTACACCGCCGATACGCGTCTCCCAGTAGTACGACGTCGAGCTGACGTCGCCATGGTTGGTACAACCCGAGATCGAACCGCTGTTCTGCCCCGACACGCCGCCGACGAAATTCGAACGGTTGGCCTGGACTTTGTTCACAGCCGTGCTGTTGGAGACGACCGTGCCCTTGTTGATGCAGTCCCTGATTACACAGGTGCCGTTCGATGAACGGCCCACGACGCCGCCGACGCAGAGGGTCTTGACGTCCGAAGAGTTGGTAACCGTACCGTTGTTGGTATTCGAGTGAACTTCGGCGGTATCCCCCGCATCATCGCTGCGATCGAACGTACCGAGAACTCCGCCGGCGCATACGACCTTCCCGGACGCCTGAGCGGCAGCCGACACATCGCCGTTGTTCACGCAGCCGCTGATACGTCCCGTGCGGTAGATACGACCTACCAGTCCACCGACATAGATGTCGAAGCCGCTCGTACCCGCATAAGATACTTTGGCATTGTTCACGCAATCCTCGACCACACCGCGCCCCATGCCGACCAATGCACCGAGACTTATTTTGTCGTCGGGCGACAGGGTATTCGCAAACTCGCACGAAGAGTCGATCGTGACATTCTTGATCACCGATTCGCCGAGCGTGAAGTTGAAGAGAGGCCATGCCGATTTGAGGTTCTTGATCGAGAATCCGCGCCCGTCGAACGTGCCGTTGAACGCATTGTTAAGATCCCCGACTCCGATACCTTTCCAGTCCGAAACCTCAGCCATATCGATGTCTCCCGCCAGATAGTACGAACCACCGAGGATGCCGTTGCGGACATTTTCAGCGAGTGCGAGCATGTCGGCGGCACTGCGAATCTCAGTCTCGGCCACCGTTTCGGTCGGAGCGAACGCCACGGCAGGCATCGCCAGCATCTTGCCGGCAGAGACGACCTGCTCCTTGTCACTCCTCATACGCATGAGGTGACCTTCGGGATCGACGATCTCGACCGTGAAACCCGCAGCGAAGGTCTGCGCCGGAACCGCCACGACGAACGCTTCGGCATCGGCATCGAGGGTTATCCCTTCGCCGCACGCGAGTATCACGCTCTGGCGGGACTCCTCGACCTCCGCATCGGGGATCACCAGTGCCGACGCGGTATAATCGATATCGAACTCGCCGCACAGGGGCTCGTGCGAATTGCCGTAGAACCGGATGCGATCCACGGCATCGCAGCCCTCGGTACCCTTCGTCAACCGGATCTTGACGAAACCGCATGCGTTTTTCAGCACGACCGACGGCGTCTGGCCGCGTCCCACCAACACGGCCGCCCCTTCGGCAAACGACGCTCCGTTGCGGTTCTGCACCGCAGGCAGTACGACCTTGCCATCGACATACGCCGAGGCGGGATAGATCACGTCATAGGGAGGATTAATAGCCTCGTTCACAAAGAACGCCGCGGAAGCCGTACCTTCCTCGACATTCGAGAGCGCGTCGCTCTGACGACCGTTGACGGCGATGCCGTCGCCGTTGGACCAGTAGACCTTGTACAGGCCCGTATTTCCGTCTTTGTCACCGAGATGAGTACGTGTACCTTCGAGGGCGGCGGTCAGTTCGGTCGTTCCGCGGGCATTCGTAACATCTTCCGAAATATCGGTGGTGCACGAACCCATCGTCACGGCCGCCAAGCCCAATACCGCAAAAATCTTTTTCATGACACTCAGTTCATTTGTAGTTCGACTTCCGATTACCATTCGCTCTCTATCTCTTCGATCTCCTGCAACTCCTCGGGCGAAAGTTCCCACTCTCCTTCGCTCGCGGCGAATCCAGCCTCGATGGACACCGACCACCATTCGATTTCGGGAGAATGGTATCCCTTCTTGATTTTGTTCATCATATAAAGTTTTGGTTAGTAGAATCTGTTTCTTGCATTTCCAGCATCCGTTTACTCCTGTCCGTTCCAGTAGTAACACCCGCTCGGCGTGACATTGCCGTCGCCGACGATGCAATTGCCGAAATTGTCAGACGTAACCGTCATGATCACATTCTGAACCTTGCCTGCCGACCCCGTATTGAGCGTTCCGCCCACACCGCAGTCGCTGATGGTCGAACCTGCCGTCGAAATGCCCGCGATCAGTCCCATACCCACATGCATCTGTTCGTTGGCAGTCGAACCTACATTCTGGATCAAGGTGGCGAAAGCCTTGCACCTCGAAACCGATGACTTGCCGTATAGGTATCCGACGATTCCCGCTGCCGGAAAATGGTTGATGCTGTTGAAGCCCAAACTACTGTGACTGTAAATATCCGGCGATTTCACGATGCAGTCGGTCACCGAGGCATCACTCAGGCAGCCTGCTATACCCGCCGCAAAGTGGGGACCGCTGCCAACCACGCTGCCGGTGAAACGGCAATCCGACACGGCCGCATACTTGGCGAAACCGACGATGCCCGCTGCAGTCGAACGCTTGTTTTCAAGCGCACCCGAGTTCGAGCAGTTCGAAATCTTCACGATGTTCGACTGGCTTTCGCCTACGGCACAGCCGACGATACCGCCGCAGTGGCACATCTTAAACGGATCCATATCGATGTTGCGGTTGTAGGCATAGTTGCGGATATCGACCGAGACGATGCAATCGGCCACCTCAGCTACCGTCTCGACAATGGCGCCGACGATGCCACCTGCTGCCGAAAACAGGCCGTCGTATTTGTTATTGGCGCCCGAGGAGTTCACATAACCGTTGTTTTCACAGCCTTTCACCGCTACGGGCATCTCGGTATAGCCCAGAATGCCTCCCGTGAATGCGGGAAGGATGTTGAAGTCGTTCGATTTGGTGCTGATTCCCACCTCGCCGTCGTTCACGCAGCCCGAGTAGGTGTTGAGGTCGCCGGCTACATTGCGGCCGGCGATACCGCCGAAGCAGATCCTGCTCGACGTGTTTTTGAGCAGGATGCCGTTATTGATCATCAGGGTTCCCGAGTTTTTCGAGTCGGAGATTCCGCACTCGGTCGAACCCGCGATGCCGCCGATGGCGAACGCGGTGAAGTTCGCTACCAGATCGGCTGTGACGGCGCCCGTATTGGTGAGCGACGACAACGGTGATTCGGAATCGATATAGCCGGCGACTCCGCCGAGATTCAGGGTAGTCGAATTGTCGGCAGCCGTCTCGACATTAAGAACCGTAATAGGGCCGCTGTTCGAACTGTTCTTGTCGGAGTCGCTCTGCACGGCACCGAACCGACCGTAAAGACCGCCGACCGATGCGTATCTCACACCCTTGACGGCCGACGTGGCGTCGCCCTGCAAATCGAGTTTAGCGACATTGACATTGTTTTCGGCCTCGCCCTCGGCAAAATCGCCCGCGATACCGCCCATATAGAGATATTGCTGGTTCGATGACGAAATCATTGAGCCGCGATTGGTACAACTCTTGATACTGCCCGACGCCTGATAACCGACCACACCGCCGGTATACTCATTGTAAACGGCATCACCGCTACGATAGAGCGTAGTGGACACGGGCTGTGCATTCACGCAGTCCGATACCGCCGCCGTAGAGTATCCTGCTACGCCGCCGCAATAGACCGTACGCGAAGCGTCGGTGCTGACGATCAACATTTTTTCACCAGTCGAACAGCCGCTCACCACTCCCGCAGCTTCGCCTGCGATGCCGCCGATGCGCAATGCCGACGAGACCTCCGAAATACGGGCATAAACGTTCATGCTGCCATCGTTCGAGCATGAAACGATCGACGAACTCTCGCCGTGACTCTTGCCCGCAATGCCACCGGTATTGAGGCTCGCATTCGAGACGACGCTCTCGGCCACAGTGAACGAAGCCTTGTTCTTGCAGTTGCGCACGGTGCCGTTGTCGCACAGGCCGACAATGCCACCGAAACCTGTTTCGGCCGAGGCGTCCAGATTTTCGACCGCTACGGCAGCCCGGTTCTCGCAGTTTTCGATCACGCCGTACGATACGCCGGCGATCACACCGAACCAGCTTTCGGAAGTTACGCTGCCCGAGAAGGTCATCGAGCAATCCTCGTCGACGATGATGTCCTGAACCGTGGCGCCGGCACCTACATGTCCGAAGAGCGACGCATCGCCTTTCCACGCCTTGACAAGCCAGCCGTTACCGCGGAACACACCATCGAACGGACGTGCGGCGGTGCCGATCGGCGTCCAGGTCTCGACTTCGCTCATATTGATGTCCGAGAGCACGTTCACGAGCACGCCGCCTTCGTTTTCAGTGGTCCAGTAGGAGATATCTTCGCCGGCGTTCCATGCCTCGGCGAACATCTTGAATCCGGGTCCCGTAACGATGCCGCCTGCGGGCACGAAGTCCTGCGTGATGGCTGGCAACGCGATGGACCGGCCGCTGTCCTTGACCGTGAACTCGACAACGCATTCGCGTCCGGCCTTCGTGTCACTGAGGTTTTTGCCTATCCAGAATTCGAAAACCGAGTTGAGGCCATCCTCTGCCGGCGTTTCGGTACACTGAACCCAGTAGGGAACCTCGACCTTCTCGATGATACCGAACGGAGCCGTGACCTCGAACGAGACATTGCCCTCGGCTGCCACGGCGATCTTGCCGTCGTCAGTCATGTTCACTTCGCTGCCAAATTGGAAAACAGTGAACTCGCCGTTATAGCCTTCCGTCGGAATCAGCTGCACGGCTCCGTAACGCGACTGCTCGCCGGGATTGGCGTCGATGCTGACGTGCATGACGGTCATAGTCTGGCCGAACTCGTCGACTGTCGGGGTACCGACCTTCTCGGCCTCGATCCAGTCGGGGGCTTCGATCGTCCACTCCGAAGTGGTACGCACCTCGACGTCGTATGAAAGCGCCTCATTGGACCCCAGAATCTTATAGACATCGCTCATGACGAAGACATTGCCCGCCTGATCGATCTCGACCTTCCTGGTGTAGCGCCCCGCTGTGACGGTCAGCACGGCATTGCGCTTGTCGAACGAGTCATTGGATTCCACCACGAGTTCGACTTCGTCGCTGCCCGTATGGATCAGGTCGGAATCGACCTTGCACCACTCGCTGTCGGACGAAACCTGCCAGTGGATCGTCTGCACATTGAGATTAACCGTCAATTTCACCGTCTGACTCGCGCTGGTAATGCCGCGTGTTATGTCCCACGCGGGTACGATCTCTATATCGAGCGATGAAGGGCCGTTCTCGATGTTGTCCGTCGAACATGACATGACCGCCAACACTACTGCTGTCAATATCAAAATATATTTTTTCATAGCTGCAATCGATTATTCTTTCTTTCTCTTCTGGTTGTGGTCAGCCCACCAAACCTCGGTTTTCATGTTGTTCACCCCGCCCAGCCAGCCGTTGACGGCCTCGTCGTAGTTGACGGGATTGCGGAACTCTTCGTCGGCAGGATAGAGCAGGCGAGTCGGCAGCACGCCGTCGTTGCCCGCAAGCGACTTGACCGGCATCTCGGGATATCCCGTACGGCGGTAGTCGCACCATGCCTCGATACCGACCAGAACGGTCGATATCCATTTCTGGGTCATGATACGTTCGAGTGCGGCATCGTCCCTGAGTCCGTCGAGCGATACCAAAGGATTCGAAAGGAACGACGATACGATCGACTCGGAGGCATCGGGATTCCATTCGTAGATCGACTCGGCGACGGCTCGGTCGTAGTAGCTCTTGGCCGTTCCCGATATCCACTTGCGATGCGCCGCCTCCGCCCAGATGAACCATATTTCCGAGAAGCACATGATCGAGAAGTGGTCGCGATTCTGGATCAGGCCGCGGTTGTAGTGGGCCACTATATCCACATAGGGGACCAGTTCCTGATAGGTAACCTGCGTGGGCGCACCCACGCGTTTGTTGTCGAAATAGAAGCTCAGACGCGGGTCGGACAAGATCACGTTTTCATCGGAGTCGAGCACGTACATCTCGTTCATCAGCCGTTCGCAGATCATATTGCTGTTCCAGCTGCCGGCACGCCACGAGAAGAACGGCGTCTGCTGGGCGGCCACCGCATCGTTGAAAGGCACATCGGCAGCGTCTTCGCGGCTCTCGAAAACAGGATAGTCCGCCGGATAGGAGAAAATCTGGTTGAGTTTCGACACGGCGAAGAGGCTCTCGGTCTCGACATCGACCTCGTCTTTGAGCGCCGCACGCATCAACAGACGCAGATAGATCGAGTTACCCAGCTTGCGCCATTTCTTGATGTCTCCCTTGTACATGTAGTCCTCCGAAGCGTCGAAGTTCTCCTTCGACTGCGCCAGCAGCGTATTGGCCTCCTCGAGTAGCCGGAACATATCACGGTAGATCTCCTTTTGGCTGTCGTAGCGGGGCGTGAATTCCGTACCGCCCGAAGTATATCCCTGCAACGCCTCGAAATAGGGCACATCGCCGTAGGCGTCGGTCAGAGTGGACATGGCGATGACCTTGATGATGGAGGCGACGGCCAGCGCCGCATCGTTCTTGTCCTTCTTGGCTTGCTCGAGCATTGCCTGCGCATTGCCGCCGACCGAATAGAAATCGTTCCAATAGCCCGCCGCAACGCTGTTTTGAATGCGATAGTTACTGATTTTGTCGGCATTCTGCTGGTGGCCGACCGTATACTGCATGAGTTGCGAGGTCAGTGTGAACGACCGGTTGATCATGCGGTACTCGTAGTTAAAGACGGTCGGCTGCACGAACGTAGTGGCCGTCGTATTCTGCACGGCGTTTCGGTTTATGTTCATCTCTTCGAAACGCGAACACGAGGTTGTGACGGTCACCGATGCAACCAGTGCGGCTATCGAATATTTTATCTGTTTTGTTCTCATAATCATCACGCTGCTCTGTTAGAAAGTTATCCTTACGTTGCCGCCGAACGTCGCTGTTCCGGGCATCTGCAACATCTCGAATCCGGGAACTACCGACGCACCGCGCATGAAGGCGCCCTCGGGATCCCACCCCGGGAACTTCGACCAACAATAGAGGTTACGGCCGTAGACGGAGAGCGACAGTCCCTTGATGAACTTGCTCCTTGCCAACAGCTGGCGCGGAAACTCGTATGCGATGCGAATCTCGCGCAGTTTGAGGAATTCGGTGCTGACAAAGTTCTGCTCGCAGTTCTGGAAAGCATATGCCAGACCGTAGTACTCGACGATGTCGGCCGTCTTGTGGGTATTGCGAATGAAGTTGCCGTCGGGCAACTGGTTCACTCCGTCGAGAACCAGTCCGTCGTAACGTCCGGCGAGCGTAAAGCTGCCTTTGCCCCGTGTGCCGAGAACGGCGTTGGTATAAGAGTAGACGTTTCCGCCGTGCTGGCCGTCGAAAGCAACCGACACGGTCAACCCCTTCCACTTGACACTCGTGCCGAAACCGCCCTTCCAGTCGGGCGTACACTCGCCGATGTACTGCAATTCATCGCTGTACTGGGGATAACCGTTCTCATCGACGATGATCTGTCCCGATACGTTCGTGATGCTGCCGTCCTTCTCGACGATGTACGCTCCTTCGGGAGCGCGTTTGTACCCCAGTCCGTACATCGCCGAGAGCGAACCGCCCTTGTAGGCGGTCATGTAAGCGTGCGACGAGTAGGAAGCCACGATCCACGAATCGACGCCTTCGCCCAGATCGACTACCTCGTTGCGGTTCTTCGACCAGTTGACATACGCCTTCCACTGCACGTCGCGTGTCTTGATGAGCGTACCGTTGATCTGAAGCTCCCAGCCGTAGTTACGAATGGTTCCGGCATTGGCGAAACGCTTGGTCACACCCGAAGCCGAGCTGACCGGCATGTTCACGATGAGGTCTTTCGAGGTGTTGTTGTAATACGCCAGATCGACACCCAATCGGTTGCGGAACATGCGCAGGTCGAGACCCACCTCCCACGACGATACGATCTCGGGACGGAGGTTGGCATTGTTCATCGTGCCCGGTATCTGGTAATTGCCGGCGAAATCCGACGACGAAAGATAGTCGGTCGTACGGTAGGGTTGGGTGTCGTGTCCCACTTGTGCGAAGCTGCCGCGCAGTTTCACCAAATTGACGACGTTGCGCGCCGCACCGAAGTCGATGAGTTCGTTGAGCAGTACGCTCGCCGATACCGACGGATAGAAATAGGAATTGTTGTTCACGGGCAGCGTACTCGACCAGTCGTTACGACCCGTAATGTCCAGGAACACGGCATCGCGCCACGAGATTTGAATCAGACCGTAGAGGCTGTTGGTCTGGCGTTCGTAGTCATAGTTGTTCGGCTTGACGCGCTCTACGGAGTTTGCCAGCGAGTAAACGCCGGGTTGTTTGAGCTGCTCGGCCGTTTGGGTCGTTTCGCGGAACATGCGGTTGATGATGCTGCCGCCGAAATTGAGCTTCATGTCGAATCCGGCGCCCAACTTGCGGTCGTACTTGAGCAGAAAGTCCGTGCTCAATTGCAACGAACTGACATTTCCCTCACGATACATGCCGTAACGCTGCGAATAGGAGCTTTTGGGCTGGCGCATGGTGCGGTGGTCGCGCGAAAAATCGATACCGCCGCGCAGCATCAGGTCGAGACCTTTGTAGAGATGCAGGTCGAGCGACGTGTTTCCGAAGATGCGGTCGCGGTCGAGCGTATTGAGGCATTCGTAGGCCACGAAATAGGGATTGTTCTTGGCGCCCGTCAGGTTGGCATTCTGTTGCACGCCCGGATCGATCCAGTAATCGCGTGCCCAGTCCATGTTGATGTTGGGCGCCATGCACCACAGCGAGTACATGACCGACGCTTGGCCGTAACCCATTTGCGGCAGGTTGTCGCAATCGCGGCGATAGTAAGTGATCGACGTATTCATCGACAGCCAATTGTTGACCTTGTTATGCGAATTGAGCTTTATCGATTGTCGCATGGCGGGTGAGTTGGGTGTAATCGACTCGCTGCGCGTGTCGGATATCGAGAGCCGCATCGAGTTATTGCGGTTGAGCTTGGCCGACAGCGACAGCGAGTTGGTCGTTGTCCAACCCGTTTTGAAATAGTCCTTGAACCAGTTGCCGTAGCTGACGAACGGCGTCTTGACGCGCAGACCGTTCTGATCGAGGCCGATACCGCGCTTCTCATCGTAGAACTGGTAGTAAGGCGTACCGTCCATCTTGGGACCCCACGATGTAGCGTCGGTGGTCGTAACCTCGTTGCCGTCGACCGGCTCGCCGTAATGGAACGTATCGTGTCCTTTGGTACCGCCCTGGCCATAGACGTACTGCAAATCAGGCGACGTATTGACGACCTCGGCGACGAAATCCGACGAGAAGGTCACGCTGACGTTGCCGTCCTCCTTGTCACCCGACTTGGTGGTGATGACTATAGCACCGTTGGCGGCCTCCGAACCGTAGAGAGCCGTGGCCGCAGGGCCCTTCAACACCGTGATGTTGTCAATATCGTCGGGGTTGATGTCGCCCGTACCGTTGCCGTAGTCGATGGCATACGCCGACTCGCCCATGCCCGACGAGGTGTTGAACATCGGCACGCCGTCGATGACGAACAGCGCTCCGTTGTTGCTCAGGTCGAGCGATGACTCGCCGCGAAGCGTGACGCGCATCGAACCGCCCGCGCCGGCACCTGTCTGCTGCAATGTCAGTCCGGAACCTGTCCCGTCAAACCCGAGAGCCAGTTGGTGGATGTCGCGGATGATGCGAGGACGTCACCGTCGACCTTGGAGGCGGCGTAGCCGAGCGATTTCTCGTCGCGTTTGAGGCCCAAAGCCGTGACGACGACCCCGTCGATGGCCTGCGCCTCGTCCACGAGTGTGATGTCGATGGTCGATTTGCTGCCCACGAAGACCTCCTGCGTCTTATAGCCGAGAAAGCTGAACGACAGCTCGTCGTTGGGACGCGCCTTGAGTGCATAGGAGCCGTCGGTACCCGTCACCGTGCCCGTGAGCATGCCCTTGACGATAACACCCACACCGGACATCGGTTTGCCAGCCTCGTCGCGGACGATACCCGTTACGGTTACCGTCTTGTCCGACGATGCGGAGGGTTGCGAACGCTGTGCGGAGGGTGCCGGAGCAGCCGTACCGAACCCGGACTTCGTCGCCGAAGGTTTTGGCGGGAGTTGCGGTTTCGACAGGGCGTCGAAGGCGAAAGCCGTGTCGGCCGTCGCCAAAGCCAACATTGCCAACACGCCGGCTGTAAAGCGACGGAATGAGGAGCAGCGTTTTCGTAAAGTCGAGTGCAGAGCCTGACTTACTCGGACTAAGCCAAGGCGAGAAAACGACCGCCCAAAAATCGAATGATTTTTCGACTTGTCTAAATTTGCCATTCAATCAATTATTTCGGTTAATATTTTAAGTTGGAAATTTTCAGATATGCGAGCGCTTCGACACGCATAGCGCGAGGATGAACGAAAGGGCCGAGGCCGCGATCCAGAAGAGGGCTGCGGC
>OLFY01001475.1_pt1 | contig 29196 bp, 25 predicted proteins | sample 1605611 | NCBI WGS metagenome assembly OLFY01 (sample SAMEA3888923, study PRJEB22519) | human gut metagenome | biome: human gut; feature: human-associated habitat; material: faeces | place: Denmark | collected 2011
GGGGACGTTTTTCGGGGATACCGTGTACGTTTTGCCATTAATCTGATAATGAGAAGACCACCATTCAAGTCCTTACTGAAGAACCTAAATGGTGGTCTAACTATATGAACCAATGCTCGTTAATCAAACCAACATAGGAATGAACAGCATTGTTATGATGTCAGTTGAAAGGAGCCATTTCTACTCCCACTCTATTGTTGAAGGTGGTTTTGAAGAAACATCATAGCAAACACGATTCACTCCTTTTACATTGCGAATAATATCGTTACTTACCTTTGCAATAAAATCATATGGAAGTCGTGCCCAATCTGCTGTCATTGCGTCAACGCTTGTAACTGCACGTAAAGCAACTGCACGCTCATAAGTACGTTCATCGCCCATTACTCCAACACTCTTTATAGGAAGCAAAACAACTCCGGCTTGCCATACTTGGTTATATAATTCATCTTCTTTGCCGTTTTGATCTTTTACTTTCCATTCATGCAGTCCACGAATGAATATATCATCAGCATCTTGAAGTACACGAACTTTCTCTGGAGTTATATCTCCTAAGATTCTTACAGCAAGTCCAGGACCAGGGAAAGGATGACGCAGTATTAGTTTGTCAGGCATATTCAATTGTTTGCCAACTCTTCTGACTTCGTCCTTAAAAAGCCATTTCAAAGGTTCGCAAAGTTTCAAATTCATCTTCTCAGGCAGTCCACCTACATTATGATGACTTTTTATTGTCTTGCCGGTTATATTCAAACTTTCAATACGGTCAGGATATATCGTGCCTTGAGCAAGCCAACGCACATCTTTAAGTTTCAATGCTTCCGCCTCAAAGACATCTATAAAACCCTTACCTATTATTTTGCGCTTTTTTTCCGGTTCTGTAACACCGGCAAGTTCTTTGAAAAACTTTTCGCTTGCATCTACGCCTATTACATTCAGACCTAAATTCTTGTATTCTCCAAGTACGCTCTCAAATTCATTCTTTCGCAGCATACCATGATCAACAAAAATGCAAACCAAATTCTTCCCAATAGCTTTATTCAGTAATACAGCAGCAACAGAAGAGTCTACGCCACCACTAAGTCCGAGAACAACTTTATCGTTTCCGAGTTGAGACTTCAGTTCCGCTACAGTTGTATCAACAAATGAAGCAGCACTCCAATCTTGTTTGCCTCCACATATATCTACTACGAAATTCTTTAGAAGCTGTGTCCCTTGAGTTGAATGGAAAACCTCAGGATGAAACTGCACTCCCCAAATCTTTTCTGTTTCAGAAGCGAACGCTGCATATTTCACCTTATCCGTAGATGCTATAACCTTATATCCTTCAGGAATAGCCGTTATTGAATCTCCATGACTCATCCAAACCTGAGAATTAGGAACAAATCCCTTAAAAAGAGGATCGTTTGTGTCAATCATACCAAGATTTGCACGACCATATTCTCTTGTTCCCGCCGGTTCTACTTTCCCTCCATGAGAGTAAGCTATATATTGTGCTCCATAACAAATACCCAATATCGGGTAACGACCTTTAATTTTGTCAAGATCAATTTTGAATGCTTCCTTATCGTAAACACTAAAAGGAGAACCACTCAAAATTACACCTATAACAGACTCGTCATCCTCGGGAAACTTGTTGTATGGTAATATTTCGCAGAAAGTGTCAAGTTCTCGAACCCTGCGACCTATTAACTGCGTGGTTTGAGAACCAAAATCCAATATTATTATTTTCTGTTTCATTATGGCTTTATTTAAACACGCAAAATTAACAAATTCTGCCGTAATATGCGGTAAAGATATAATTATTTAGATTCTCCAAAATTGTCAAAATCCTTTCCCAAGTACTTTCTTTCTATATTTCGAGAGTTATTCGCTTGGTTGTTCGGCTGCAGATAAATCTTTTGACCATGTTACATAGAGCATTATCAGTTGACGCAAACCGAAAGCTTTCATTCTGTCATTATAAATTACTTCCGCTGCCAAATGTAAAAGGTCTTTCACATCATCTTTCGAAGAACCTATAATGGAACGCATGTTGAGTTTTAGTTTTTCAAGCACAGACTCATCTACATATCCATTAGAATCTACCAAATCCCTAAGAAGAGCATATTTCTTTATAGTCTGTAAATGTTCATCCGTTATATTCAGGAAATGTGTTCCTGTGGCATTCAATTGTATTTTATACATGGTATTTTATTTTGTTTAATTGTTATTGTCTTTGAATATTGTCGAGGCTATCTTCAGCATTATTCTTTTTAGTACAGCCTTGTCCTTTATACTTTCAATAGGAAATCCTAATGCTATGCTTCGGGAATGTGTTCCTTGAAACAGAACTCCGGCAGAACTTCCGCCAGAATATTTGAAAATACTTTGCGCTCCGTTAAGCGGTTTCAAGCAATCCATTGATTGTACAGCATAAGTATTTTGCCCCAAGTCTTGCTCTATGGAAAACTTTTCTTCTGCATTAGAGATGTTTACTTTGCTACGCAAACTTCCTCCATAAACGCAATGTAAAGTTTGGGCAAGGAAAGAACGATCAGAAGAAGAATTCATATCCGTTCCTATATATGCTCCGCTCACAAGCAAAGAGCCGCCTTTAGAAAGATATGAACTTATTTTAGAACGTAAACTTCCGTTGAAGGTTTTGAAATCCTTAAAACTATGTTTTGTTCTTTTCTGAAGTCCTAAAATAATATCTACCATTGGATACTTGGACAGATCCACATTTCCGTTTTCCAAAGCACCGCGACTGCAGGAAACAAAAGAATAATTCGATGACAAAGCAGCACCGTGAACATAAACATAGTCAAACGTATTGCCGGCTATCATTGTATTTGCTAATTCGTATCCGCTTCTGCCAAGTCCTTCTGCAGATTCGTCTCCTCCCCTATTTGGATTGAAATATTTTTGCGCGCCCGAATATTCCGGAGTTTGGATATAAGGTACGCCAATATCTTTGTAAAGATCAAACCCTACGCTGTCTTTCTTTTCAATAACTTCAGGACCTGACAACCTGTCAAAACCGTTTACTATAAGCAAAGGACGATAAGAAGTGTTTGCCCTGCAAGCCGAAAGTATTTCCGTAGGGAAACTTTCTCCGCCTTTGTTTACCGCAGTTACACGGAAACTGTAAACCACACCGCTTTTCAGCTTTTTCGTAAAAGATGTCTTCTTTACAAATTCTCCATTATCAAAATCTCCGTTACCTATGCGGGTATAAACAATATATCCTGTGGGCACCGCCGTTGCTTCCAAACTGTCTTTTACAGCGTTCCATTTGAGTGTAATTTCATTCTTTCCCGTAAATTCCATAAAGAAATTATTCGGAGCAAGAGGCGACACGATATATTTGCAACCATGCTCAAAAGAAACATAACGTAATATAGCCTTGTATATACTGCGCGACATATTAAACTTAAACCATGGGTCGTGTGCATAAATCATATCCATGAAATTCTGATGCGATAAGGTTTCTATTATGGCAGAAGGGACAGCCGGTCTGTTACTCTCGCTGTAATTCTTATCATAAGATTCACGACGCGACCAATTTACCTTATATATTCTCGACAACTCTGTAGCCACGCCATCTGTGAGCATACTTGCAAAATCGAGCGAAGCTTTTCTGCTCAATCCTGACGGATAAATGGTTTCGCCTGTTACTCCGTTTGTCGTTGCTATTCCCAAAGTTCCAACGAGAGCATTGTTTTTATAGCCTGCATCGCTGTGAACAGCAAGCGAAAGTTCTATAGGAACTTTTTTACCATCGGCATTTGGCATATAAACCGAGCCTCCGGCGAGATAATTAGTAGCATACGAGCGGGAATTTATGTCGTCTTTGTAATCATCCTCACCTCCGTAAGAACTATAAAAGCTATACGGAATGCCATACCATTGTGTAGAATATCTTGCTCCCTCGAGATACCTTGGCAAACGGCTTATCAAAGGTTCGCCTTCGTTTCCTTCACCACGCGATATGTTTCCCATGCCACCGCCAAAGCGCACGGCATCAGCCGAAACCACTCCGTTATGCGCTGAAAGGTTCGAAAGAACCACACAATTCTTTTCACTTTCTCCTGCATTAAAGAAATAACGTCCCACATATACCCATGTGCCGCCTCCCATGCGCTGATTAACTTTTACATGAGTGGCTACACCTCCATGATATACTGTATAATTTGCATCGTTCACCGCTCCTTCGAGAGTTTGATAGCTCACATAAACTTCATACATCCCGGATTTCTTTATATTCGGAATCCATTTCGTAAAAGAAGCCTTTGATTTATTTGGAACTGTGGAAATCATACGGGCGGAACCTGACACAAATGGATTTTCATCGTCGTAATACACGTTTTTTGCGTTTGCAAAACCGGGATATTGGCTTTGCTGCCACGGATTCTTTACTTGTTTTTCCTGATATAAGCCGTTGGCTGAGGGCGCATCGTTATCTACAATTATTTCTTCGCGTTGCCAACTGCGCTCTCGAGGAGAATATACCACTGCTCCTGCATTTTCGAGCATCGGGATAAGAAATGGCACAACAAATGTCTGGGTCAGTAAATCTTCTGTCGTTGAAAACAAATACGGTCTCTGCCATTTCCATGAATTTTCGGCTATCGAATAATAACGTCCATGACTTGCCCACACCGAAATGTGATGATTCTGCAAACCGTACTTAAATGTGTAAGGTTTAGAAGCATTAAAAGTCCACGGCTCTCCGTTGTAGTTCACACCGTTCCACAAACGGCTTTTATCCACACTTTTTCTGTACTGATTGGGAATGAGTTCCGTTAACGGTCTTCCTTCGGAATACAGATTTAATTTGTAGCTCTTATATTCATCGGGGAGACAACGTGAAACTGATGCGTAAATGGAATTGACAATCCTGTCGGTAAACGGCTGCGCACCGAAAACGTCATTTGTATTTATGTCTATTGTTTTATTTTCTTCATTAACCGTACAATCCGTAAGTTTGCAGACACCTGTAGGATTGAAATTCGGTGCTTTGTAATGCTTGAAATAATTGCATAATACTATCTCGAGGGTATCGCTCTGCGAATACGCGGAAAGCGGAAGCATTCCACAAACTGCCAAAACGAACAGCAAACGCATTACAAAGGCTTTATTCTGCATGGGTCGAATAGTATTTGCACGCCTCTCTTATGCCGCAGTTCTCACAATCAGGTTTGCGCGATTTACACACATAACGTCCGTGCATAAGAATCCAAAAATGTGATGCACTTACAATATTTTCGGGTATATATTTCAACAACTCCAACTCAACCTTCTTGGGAGTGTTGCAAGAAAGGGGAACAAGCCCCACCCTTCGGCTCACTCTGTAAACATGTGTGTCGACCGCAAGAGCAGATTTGCCGAAAGCCACGGCAAGAATGACATTCGCGGTTTTTCTTCCCACACCCGGCAGACTTGTCAGTTTGTCAAAGTCCTGAGGAATCTCTCCTTTGAAATCCTCACATACTTTCGCCGCCATTTCCACCAGATGCTTTGCTTTGGAATTGGGATATGAAACACTTGATATGTAAGGCAGGACTTCTTCAACTGTTGCCGAAGCCAAAGATTCCACTGTGGGATACGCAGCAAACAAAGCAGGAGTTACGGCATTTATTCTTTTATCGGTGCACTGCGCAGAAAGCATTACCGCCACCAGCAGTTCATACGGCGAACCATAGTTCAATTCCGTTTCCACGGGCGGTATATTTTTCTCGAAATAATCGAGAACATAATTATATCTTTCTGATCTTTTCATTAATCACAGTCTTTTCTCCAAGCATCGCTTATATTGCAAAGTTACGAAAAGATTCTTTTACCCGGTAATACAAATGAACGTAATAATGATTGGTTTCTTTTTTCGCACACGCCACATTCTTTTTCGGATATACCATATATATACATAAAAAACGAATACAACGACAAATATTCAGCGATTTTTCAACCTTTTGTAAATTTCGGTGTTTCAAGCATTTATTTTTGTCAAAAATACAAGGCATATATTTTAAAACATAAGGCACATATTTTGAAATAAGTGCCTTGTATTTTTTATTACATAGGGAACAATTTTTCTCATCTCGCATTTCGTACTTTTTTCAGTGAATATCCGTTGCATATAATCATTACCAATAAATCGATACAGGCTTCTTAGAAATACATTCAGGTGTTTTCTGTAAGTCATGTAACATGTCGCGTATGTAATGAAGTTTGCAAGCGGCAATAAATTCTTATTTTTGCATTGCATAATACATCTTGATATGGAAAAATTCATTTTAGATACGGAAGTCATAGTGTTGACATACAACGAACTCAACAGCAGTCAACTCAAATTGGTTGAAACGGCTTTCAAAGCCTGCGAAAACAGTTATTCACCGTATTCAGAATTTTCTGTGGGGTCATCATTGGAATTTGAAAACGGTGAAATTTTTCAGGCTAACAATCAGGAAAATGCCGCATACCCCTCAGGACTGTGCGCCGAACGCACCCTGCTTTTTTATGCCAAAGCAAATAATCCTCACAAAGAAATTAAGCGCATGGTCATAGCTGCAAAAAATCATGGCAAAGCAACAAAACAGCCGGTTTCGCCATGCGGGGCATGCAGACAGGTAATGCTCGAAACCGCAAACCGACAAAACTCTCCTATAGAGCTTCTGCTTGCCGGCGCAGACAAAGTATATATGATAAAAGACGTAAAGACCCTGCTTCCTTTACAGTTTAATGCAGAAAGTTTGAAATAATTATTGATTGGTACGCTTTTTGCAAAAACAAATACAGAAATAAAAAGTTCACAGAAATGAGTAATAAGAAAAATCATAAGCCTGAAGAAACGCAGGAAAACCAAAACACCAAAAACAACGCGGGAGAACAGGCTAACGAAACAGTTCAAGAGGAAAATAATAACAACAAACAAAGCACAGATACCGACAAAACTGCCGAATACGAAGCAACAATTGCCGATTTGAAAGACAAATATCTGCGTCAGGCGGCAGAATTTGACAACTATCGCAAACGTGTGCTGAAAGAGAAAAGCGAACTCATTCAGAACGGCGGAGAGAGTGTCATTTCTTCCCTACTCCCTATAATTGACGACTTTGAAAGGGCTTTGCAAAACATGAAAAAGTCAGATGACACCGCTGCTCTAAAGGAGGGTGTGGAGCTTATATATCAGAAGTTCATGAAAACTCTCGAATCCAACGGACTGAAAACCATTGAAACCAAAGAGGCTGATTTCAATACGGACTTCCATGAAGCAGTTGCCATGATTCCTGCTCCAAATGACGAATCGAAGGGTAAAGTTGTGGATTGTGTGCAAAAAGGATACAAACTCAACGATAAAGTTATTCGCCACGCAAAAGTTGCCGTAGGACAATAATAAAAAATAACAGAACCAACGGCTATAGTAAACAACACATCATGGCAGATTCAGAGAAAGATTATTACAAGATATTAGGAGTGGAACGCTCCGCAAGTGCAGAAGAAATAAAGGCAGCCTATAAGAAAATGGCCATTCGCTATCATCCCGACAGAAATCCGGGGGACAAAGAAGCGGAAGAGAAATTCAAACAAGCAGCCGAAGCATATGATGTACTTCGCGACCCGGATAGGCGTTCGCGTTACGATCAATTTGGTGCAGCCGGAGTAAATGGCGAAGGATTCGGCGGTTTCGGAGGAAACGGCATGGGAATGGATGACATTTTCAGCATGTTCGGAGATTTATTTAACGGACATAATCCTTTCGGAGGCTTTGGAGGTTTCGGCGGTAACGCTGGCGGAGCTTCAAACATGCGTCCTGCCGGTGGAAATTTGCGTTTGCGAGTGAAACTTACACTTGAAGATATTGCCAAAGGAGTTACAAAGAAATTCAAAGTAAAGAAGTACGTAAAATGTCAAGAGTGCGGAGGTAGCGGAGCCGAGAAAGGTTCTTCGGCAGAAACATGTCCCACATGCCACGGACGGGGACATGTTGTTCGCAGACAGCAAACAATTCTCGGAATAATGGAAACTCAGACCGTTTGCCCCACATGTCATGGAGAAGGAACGGTGATAAAGAAAAAATGTTCGCATTGCAATGGTGAAGGCGTGGTTCTTGCCGACGAAGTTGTCGAAGTAAATATCCCTGCCGGCGTTTCTGAAGGGATGATTGTCAATGTTCCCGGCAAAGGAAACGCGGGACGACATGGCGGAATGAATGGAGATCTTCAAGTTGTCATAGAAGAAGCTCCACATCCCACATTTGTGAGAGACGGAAACGACCTTGTCTATAATCTTCTTTTGTCTGTGCCACAGGCTACGCTTGGAGATACGGTAGATATACCTACAATTGACGGAATGTCAAAGATTACCATAAAACCCGGCACACAACCGGGAAAAGTTTTGCGTCTGCGTGGCAAAGGTCTTCCGGCTGTTAAAGGATATGGCAGTGGCACGGGCGACTTGATAGTAAACGTGAGCGTTTACATACCGGAAAATTTGACAAAAGAAGAGAAAAAGGCTATAGAAACCTTGAAAGAAAGCGAAAACGTTAAACCGAACAAAGACGTAAAAGAATCTATTTTCCAAAAATTCCGTGCTTTATTCGATTGATTCTTTACCAAATTAATTTTATGAACTACGAAGAAACGGTAAACTACCTTTTTACTTCCGCGCCATTGTTTCAAAACATTGGCGCGGGAGCATATAAAGAGGGACTTGAGAATACTCGCGAACTAGACAAGCATTTCAACCATCCCCACACCAAATATAAAACAATACATATTGCAGGAACCAACGGAAAAGGTTCGTGCGCACACACAATAGCAGCCATACTGCAGTCTGCAGGATATAAAACCGGCTTATATACTTCGCCGCATCTCGTGGATTTTAGAGAAAGAATCAGAATTAATGGCGAAATGATTCCCGAACAAGAAGTTATAGATTTCGTAGAAAAGGAACGCTCTTTCTTTGAACCCTTGCATCCTTCGTTTTTTGAGCTATCAACGGCTCTCGCTTTCAATTATTTTGCAAAACAAAACGTTGATGTTGCCGTAATAGAGGTTGGATTGGGTGGAAGATTAGACTGTACGAACATAATAACCCCGGAACTTTCCATAATAACCAATATAAGTTTCGACCATACGCAATTTCTTGGGAATACTTTGGCTCAAATCGCAAAAGAGAAAGCCGGTATCATAAAAAAAGACGTTCCCGTTGTGGTTGGTGAAGCTCTAAAGGAGACGAGAGAAGTTTTTGAAAACAAAGCTAACGAAGTTGGTGCGCCAATTGTCTTTGCTGAAGAAAATTCCATGATAAAAGGTTACGTTCACGACAAAGACGGAATGAAACTTGACACGAATATTCTTGCAGATAGCCTTTATTACGAATTGGGCGGGGACTATCAGATAAAAAACGCCAATACAATTTTGCATGCCGTCAGAGAACTTCGCTCAAAAGGTTTCAATATTAAAGACGAAGACCTTTACAACGGCTTTGAAAAAGTAAAAGAACTTACGGGACTTCGCGGACGTTGGGAAATTATATCGGAAACCCCGAAGATTATTCTTGATACAGGTCATAATCCCGGCGGTCTTTCCTATAACATGCAGCAACTAAAAAGTATGAAAGCCCCGAACATTCGTATCATAATAGGAATGGTTTCGGACAAAGACATAAAATCGGCTCTCAATCTCATGCCTAAGGAAGCGACATTCTATTTTACAAAAGCCACAGTCAAACGTGCGTTGGACGAAGTTTCTTTATACAAAATGGCAAACGAACAAGGTTTGAAAGGGAACCATTATCCCGATGTCGGCAAGGCTTATGAAGCGGCGTTGAAAGATTGCAGCCCCCAAGACATTATATATATCGGTGGCAGCAATTTTATTGTCGGAGATTTTCTCTCACATCAAAAATAGCACAATATATCCAAATAAAAAAGCAGCGGTAAAAACCGCTGCTTTTTTATTTCTTTTCTGATGATTCGTCCTGTATTTGCGGAGCATTTGCTTTTCCCGCCAGCCGTTCTACCTTTTCGGCAAGAACTTCTGTTATACTTCGTTGAATGCCGTTCTTGTCTGTGTACGTGTTTGTCCTTAATTGTCCTTCCACAAACAGTTTGTCTCCCGTATGCACATACTTTTCTATGAATTGCGCAGTTTCTCTCCAAGCCACAATCCTATGCCATTCGGTACGTTCCGGCACCTGCGTTCCGTTTTTCAGAGTATATGCTCTCTCTGAAGTAGCCAAAGATAAACGGGCTACAGCCATATTGCTGTCAACATACCTTATTTCCGGTTCACGACCCACATTGCCTATTAGCAAAACTTTATTCAGCGACATATTACAAGATTTATCGGTTAGCGTATCCTATACGAATCTCTCACAAGCTTCTCGTCATGACGAACACCTTTGTATGCAAGCACAACAAACACTATCGCCATTAACGGGAATGCTTCGTAAAAATCAAATTGCGGTGTCAGTTTCAAACTTTTAGCAATTCCTATCACACAACTCATGCGTGTTATGTAATACGCAAGCAATATAAAAATTGTCCACCAGCACATTTTCATCTGTCTTTTGCGATTATGAAATCCTAAAATCGTTATCACATTCAAGACCGCAGCTCCAAGAATCATCACTCCCATTACAGAGTAAAGCAAATTCGAAGATTTGCCGTCGCTCAAAGAAAAGTTCGAAAGCGTGGCAAGCACTAAATTCTCGCCGGTCTTGAAAGATACGGATATTTCAAAAGCAGAAATCACGAGCAAGACAAATGCTGCAATCAAAAACAAAGTTTGTTTTCTCTGTATCATTATTTTTTCGAAATGACCTGCTTATACTATTCCCTCTTCGCCTGTTGTAGGGTTGCGATAATAGAGACGATCGTCAATAAATTCCTGTTCAGCAATCAAAGAAGGTTTGGGGAGATGCTCATAATAGCGCGAAATTTCTATTTGCTCTCTGTTCTCGAAAACTTCATCAAGGTTCTCGTTTGCGGAAGCAAATTCCTGCAATTTTTTCTGAAGATCATTTTTCATTGCAACCGAAATCTGATTTGCGCGGCGAGACATAATGACAACACTTTCGTAAATGTTGTTTGTTCCCTTTGCAAACTCTGTGATATTGCGCGTTTGAGTATTGGTTGGCGCGTCAGTCTTTCTGTAATCCATTTTATATTGTAAAACTTTAATGATATTCTTATTTCTTTGCGTTTTGAATTGAGTCCTTCACAGCCTTTTTTTCTGTTTTTGCCATTACAGACACATCCTTTTTCTTTGTTTTTTCAAAAATACTTTTGGCTTCCGCCATGTATTTTGATTCGGGAAACTCATTGGCAAAAGCATAATATTCTTCCGCTGCAGCATCAAGACGTTCTCCTTTGCGCGATTCCACACTGTGAACAGCCAAAAGATACTTCACACGAAGCAACATAATGGCAAAATCCTCACGGCGTTTTGAGTAAGGATAATCACGCATGGCATTTTCCGCCGTTATTATGCACGCCTGATAATTATTGCCTCCGAAATTACAATTACCGAAGTAGCTTCCAAGGTCAAAATATGTTTTAGCCGACAGATATTCTTTCTCTACAAGTTTGTCTTGCAATTTGAAAATCATATCCTGCGACTCTTTAGCGTAAATGCTCTGTGGGAAAATCTCCAAAAGATTCTGGAAAGCAGTTACAGCCTCATAAGTTTCCGTTTGATCAAGTTTGGGCTCGGGAGTGTTTTTATACAAAGCCATGGCATTATAAAAACGTGCATCCTGAGTGTACAAACCGTTGGTATAAGTTTCATAATACTTCTTCAGGAAATTGGCTGCCGCCTCATAATCTCTCGCCTTATAGGCAGAAATGCCAAGCAGATACAAACTCTCTTCACCTTTATCAGTACCTTTCAATACAGAAATAACATCCTGCAAAAGCACCACCGCTCTCGTATATTTACCATCGGCATAATACTGCTTTGCAGCCTCATAACGATAAAGATAATCGCCCGACTTTATTATATTGTTAAATTCGCTACACGACGTAAAGAACAACGTTGCCAACATCGTTATCACGAACAGACCTTTATTCATTTTCATAAAGACACTATATATCGTTTGCAAATTTACAAAGAATAAACCATTCTACAAGTTACAGATTCTTAAACTTATGTTTTTTACACGGCGAACAAGGCAAATAAACCGTAAAAACATTCTTTACAAACCGGTTCACAATGGTATTATACCACCGAACACTACCCTTTTTCCTTTTCGTAAGCAGAAAAAGCTAAACCGTAGACTTCATTATACCCTTGTGCCAATACTATTTTTAGCATCAATATAAAGCACTATATTTCAGCATCTTATTTTTACGAAAAATATAAGGCATATATTTTGAAATAAGTGCCTTATATTTTAAAATACATGGCTTGTATTTTTTACAAAGTGCCTTGTGTCTTTTGTGATAAAGATTTGCTTACTGTAAAACTGGCGGATTTTAGCGAAATAAGCACTAAAACAAACTTACTTTAGGTGTGGAACGTGTAGGATTAATTCTACACTTGTTTGTCTGAGTTTGTTTTTCCCTGTTTATTTCGCTTCGGTGCATTGTTTTTTGCGCTCTTGCGTCTGTCTTCGTTGCTTTTATTGTTGCCTCGCACGTTTTTACTGCCATTTTTATGCTTTTTCTTTTGTCCGCTATTCTCTGTTGGTTCTTTTATAACTTTCATTCCTTCGGGCAAAGGGTATGTTTCCACTTTCTTCTCTATGAGTTTTTCTATGTTTTGGAAACGCAGACGATCGCGCGAACTGATAAGTGTAAGAGATTCCCCTCCCCTGCCCGCTCTTGCGGTACGTCCTATGCGATGGACATAATCTTCGGGGTCTGCGGGAGCGTCATAGTTAACAACAAGCTCTATATCATCTATGTCTATGCCGCGTGAGATTATATCCGTAGCCACAAGCACGGAAATATGATTGTTGCGAAATTTCATCATCGTATCGTCGCGCTGCGCCTGATCGAGATCGGAGTGCATTTCGGCAACATTAACTTTTTGCTTCAGGAGTTCCAATGTAAGCTGTTTGACCATTTTTTTGGAAGACGAGAAAATTATCACTCTGCTCAGTTCCTTGTTTTTGGCAAACAGATCCTTAATGATTGCCTGTTTCTGTGATTCTGCACAATAGCACACCCTCTGCTTTATGGAAGCCGCAGGTTTTGAAACAGCTATTTTAATTTCTACCGGATTTTTCAATATTCCGCCAGCAAGACGCTTTATCTTGTCGGGCATTGTTGCAGAAAACATTATTTTTTGGCAACAGTCGGGAAGCAATTTGTTTATGCTTAAAATATCGTCATAAAATCCCATGTCGAGCATACGGTCTGCCTCGTCCAAAACAAAGAATTTTACATTGGAAAAGTCGGGCTTTTCCAACTGTATATGGGCCAACAAACGTCCGGGAGTGGCTATAATCATATCAGCACCAAGTTTTAGGCCTCGACTTTCCTGTTCGTAACGTATTCCATCATTTCCGCCATAGACAGCAACCGAAGACACCGGTACAAAATAAGAAAAGCCTTCCATAGCCTGGTCTATCTGTTGGGCAAGCTCGCGAGTTGGAGACATGACAATGCAATTAATTGCGTTCCTACAGTGTTCCCCAACATATAGCTGGTTAATTATGGGAAGCAAATAGGCTGCTGTCTTTCCTGTACCGGTTTGCGCAATTCCCATTACATCACGTCCTTCAAGAATCGGCGGGATAGTCTTTTCCTGAATTGGCGTACATTTTTCAAATCGCATGGCATCAAGTGCATCAAGCACTTTATCATCTAAATCCAAATCATAAAAGTCTATCATCTTATTCTTTTTTATATATCCGAATTACATTCATTCTTTACTTTGGTGCCCTTCGATAGAGAATGAAAGCAATTATGGAAAACAATATATTGGGAATCCACGCCGCCACAAGCGGAGGCATATAGGCTTTAACCGCAAATGTAGAAGAAACTGTTTCAAACATTATATATGAAAAGCTTAACGCTAAACCTATACCCAAAGAAAGTCCCATGCCTCCCTTGCGTTTTTGGCACGACAAGGAAACTCCTATAACCGTAAGTATAAACGCCGCAAAAGGAGAGGCGAATCTTTTGTAGAACTCCACTTCAAACATACTCAAATTGGCTGCTCCACGCATTTTTTGCTTTTCTATGAATTCGTAAAGCTCGGGGGATGTCAACGTTTCCTGTTGGTTTCTGGAGTACATGAAGTCTGATGGTTCCATCATTATAATAGAATCGGTTTCCGCCCCTTTGTATATTTTCTCTCTGAGACCATGTAGTTCACGGACTTCATAATCACGTATTTTCCACTTATAACGCTTTTGCGCAAGAGTATCATATTGAATGGAAGATGCCGTAAGGTGCGACACAAGTTTCTTGTCGCTGAATTTATCAAGCGAAAAGTTGAAACCGGTCTTCGTATCGTTGTCAAAATGCTGAATATACGCAACAACACCAGTATCTACCTGCAACTGGACATTCTCTGCTGTTGTTACCTTCTTCTTATGGATGTATTGCTGATCAAAGTTAAGGCGTTCTACATTGCCATGAGGAATGACAAAAGCACCAAGCACGAACGACAACAAGGCAATAACCCCTGCCGATACCATATACGGGCGCAATAATCGATTGAATCCCATTCCCGTTGAGCGCATTGCTATAATCTCCGAATTATCGGCAAGTTTTGTTGTAAAGAATATCACCGATATAAAGACAAACAAAGCACTGAAAAGATTTGCCAGATAAGGAATAAAGTTTAGGTAATAGTCAAATATTATTTCATGCCATGTGGCATGTGAAGATGCAAATTTATCTATTCGCTCATTAAAGTCGAAAATTGTGGCAATTGCCATGATCAACGCGATGGAAAAGAAATAAGTGCCAAGGAATTTCTTTATTATATAAAAGTCTATCTTGCCAAGAATGGGCTTTCTTATTTTACTATCCACAGGCTTTTTTTTGTCGGACAGGACTTCTTTTATATCCGAATCGGGAGTAAAAAACTTACGACACCTAGCCGGCACACATTTTATCTTTTCCGCAAACTTCATTACAGTCGTCGCATTATAATTGGTAAGACTTCCGATTTCCAATCTTCATAGTCGTCTGCAAGAATGTGATTTCTCGCTTCTCCCACAAGATATAAATAGAATGCCAAATTGTGAATAGAAGCAATTTCCATAGCCACCAATTCTTTTGCCTTGAAAACATGATGCAGATAAGCTTTTGTATAAAGTGTATCAACATAGCTTATTCCTGCGGGATCAATTGGAGAAAAATCATCTTCCCACTTTTTGTTTTTGGCATTAATTATTCCCCGACTGGTAAAAAGCATTGCATTTCTGCCGTTGCGCGTGGGCATTACGCAGTCAAACATATCCACTCCTCTTTCAATGCCCTCAAGAATATTTGCAGGAGTACCTACTCCCATAAGATATCGCGGACGATTTTGAGGAAGAATTTCATTAACCACTTCTATTATGTGATACATTACCTCTGTCGGCTCTCCCACAGCCAATCCTCCTATTGCGTATCCGTCAGCATTGTATTGCATTACATTACGCGCACTCTCACGGCGCAAATCGTCGTAAGTACAACCTTGAACTATCGGAAAAAGTGATTGGCTGTAACCATATAAAGGCTGCGTGGAATTAAAACGTTCAAAACAACGTTCGAGCCAATTTTCCGTAAGTCTCAAACTTTTGCGAGCGTAATCATAAGTAGAATCTCCAGGAGCGCATTCATCAAAAGCCATAATTATATCCGCACCTATGGCACGCTCTATATCCATTACTTTTTCAGGAGAAAAGAAATGCTTGCTTCCATCAATATTAGAGCGGAACTCACAACCTTTTTCGCTAATTTTGCGAATATCCGTAAGCGAAAAGACTTGAAATCCCCCACTATCGGTAAGTATTGGTTTGTCCCATGAAGAGAACTTATGTAAGCCGCCTGCTTTTTCTAAAATATCTGTTCCGGGACGCAAATAAAGGTGATAAGTATTCCCGAGAATTATTTGCGCCTTCACGCTTTCTTTCAAATCTGGTGCGAGAACACCTTTCACCGTACCCTGTGTACCAACAGGCATAAATATTGGAGTTTTTATCTCTCCATGAGCAGTTTTAATCACTCCTGCTCTTGCCTGCGTCCTCGCATCGGTATGCTCCAAAACGAATTCCATGCTTTACTTATCGTTTTCTTTTACGGAATTGTCTCCTTCCTTTACAGAAAGGTCTATTGCGTCATCGACTTTTTCATCAAGCAAAGCATAATTCAATACATCCATAACGTTTTCTACATAATGGAATTCCAATCCATTAATATAAATCTCGGGAATATCCTCAATATCTTTTTTATTGTCTTTGCTTATTATTATATCACTGATGCCTGCACGCTTTGCCGCAAGAATTTTTTCTTTTATTCCTCCCACAGGAAGAACTTTGCCGCGAAGTGTTATCTCTCCAGTCATGGCAAGTTTATCACGCACTTTTCTCTGTGTAAGAGCAGATGCCAACGATGTTGCAATTGTTATTCCCGCAGAAGGACCGTCTTTAGGCGTTGCACCTTCGGGCACGTGAACATGTATGTTCCAATTATCAAAAATATTGCTGTCAATATCCAGTTTGTCAGCGTGCGCTTTTATATATTCTAAAGCAAGCACGGCAGATTCTTTCATGACATCGCCAAGATTTCCCGTCAATGTCAACTTTGCGCCTTTGCCTCTACTCAAACTTGTTTCTATATAAAGAATGACTCCGCCCACAGAAGTCCAGGCAAGACCTGTTACAACTCCTGCATAAGCATTTCCTTGATACTTGTCTCGATTGTACGGAGGATTACCAAGTAATTCTTTTACATCAGACGGTTGTATAGCTTTGTCAGCAAATGAAGGTTCTACACCGGAAACTATTCTAAAAGCCACCTTACGCATAATTTTGCCCAATTGCTTTTCAAGTTGACGCACACCGCTCTCACGAGTATATAATTCCACTACCGTTTCCAAAGCCTTCTTATTGAGTTGCACCGTATGACCGGAGTGTTCTTTGTCCAAACCTGCTGCTTTCAATTCCTTTGGAACCAAATGACGCTTGGCTATTTCTATTTTTTCTTCTGTAAGATACCCGCTAACCTCTATCAGTTCCATTCTGTCAAGAAGAGCAGGAGGGATGGTGTTTAATGAGTTGGCTGTTGCTATAAACATTACCTGCGACAAATCGTAATCCATATCCAAGAAGTTATCATGGAAAGAATTGTTCTGCTCCGGATCAAGCACTTCCAAAAGAGCGGAAGCAGGATCACCGTTATAGTTGTTTCCGGAAATCTTGTCTATTTCATCTAGTATGAACACAGGATTATTGGAGCCTGCCTTTATCATTCCTTTTATTATACGTCCCGGCATTGCACCAATATATGTACGACGATGACCACGTATTTCCGACTCATCATGCAAACCACCCAAAGATACTCTTACATATTTGCGTTTCAAAGCTGCCGCTATGCTTTTTCCCAAGGATGTTTTTCCTACTCCCGGAGGGCCGTAAAGACATATTATGGGAGACTTCTGATCTTTTTTTAGCGTAAGTATTGCAAGATGTTCCAATATGCGCTCTTTAACTTTTTCCAAGCCGTAATGGTCGCGATTCAAAACGGTACGGGCATGTTTCAAATCGAGATCATCTTTTGTAATAACATTCCATGGCAGAGAAAGAAGCGTTTGCAAATAATTAAGTTGAACGCTGTAATCCGGATTTTGAGGATTGATACGCTCAAGTTTCTTTAGCTCACGTTCAAAAAACTTCTTGACATTTTCGGGCAGTTTTTTCTTTGCAGCCTTTGCCTTTAGTTCGTTTACATCTTGGTTCTGCGGACTTTCGCCGAGCTCATCCTGTATATTCTTTATTTGCTGCTGAAGAAAATATTCTTTTTGCTGCTTGTCAAGATCTTCACGGGTTTTGTTGCGGATATTGGCTTTCAGCGCAGCAAACTGTGCTTCACGATTCAATATGCCTACCAACTTATAAGCCCTCTTGACCATGGAACTAATCTGCAAAAGTTCGTTTTTCTCTTTTAGCGGGAACGGCAAATTAGTACAAATGAAATTAATAAGGAAAAAGTCATTCGAAATATTCCTTAGGGCAAACGAAGGTTCAACTTGCATTGCGCTTTGCGACATATAACGTTCGGTTATATCCTTGCAGGCAGCAGCCAAAGCTGCAAACTCTTTGTTATCCTTTGGAGCAAGTTGTTCTTTGAGAACACTAACCTCGGCTTTCATATATGGTTCGGTAGCCGTAACTTTCTTTATCTTAAAGCGTGCGAATCCTTGAAGTATCGCCGTATGTGTATTTTCAGGAAGTTCAAGAACCCTTACCACTTTAGCCAAAGTACCTATTTCATAAATATCTTTCTCGGTAGGAGAATCAACCTCCGGCACTTTCTGACTCAACACACCGATATATTCATCAGCTTCGTCTGCATGCTTCACAAGACGCAGACTTGACTTTCTCCCTATTGTACACGGAATAGCAACACCGGGGAAAAGAGCCATATTTCTCAATGGCAAAATACCTATCTCCCCTTCCACTTTCACGTCAAGTACCTTTTCAACATCGCCGTCAAAGTCAGCTATCAGTTGAAAATGCTTGTTTTCATTTATATCACCCATTTTGTCTGTATTCATTAATATATGTGGGCTTTCTTGCATGATTGCTTTACAGGTTAGCACACTTTTAGCACAAACCCACTTCGTTTAAGATGCAAAATTACTCATAATTTGCGAAAACAAAGGGGCTTTTTGTACTTTTGCAAACGTATTAACGTGTAAACACCAAATAATGGGCTGCCAATTAAACAAGACATTCCGTTTCAAACAATTCTGTATTGAAAGCGGCGGACAATCAATGAGTGTAGGAACCGACGGAGTTTTACTCGGGGCATGGGCAGAAGCTCCTCAAGCCACAACCATCCTCGACATCGGTACAGGAAGCGGAGTGATAGCCTTGATGCTTGCACAAAGATTTCCACACGCCGCAATTACAGGCATAGACATAAACGAGCTTGCTATCGAGATAGCTCGTAAGAACGCAAATTCAAGCCCGTTCAAACAAAACACGGAATTCATAAACATAGACGCGCGTTCGTTTGTAGCCGACAAAAAATTTGATCTGATTGTCAGCAATCCGCCATTCTTCCCTACGGGAAGTCTCGAAAGCGGAACGGCAAGAGCAAAGGCAAGGAGCTTTGAGACACTAACGCTGCAACAACTGATAAAATGCGCAAGCAATAATATTTCAAAGCAGGGCACATTCGCAGTAATCATTCCTTACGATCTTGCGGAGAATTTTGAATTTCTTGCATGGGAAAAAGACTTCTTTCCTGTGCGTTGCACAGATGTAGTTACCGTATCAAACAAACCACCCAAGCGAAAACTGATGCAATTCGCCCCAAGTTCCAAAGCCATAAAAGAACAAACAAACAACACGCTGACGCTTACAACTTCCGATGGCGCAAAAACAGACGAATACATCTCTCTGACAAAAGATTTTTACCTTGACAAATAATTAGGAAATTAGATATGTAAAAAAACATAAGGCACTTTACAAAAAACACAAGGCACATATTTTAAAACAAGTGCCTTATATTTTAAAATATATGCCTTGTTTTTTCGTCTGTTTTACTCCTTTGAAAAACAATCCTTTATCTAACAGATTTTCTTTCTACATACATATATCTCATTCCAAGTTCCATGAAATGTGTAGTCTTTTTATACTCAGCCACCATTCTTTGCGCCTCTGCCTCTGCGGCGGATACGTCGGCTTCCCCCGTCAGGGTCGTCAAACCCGCGTAGTCGCGCTCCGCATCGATAAAGTCGGCGGCGGTCTTTGCCGTTCCGGGATTCTGCTTTTTATACTCGGCAAGTTTTTTCTCCGCCGACTGCTGCCTCATATACGCATTACGCTCCAAACCGTGCTTGGCGAACATATAATCTATAAGTTCTGCGCGGTCTTCTGCCGTCGGAGCAAGACGGTTTACTTCTTCCATCATCGGGCGTATGAGCAGGTGAGCAAAAGCCGCCGATTCTGCCTGATTGACACTCGACAGACGGTTTTCGCCGAGATAGGCATTCTCGAAACCGTCATAGTCCTCTATGCGTTTCGCTTTGCCTGCCGTGGCTTCCTCTATCGCATCCATGGCTACTTTCAGCGAAAGCATACTGTCCTGAATGGCTTCGCGGGATTGGAACATACCCGTACTCACCCGGCGTTCGTAAGTCTCACGGGCTTGTGCTTTCTCGTAGTCTTTTGCGTCGCCGTCGCGGAAAAGTGCATCATTTTCACTTTCGGATTTGGGATTTTCGAAATTTTCAACTACCTTTGCAGCAGAATCCAAATCCAAGTATTCCACGTCAGCGAGATTGGTTCGCTGTTGGGCTATTAGGGTCTGGATTTTTTCTTTATCCAAATACAGAGCCTTACCTTGGCTAATCCAATTCAGCCACTCCGAATTATCCTTTGGAAATACGTTCCTGATACTGTTGATTTCAAGTGCCTTTCCTCCTACTGTCGGATTGAGTGATAAACCGACGATGAAATTCTTCCCGTTTTTCTGTAACGGTACTATGATATTCTGCGCTTTGGTTTTGTCCCCATAGGAGAATACCGCCAAAGGATTCTGCAATGCTTTTACCAAGTCTTTTACCTCGTACAATTCAAAATTGTGGTCAAACAGTGTTGTCTTGTCCTGCAATCTTTTCGCATTCATCTGTATAGGCAGGTCGGGAACACCTGTTGAAAGCAGTATTTTCCCGGGATTTCCCATTTGATAAATGTGATTGCTTGGAAGGTTACCGTCAATCTGTTGCGGCGGCGATTAATGTCGTCAATTTTAGCATCCCACTCCTCACGATGTTTTTCTATATACGCCACCGCTTCTTTTCGGGTAGAAAATCCGTTGGCTAACGAATAGGGAAGAGTATTAAATGCCGTGCTTTTAGGGGCGTACCTCTCATCTAATACAACCGCGTACTTCCACGCCTTGCCGTCTTCGGTATAAGCTTGTATGCGGACGTAATCTTTTTGGGGGCGCTTCTCATTCTTACCGCTGATTTCGCGCGCTTTTGCGAGTTTCTCGTTTACAATGGCATTCAATTTTTCATGCTCCGTGTCTATGGCTGCCAGGGCATCTTCCTTACTCGAAAAGGTCAGCCCCGTAGAAATATCTTTTTCGCCCAAATGAAATCTCAACTCATAATTGCCATATCCGATAAGCTCCTTGTTCTCTATGGGGGTACTTGCTTGTCTGTATTTTCCGCCGGCTTTGTATTCTTCCGCGAATTTCTCTGCTTCTTCTTTGGTCTTAAAAAGATGCGTTTCCGGGCGTTTTGAGGATGATGTCCCAAGTGTCAATACCCGCCAACCGGTACTTTCCCATACGGGATTAATGCCTGCCAATATAAAAATGCTGTTCGGATGGTCTGTATCTTCATCGGCATTTTTGACCTTGGAAAGATATGTTATTTCGTCAACAACATCTTCAAACGACTGCAACGCACGGGTAGGATATATCTTTTTTCCGCTATTATCCGTTAATTCGTAGTGGTCAAAAAACGTAGAAGACCCGACACCCGAGACCGGTAACTTGAACTCCCCGATATTGTCATATCCCAGACGCTCGTACACTGCCATATATACTGCCACCGGATTTAGAGGGTAGCACTTACCCTCGAATTTCTTTCCCGGATTCCATTCTTCGAGTTGCTTTTTTCGTCTGTCTATATCGTCCTCCCGATACGCCTTTGCTGACAATATCTCGTCAATTAATTTATCACGGGTAGTTTCGTCTGCCTCGAATAAGGCTCGCAAAGTTTGAACTCCGAAATACGCATCTTTAGCCCACGCCTCCAAATTCTTTTGGCTCTCTCCTTTTTTCCACCCGCTTAGCAAACGCGGTTTATTCTTTGACAGATAAGTCGCCATTACGGCTTCCGCAAAACGCGCATCTCTCTGTCGAAGCAAGCCCTGCTCTACAGCTGTCTTAAGGTCCGGACGCTTAAATGCTTTCGAGAAAGGCAACGTTATCAGACTTTCGAGAGTCGTGTCTTTTAACTTGTTTGAGAAGTCGCGTAGTAAGTCCTTCCTCGCGCCCGAGATTTTTTCTCCGACATCGATTATTTTGTTTTGGCTGTCCTCGGCAGATTTTTCATCCTTTTCTTGAGGCGTTTCGCTGACAACTTCGCCCCTGTGGTACGAAACAGTGTTTCCCGGATAAGCGTAGCCGTTAGCCTCCACCAACTCATCCTCCACAGACACTAACCCCATAAGCATTGCCGTGCCTTTCTCCGATTTTGCAACAAGTATCATGCCGTCTTTCGTATACAGCAGTTCGCTTGTGCCCAATTGCTTCATCGCACGAAGCATCAGATTTAGTCTGTTTGCTTTGAAAACCCCTACCGTACCGTCAGGGAAACGCAAAGATATATAGGCGCGCTTGTTTGCTCTCAGAACTCCCGCAACGAATCTGTGCAAATCTTCCACATCGATAAGCGAAGACTTGGTTTCCTTTGCGGTGGATATTGCTTCTTGCCAGTCGGGGAACTTGTTTTCCATTGCCGCCCCGTCTTTTCCTATGATTTTGCCCTTCAGCTTCGGATCATAGCTGCCTTTGTCCGCCACGAGTATTCTACCGTCCGTTGCAACGGCAAAACCGCTCTTGTCGTGGTAAACGCCCCCGATCCTTTCTGCGTATGGGGAATCCTTTGGAGCAATATAGTCGGTCATCTTGAATGTGCCGCTCACACGCTTCACGGGCTCGACATACTGATTCTCCAACATCCAATCATGCAGACTGACATCACCACGGGTTCTCACTCGATGCAGCCATTCATTCTCTAACACAGGAGACGCTTTCACTTTACTGCGTAACTTTGACAGCTCCCTGCTTGTCAGCCCCCGCACAAGTTGTTCCGCCTTTTCATCGCCTTTGCTCAAAGCCTCCGACACGGCTTCAATCTTGGCATCGTCAACGCCGTTTTTCTCTTCGGATTTCGACTTAACCTCTTCGGATTTCGACTTAGCCTTGGCTTCTTCCTTAGCTTTCAGCCGGTCGATTTCGGACTGCACGATTTTCTTATCCGCTCCGGGATAATCCTTGATTTCTTCGAGGTGCTTAATCTGCGATTCGGTATCCTTTCCGCTGTTCTCGGCTTTATGCCCCTTAAAAGTCTCGCTGTCATCAGCGGGCTTTACGCTCTTGTACTCGCTGAACGGCTTGGTCTTTCTGTGGCTGCCCGCTATCCACTTCTCAAAATCTTCGAGGTTCACAGCAGACACGTCAATCCTACGCCCATTCTCCCAACCTTTTTCATAGTTGGCAAGATAATTGTTTTTCGCGTCACTTGCATCGTTGAAGCCGAGCATTACTTTATGCTCGTCAAACGTGCCGTCGGGGTTGTACTGGTCCACAACAAACACCTGTGCACCGTTCCAACCGTCCATGTCGTTTGACAGGAACACATCGATATGGTCTCCGTCCACGCCCTCCGTACCACGGAAATAGCCGTAGGTGTTGTGCATCTTGCTTTCCCACTGCTTGCCGTTGGCATCGGTTCCGCGCCGTATGCTGCCCTCGGGCTGTTCAATGGTAATGTCGAACGCCCCGACCCGCACATGACCTTTCTTGTAATTGCCGGCTTCTTTCTGGGCTTCGGTGGGAGCGGTGTTAACATCTGCGGAAGCTTCTTTTACCCTTGCCGATATAGAATTCTCCGCTTTTTCTTGCTTCGTTTCCGGGGATTCGCTAACTTTGCCGGCAAGAGAAATTCCCTGCGACACTTCACTTTCATCTGTCTTTTCTTCCTCTTCAGCTTTCGCCTTTGCCTTAGCCTTAGCTTCTTCCTCTGCTGCTTTTACTTTTGCTTCAACTTCCGCCTTTCGGCGGTTCTCCACCTCGGCGATAGCTTTCCATTGCTCCAGCTCCTGTCTTGCCGCTGCAATAGCTGCTTTATGCTCCTTGGCAGCCGCAATCGTCTCCGTTACGGTTGCCCCTGCCTTCGGCTCGGAGGATTCCAGCTTTTTCAGAGCTTCCTCTTTGGCTTTCATCGTGCTCTCGGCTACATAGCGCGCCATGTCCTTATCACCCTCTGTCTGCTCCACGATAGCGTCCCATGCCGTGTCGGCATCCGTCTGCGTATACTGCGGCTCGCCCGTCTGTGCGTCTTTCGGTATGCGCTCCAATGCGGATTCACCGCTTTCTTCCTGACCTGCTGTCGGCGGTTCCGTTTCTTCAGCCATGGCTTCTTCCGCATTGGCGGGACTTTCTGACGTTTCCTCTTTATAAAGCATGCCGTTTATCTCGTCGGGGGTAAGCATCTTAACCCTACGCCCACCGACAGGCTCGGAGAACTCCACCATAACACGCCCGTCTTCGTCCGCACCCGAAATCACACGTTTTCTACTACTTTCCTTTACATCTTACACGCATCTGCAAGCACAATTCTGAATTCTTCCATATTATATAACCGATGCCTGCATGAAAATTAGTAACTTTGTACAAATGTTTTTCTACCTAATAACAACTTGATTGTAAATCATTCAAAATGACTATTACTGATACTTCACAATATCACAGTAAAGACATAATGGAGTTTGTGACAGTGGGGTTTGAATTTTGCAAGCGCATTGAAAACGTCAATTCCACAAAGCGCAAAGATTTTATAGACTCCATGCTAAAAATTCTACCTCTCTTATATGTAAAATCTCAAATTGTCCTGAATTTTCAAACTGACGAGGATTTCTACCTCGAACACATCGTAACAGAGGCAGACTATAATGCTATACAAAACAGCATTGCAGACACAATGAGCACATACGATGATTTTCTTGATGTTTTTCAAGAAGACATGAAATATAGCGACGAGCCAATACACTGTACCGTTTCAGAATGTCTTGCCGATATTTATCAGGAATTGGCGGATTTCTTGTATGTGTTCAAACAAGACAATGAAGAATCCACCTATGCTGCTCTTTGCGAAATATCTGACAGTTTCGCTGAAAGATGGGGACAAATTCTTGTCAATGTAATGCGTCCGTTACACGAAACAAAATACAATGTACACTCGGATATTTACCAAGAAGTAAATGACTAATCTATACCCAACCATATCAAAAGAAGAAATAAACGAAATGCCCCTTGTGGCATTCGAAGGAAAAATCGTTGTTGTCTCAACTTTGTCCGAAGCAGAAAAAGCCTGTGAGTTTCTTTGCAAACAAAATATTGTAGGAATAGACACAGAAACCAAACCTTCGTTTCACAAGGGAGTGTCACACAAAGTTGCGCTGTTGCAAGTTTCAACGGAAGATATATGTTTCCTTTTTCGTTTGAACATTATCGGTTTGTGCGCCCCCGTAAAGAAATTTCTTTCAAACAGAAAGACATTAAAAGTTGGTTTGTCCTTGCACGATGACATTCTTTCACTGCATCGCAGAGGAGACTTTCGGGTTGGAAAATTTATAGATATACAAACAATTGCTCCTCAATTCGGAATTAAAGACCTTTCACTGCAAAAAATATATGCCAATCTGTTTGGCAAAAAGATTTCAAAGGGACAACGATTAAGCAATTGGGAAGCTGACGTATTTACCGAAGCTCAAAAAAAATATGCTGCTACAGATGCTTGGACTTGTCTAAACCTTTACAACGAATTCTGTAGACTTAAAACACAAAAAGACTATATATTATTAGAAAACGATAATGAACAGTAAGAACATAACGCTAAAACGCGGCAAAGATGCAAGTTTGAACAGATTTCACCCGTGGATATTCTCCGGCGCGATTGCTAAAATGAACAATGGCATAACAGACGGAGATGTAGTGAAAGTTTATAACAGCGAAAACAAATATGTCGCCACAGGACATTACCAACGTGGCTCTATAGCTGTAAGAGTTCTTTCATTCAAGAACGAAGAAATTAATGCCGATTTCTGGCACGACCGCATAAAAAAAGCATTTGATTTGCGTAAAATCATATTTGCAAACAATCCCGACACTGACACTTTCCGACTTGTACATGGCGAGGGCGACAATCTTTCCGGACTTATAGTTGACATCTATGGTGCAACTGCCGTTATGCAAGCTCATAGCACAGGAATTCATTTTTCGAGAAACGATATTGCCCAAGCCATAATTGATGTCATGGGAGGCAAAGTTTCTTCTGTGTATTACAAAAGCGGAACTACACTTCCTTTTGTGGAAGAAACCGACGAACACGATGGGTTTCTAATAGGAAAAACGGCAGAAAACGTTGCTTTCGAAAACGGATTGAAATTTCACATAGATTGGGAGAGAGGACAAAAAACAGGCTTCTTTGTTGATCAACGCGACAACAGAAAACTAACGGAAAACTACGCTTACGGTAAAAAAGTATTGAACATGTTTTGCTACACAGGAGGGTTTTCGGTTTACGCATTGCGTGGAGGAGCCAAACTGGTGCATTCAGTGGACAGTTCAGCCAAAGCTATTGACATTACAAATCAAAATGTAGAATTAAACTTCCCCAAATGCAATAATCACCAAGCATATGCCGAAGATGCTTTCAAGTTTCTGCAAAACATGGAAAAAGATGCGTATGACTTCATAATACTTGATCCTCCAGCCTTTGCCAAACATCTTAACGCAGTAAAGAGTGCGTTGCGCGGATATACAAGGCTAAATCAAAAAGCCATTGAAAAAATATCATCGGGAGGCATTCTTTTCACATTCAGTTGCTCACAAGCAGTTAGCAAGGAGCAATTCCGTCTTGCGGTTTTCACTGCAGCCGCTCAAAGTGGCAGAAAAGTGAGAATTATCCACCAATTGCATCAGAGCGCAGACCATCCAATAAATATTTATCACCCGGAAAGCGAGTATTTGAAAGGTATGGCTTTATATATAGAATAGGACTTATTTGCCGAGTAAACCCATGATTTTGAAATTCACGCTTGGCAAAGGCAAAGATAAAACCCAGCACGGTTCCTGCGACGCCCACCGAACAGCCCAAAAGAATGCTGTTCACTGCCGCCTGCCGGTCATACCAGCTTTCCACAAAGGGGCGGAGGTTCTCAAGCGTGAAGCTCCCGTCGGCCGTAAAAGCCATTGCGAGCAAGCGCACGAGCGGATAGACAACGAAGACAGCCAGCAAAACCCACAGCATCAATACCGTGAATCGGGATGCGGCATCGCCGCGTTGGGGCAGCGATTGAGTGTGTGCCATCGTATGAAGCACCCTAAAAACGAGACTCAAAGAAAAGCGGAGAGCGTCTTAAGTCAGACGATCTCTCCGCTTAGGCGAGGCAATTAACGGATCACCTCGTTGATCCAGCGCTGAGTGAAGCGCTTGCGGTTGTCACCCTTCCACGTCACGTCGGTCGTGATCACGTTGATCTTCGAGAGATCCAGAATCGGATTCTGCGTTTCAACGTCCGTTCGAGCCGGCACATAGTTGATCTTGTTGGCGACGATGAATTCTGCAAAGCGCTTTGAGGTCGCCCAGTCGACGAACTTCTTGGCCTGCTCGTTATTCTTGCCGCCGGCAATAACGCCGGTCGCTTCAATGCCGAAGCTCACGCCGTCTTCCGGATACGTGATCTTCACCGGATAGCCCTGCTGAGCAATATCGAGTGCGTCAACGATGTAGAAAATCCCCGAGGCGCACTGCCCCGTCGCAATCGGCATGGCCCCGCCCGCACCGCTCTTCGTGTACATCTGAATGTTGGCATTGAGCTTCTTCTGGAACGCAAAGGCTTCATCTTCGCCCATTACCTTGACGAGCGAATAAATGCGTTCGGTAGCTGTGCCGGAAGTACGCGCGTCAGCCATCTGCAGACCGTTCTTATAGCGGGGATCGAGGAGATCCGCCCACTTTGTCGGCGCCTGCATGCCGTTCTTTTCGAGGAACTTGGTATTCGTTAAGAAGCAGAGCGGGATGATGCCGATGCCCGTCCAGTGGTTCCCCGGATCACGAAGGTTGGCCGGAATGGCGTCAGAATCTTTCGGGCGGTAGGCTTCAAAAATGCCTTCCTTGATGCCGGCCGCATATGTGTCAGCCGGTCCGCCGAGCATAACGTCGACTTGAGGGTTCTTCTTTTCCGCGGTCAGGCGAGCCAAGGCCTCACCGGAAGAAAAGCGCAGGAAATTCACTTTGATGCCGGTGTCTTTGGTGAACTCAGCGAAGATTTTCGAAGCATACTTTTCAGGCATGATCGAGTACGCGTTCAGCTCTTCTGCGTTCACAGCACCTGTGACAAGGCAAAAACCCGCAATAAGAATGGGAAACTTAAAACCCATGGCGTTTACTCCTGGCAGCGAATGGTTTTTGATCCGGCGAAATGTCATCAAACATATCCGTCAGAACCTTGCAAATTGTAACGGCAGAACATCGGATCAGAACATCCCGTTAACTCAAACCTGTCCCATCTTTCGCGGAGGAATCCGTCAAGTCGATCCGCTCTGAAGTGAGTCAAAAGTTTGTGTCGGACGGCTCTTTTCGCTTGCCAGCCCGTTGATTTTCGCGTCAGACCGACCATCTCAATGCGTCTGCCGCTCCGCTCGCTTCACACCGTTCTCATTCCGCTTTCCGGGCCGGCGCTCCATTCACTAAACCGGAAAAGCGATGCCGTGCGCCAACAACAAAGGCCCTGCTATGCCCCTGATTCAAGCCTCGTCAGAAAACTCGCAGCAACCTGAATTTATTAGATTTCTCGCAGCATTTTCGCTTTGAAGAGAGACTTCAAATCCATAAAACTGAAAGCCTTCCTTGACATCAAGAGGGGGGGGGTAATTTGACTGTATTCATTAACCACCAGACAGGAGTCTCCCTCATGATCTCCAAGACCGTCCTCTCTACGGCCGTCACACTTGCCTTATCCGCGGGCTTCGTCTCAGCTCAATCGATTTCAGCCAACGGCACCTTTGATTCAAACTTCAGCCAAGATTGTACGATTGCGGAAAATGTTTCTAATTTGGTATTCAACATTACGCCAGGCAAAGTTGAACCAACTGGCGCCGACAAGAAGCTCTATGCATTCGGCAACGAAAATGAAAAATCTCCGATGGTTGTCAATGTATTGAGCAGCGACATTACGGTGACCAACATCACAAAGACAGGGAAACCTACTGACGGAATTGGTGCAGTTCTCGGCGGC
>OLFY01001508.1_pt1 | contig 28739 bp, 24 predicted proteins | sample 1605611 | NCBI WGS metagenome assembly OLFY01 (sample SAMEA3888923, study PRJEB22519) | human gut metagenome | biome: human gut; feature: human-associated habitat; material: faeces | place: Denmark | collected 2011
TTGAAGGACTATTTGATTAATTTTTTAACTAGTCCATTTTTATTGGACACTAATGATTATCATTATATATTACAAATGTAATTAAATATTAAATATATTATTTATAAAACCTTTAATATATTTACACTATTAATCTTTATTAACAATGTCAATTATTAGCACGAACAATTGTAACTATACTAATAATCAAAGAAATAGCATCTATAAATCACATTTAGCCAATACAGTAAAATACTATTCTCTAAAAATACTTATTCCACTTTTTAAATTAAATATAAATATGGTATTATCAGATTATTTTTTTATCGAGCTTTGTTGCAATATATTAAAAAAACGTCTAAAATGCAAGCAAATAAAAAGACCGATATAAGTAATTATCCTATATCGGTCTCTTTTCACATGCTACAAGCATTTATTATTTATTAGTAACTTCCGAATCTGACAAGCTATCGATAATCTTCAACAGTCGCTCTCCTAGACCTATGGTATAGCCATGCGAAGTAAAGACAATGCGATTGAATGTATCACCGATAATAAATATTGGCAACTGTGTATTAGCTTCCAGATTCAATGCCTCCAGCAACTGTTTTTGTATCTTACTATCAGTATCAATACCCCAGACAATATGTTCAGGAAGCCCTGGAGCCGGAGCCGTCAAGTATTTTTCATAAGCAGCACGACTTGGGAATAACAATATCATCTTCCGTCCGCAAGCATCAAATTCTTTTGCCTTCACTGCGATATCCTTCAATGTATGGTCGGTAGGTTCCTGACCTACTCCCAAAATAGCTAGTACGAACAAGCCACGACCCGCAGACTTCAAGACGGTTGTTTCTTCACCTGTTTCGGCATTCACAAATTTCGATTCAGAATCAAAATTACCAATGACCTTAACAGCTTCTGTGTTATCACGTACCAGTAATTCGCCACTGGTCTGTTCACCTTTTCGGATATTGAAGAAAGAAACTTGTCCCAATACACCGCCATCGGCTAAGCGACTACCTGATACCATCATATAATAACCTTCATCCAACGGAGAAGCGTCTTTGAATAAAGCACTCCATTTAGCAAAATCCGGATAATTCAACAAGGTAAATCCTGTTCCATTGTATTTAGAAAGGCTAAAATGACGAAGATATTCAGGATCATCCAGCTGCGGAATAGCTGAATAACTCAATTGCAACTGACCCGTTTCAGCAGCTCCAGAAACACCACTTTCAAAATCCAGTTGAATATCCGAACCGTTCTTCTGATAGAATACATTTCCTGTAACTCCATCTATCCATGCCGGAATACCCAACGAACGAGCTAGCGCAACAAAAAAGATATCACGTGATACACGGTCGGCTGTACGACTACGCCATACGCCTTCAGGAGAAATGAAAGTTCCCACACAGCACAAATCATCACGCAATGTGAGGTTCTTGCGGCACCATTCAGCCAAGACATTTGGATCGGCACAGAACTGTTTAGCATCTTTCTTCGAAATTTCTTTCTGGAAGAACGAACGATAAGCAGTCAACATCTCACCGGCAATACGCGGAGCAAGTACCTTAGTAGCATCAGCCGAGAGATCTGTATTATACAGATGGTCATTCAATATAGCTTCAGGCGTATCGCGCAAGTCCTTTTCAGAAAGTGTAGCCAGTAACTGAAGTGCACGTGATGCATAGTTCTTTTTAGCTGCATTCTGCAAGAAATTCATGATTTCTGCATAATTACCTCTTGAACCAACGATATAGTTGGTAATATCCTGAGTCTTATAACCGGTTTCTCCAGCAAACTTTTCAATGGCAGAAGCATCCGGGAAAGAAGCGACATAAGCGTTTCTGATAGAATCTTCCTGATTGAAACGGATATCATTCTTTGCACGCTGTTCCGGGGTAACCTCCGGAATATTTGGTTTTGTGGGAGGCGGAACCAAATCTACAGGGAATGAAAACTCTTCACCTACGCGATGACGGAGATCAATCGTCACATTACGTTCCTTGCCGAAACTTACTTTTTGAATGCCAAACCGGTCACCTTTGGTTGCAAGAACCATCATATCGCCCAAACCAGCTGATAAACTTGCCTGACCATCCTGTTTCGTTACAACTGTATGAACCGTAAAAAATTCAGAATAATTATAAATCTTATACTGCACACATGCACCTTCCACCGTTTTTCCCTGTTCATCAACCACAGTTACTGTCAACGGAGCAAACTTGGCGTAATTTCCAATAATATTAATCTCAGTATAATTGGCTGTCGTACGCATTACCTCTTCCGGTCCCTGATAATAACCAAACACCTTTGTATGCATCAACAAGCCACGACTAGCCGGAGCATTAAACCAACCCAAATCAAGTACAGGCTCAGGTTCACAAGCGCCTAAGAAGTGCCATTCACCATCAACCCATGCTTCTACCCACGCATGATTATCGTCGGTATGTGCCCAGCGCGGAGTATAAACCTGACGCGCAGGAATACCCACCGAACGAAGAGCTGCAACCAGGAAAGTAGATTCCTCACCACAACGTCCGTATGCAGTCTTTACGGTAGCCAAAGGAGCACTGGTACGTGCATCAGCAGGCTGATAGTTCACTTTTTCATGACACCAGTGATTCACTTCAAGCACAGCATCAAGCATTGACAATCCTTTCACACGAGGCATCAATTCATCGTGAAAGACCATACGCGCACGGTCCAGGTTTTCATTATTAATACGTATAGGAAGAACAAAATGGACAAAAATGTCATCGGGAATTGTCTTACCCCATGTGGTTTCCTTTCGAGTTGTCAGCGAGCTCCGTACATTTTCCAGATAAAAATCACCGGAATAATCGGTAATATCCCCTACCGACATATAAGCATAAAAGAAAGTAAGTGCGTCGCGCTCTTCCTGTGTAAGCTGTTGCCGGAAGACACTAAACAAATCACCTGTAGGCAATGCCTCCTTCTTCTTCTGGAAATCGGCATTCACCCGATCCATAGAAAGACCTTGCCCGGCTACAGATAAGACTGAAAAAAACAGTCCTGCAATCATCATGAGAGATTTCTTCATAGCATAAACATTAAAATAATTTCACACTACAAAGATAGTTTTTTTAAGATTCAACCCCATAATTAGTATCAAAATATTTCTTATTCTGAATGAAAAAAGAAAATTATATAATAATGTACTCCCTTAATCTTCCGTAATTGCGGCATGGAATGTATATTTAAACACAAATATGGTACATATAAAACATAGAAAAAGTCTAAACAAGGATAGAAAATACTAACCACAACATATCAATATGGGACATTGACCCGTATTGATAAAAGAATAAGAAAAACATTTCCTATACTGATTTATAACCATACACTATCAAGAACATTATCATTTCATTTTAGTTCGAAAAATCTTTGTCTACTTTTGTTACTCTGTAAACTTGAATGTATGATAGAAATAGATGATAGATTAAGCGAAAAGTTCCACCAACAAATGGATGGAATATATGCACAAGACGAGGAACAACGCCTGTGTCTTATTGCGCAGTCATACTCTATTTGTGAGAACTCCATTGCCGTATTAAGTAATTTGCGTATAGGGAAAAGCCATATTTTTTTCGGTAAGTCTTGCAGTATATTGGGATTAGGTAAACCAAACACCATTCAGACGGTTGATTCTGTATGGGAGGAAGAAATTTACAATCGGATTCATCCGGATGACTGGAAAAAGCGATGCCTGCAAGAATTAACTTTTTTCCGTAAGATATCTTCATCTCATTCAAAAGAATCATTCTCATGGTACCTTGAAAATACGATGCGAATGTGTGGAAAAGATGGTAAATTCCACTATTGGAAGCATCGTATCTTTTATTTCTCAGGCAACGGGCAACAAGGAATAAGTTATTCTCTCTGCTTATATAATTTGACATCCGAAGATAGCGAAGCTGCTTATTTGATAAATACGATGACGGGAGAGAGAAAAATCCTTCTGACGGACGAGAATCAACTTCTTTCTGCTCGGGAAAAAATTATATTGCAAATGATACAAACTGGAACATCCAGTAAAACGATTGCAGAGCAATTGAAAATCAGTAAACATACTGTAGACCGCCATAGACAGAATATCATAACCAAACTACGAGTAAATAACACCATCGAGGCGTGTCATAAAGCAAAAAGATTAGGAATGATAGATTAATCGAATAACCATCACATTTATCATTACGCAGAAGGATTATTCTTTCTACATGGATACTGATAGAAATGGGATATAGCTATATGAAACTATAATATTTTGTTCAGAACATAAAATATTTTAATTACTTACTCAAAGCAAAATTGAATATGACAGCATGGGATAAAATGCAGAAGCATCAAATCTACAATGATTTTGATCCTGATTTGTTTGAACTAAGAGTTAAAGCAAAAAAACTATTTAAAGAATTTAACCGCACCGAAGACGAAGAGATTGAACGACGCCAAGAAATCATGCGACAACTCTTCAAGAAAGTAGGTGAACGTGTTTGGATGGAACCGGACTTTACCTGCGAATTCGGTAAAAACATTACAATTGGAAACGATGTCTATATCAACTTCGGGTGTACACTTCTTGATTGCGGACAGATAACAATAGGCAATCACACATTATTAGGCCCTAATGTAAGTGCATATTCGGGTAATCATTCACTCGATGCAGCAGAACGGATAGCCGGTGCCTTAGTACCTAAGCCTATTACCATAGGAAACAGAGTCTGGATTGGAGGCGGTAGCACAATTCTCAGCGGAGTTACTATAGGTGATGATAGTGTTATTGGCGCCGGTAGTATCGTAACTCATGACATACCTTCAGGTGTCTTAGCTGCCGGCAATCCTTGCCGTGTATTAAGGAAAATCACAGATAAAGATAAAGTTGGCTATTCTATATAATAAATAGTCTTTTCAGCATAAAGTGAGGATATCAAAATAACATTTGGGGAAAGGATAGCCCTCAATCGGATGAACACAGAAATACTTGGTGACTGACAATACAAAAACAAAAAAAGGTGTGAAACCACTTAGGTTCCACACCTTTTCTTATGGATGTTTATCGTTTATTTATCGATAATTATTTAACTTCCTCGAAGTCAGCATCCTGTACATTGTCATTGTTCTTATTGCTTGAACCCTGACCTGCATTGCCGTTTGCCTGACCTGCATTAGGACCAGCCTGAGCACCGCCCTGTGCACCTGTTTGCGCGTACATTTCAGCACTTGCAGCCTGGAAAGCTGTCTGCAATTCAGCGCTTGCAGCATCGATACCAGCCAAATCCTGAGCCTTGTGAGCATCTTTCAGTTTCTGGAGAGCTGCTTCGATAGGAGCCTTCTTGTCAGCCGGAATCTTATCACCAAGGTCTTTCAACTGATTTTCAGTAGTGAAGATCAAGCTGTCGGCCTGGTTCAGCTTATCGATACGTTCCTTTTCTTTCTTATCAGCTTCAGCGTTAGCTTCTGCTTCAGCTTTCATACGTTCGATCTCTTCCTTGCTCAAGCCAGATGAAGCTTCGATACGGATAGCCTGTTCCTTACCAGTTGCCTTATCCTTAGCAGAAACTTTCAAGATACCGTTTGCATCGATATCGAAGGTTACCTCAATCTGAGGAACACCACGACGAGCCGGAGCGATACCTGTCAAGTTGAACTGACCAATTGACTTGTTCTGAGCAGCCATCGGACGTTCACCCTGCAATACGTGGATAGTAACTTCTGTCTGGTTATCAGCTGCAGTAGAGAAGACTTCACTCTTCTTGCACGGAATAGTCGTGTTGGCATCGATCAACTTGGTCATTACACCACCCATTGTTTCAATACCCAATGTCAACGGAGTAACATCCAGCAATACGATGTTGCCTACACCAGCTTCTTTGTTCAATACGGCACCCTGGATACAAGCACCTACGGCTACTACTTCATCCGGATTTACACCCTTAGAAGGAACTTTGCCGAAGAAGTCTTCAACCAGTTTCTGTACAGCCGGGATACGTGAAGAACCACCAACCAAGATGACTTCATCGATATCTGCGTTATTCAAACCAGCATCGCTCATGGCTTTCTTACATGGTTCAAGACAAGCCTGAATCAAATTGTGAGCCAAAGCTTCGAATTTAGCACGAGTCAATGTCTTAACCAAGTGTTTAGGAACACCGGCTACCGGCATGATGTACGGCAAGTTGATTTCAGTTGATGTAGAAGAAGACAATTCAATCTTAGCTTTTTCAGCAGCCTCTTTCAAACGCTGCATAGCCATCGGATCAGTTGTCAAGTCAGCACCTTCATCATTCTTGAATTCCTGTACCAACCAGTCGATGATAACCTGGTCGAAATCATCACCACCCAGGTGAGTATCACCGTTAGTTGACAAAACTTCGAATACACCGCCACCGAATTCCAGGATAGAGATATCGAATGTACCACCACCAAGGTCGAATACGGCAACCTTCATATCCTTGTTAGATTTGTCGACACCGTAAGCCAGAGCGGCAGCAGTCGGTTCGTTCACGATACGTTTTACATCCAGACCTGCAATCTGACCAGCTTCCTTAGTAGCCTGACGCTGAGAATCTGAGAAGTATGCCGGAACGGTGATGACAGCTTCTGTAACTTCCTGTCCCAGATAATCTTCAGCAGTCTTTTTCATTTTCTGAAGAATCATTGCTGAGATTTCCTGCGGAGTATACAGACGTCCGTCGATGTCTACACGCGGAGTATTATTTTCGCCTCTTACTACTGAGTAAGGTACACGTGCAATTTCTTTCTGAACCTGATCGTAAGTTTCACCCATGAAACGTTTGATAGAATATACCGTACGTTTCGGGTTTGTGATAGCCTGACGTTTAGCAGGATCACCTACCTTACGTTCACCGCCGTCTACGAAACCTACTACTGAAGGAGTGGTACGTTTACCTTCGCTGTTGGCAATTACCACCGGTTCGTTACCTTCGAATACTGCAACACATGAGTTTGTTGTTCCTAAGTCAATACCAATAATCTTTCCCATAATTGTATCTATTTTATTTATTTTTTATTCAAGTTTACTCTGTAATGCCGAAGCATTACGCCCTATTTAAGACAAATGGTGTGCCAAAAAGCAAAAACGACAATTTGTCAGAAAAGCCTGACAGCCCCGGCAAGCTCTCCGCCAAAATTTACAGATAAAATGGCATGACATCATCCGTTTCGGCAGTTTCTTCCGAGTCTATGCCAGATATTCTCTGGCACACGAGGAGAAAGCATAAAGAATATCCGCAGGTTCCAATCTGCTTTTGTACAAAAGTTTTTGTTTTTTGTACAAAGACATCCGGTTTCTGTACAAAAAACCGGCCAACGATTCCCGTTATTTTTTTGAAAGATCGAAACAATCGGTCTGTTTCTCCTTATTATATATAAGCACTTCAGTTTGCATTCCTTTTTCGGATCAGCCAGCACAAGCTTAAAACGTCCAGCAACTGCCTCGCCACGAAATGAGCGTTTATTAAAAATAGAGCCTAATAGTTAAAACTCCTATATCTATGTTGTCTGAATAAGACTTTGAAAAGTATTTTCTTACATTTGTGTCCGCAATGAAAAAACGAAACTTGTTTATAGTAAGTATAATGTTACTGCTGGCGTTTCCTTTGGGCATTTCTGCACAAAAACAAGTAGTAAAAGGGCGTGTCGCTCTATCCGGCACTTCCCTGAAAGCCGATATTTTGCCATATGCCAACATCAGTTTGATGCAATTGCCCGATTCCACTTTTACACAGGGAACGGTAAGCGATGAACAAGGAAAGTTTATCTTCTCATTTTTGCGAAAGCCGACAGTCCGCTACCTGATAAAGGTATCGTACACGGGATGTACGTCCGTATATCAGTCTCTACCATCAAAGCCAGACACCATACAATTGGGCACCATCAAGCTAAAAGACAACCCGTTACATCTGAAAGAAATTGTTGTAACAGCCCCGCTGAAACCCATGGAGCAAAAGGGAGATACCACCATTTACAACGCCGGTGCCTACCCTACTCCCGAAGGGGCTTATCTGGAAGAGCTGGTCAAGCGTATTCCGGGACTGACGTACGATTCTAAAGACCAGACAATCACGTACAACGGTCATACGATAAAGGAAATTACTGTCAACGGGAAAGATTTCTTTAAAGGCAACCAGCAGGTTGTACTGGAAAACCTCCCGGTCAAATTCATCAGCCAGTTGAAAGTATACGACAAGCCGACCAAAGAGGAAGAAGCTACAGGCATCAAATCGACAGAAAAGAATTATGTACTCGATCTTCAGACCAAAAAGGAAGTCAACAATGCACTGCTCTTATCTGCCGAAGCCGGATATGGTACGCACAAGAGGCGTGACATCAACGGGAAAATCATGCGTTTCAATGAAAGCGGTGATAATTTTATGGTCAACGGACAGTCTACCAACCGTTACTCTACTACACCTTACGAAGGAAATATATCAAATACCGCAGGAGTCAGCATCACTAAAGTAAAAGATAAAATAGAGGTTTCAGGAAATCTCAGTTATTCGAACGACCGGAACGGCAGTGAATCGAGTTCCTATAGTGAACAATACATGACCACTGCCAACCAGTATGCCATCTCCGAGTCCAGCAGCCGAAGCAAAAGCTACCGGATAAACGGAAGTGCGGACGTTACCTGGAAGATAGATGACAAGACAACTTTCAATTTTTCCGGAACCGTCAACTCCAACAACAACAAAAGCAACAGCCAGAATCGGGAAGCTACATTCGACACCAATCCGGAAGTCGACACACAACGCCCGTTTGCCCAGTTTGAACAAACTGACCCGGCCACCCGCATCAACGACAGCAGGAGTCAATCACAGACGCAGGGCCGGAATATCAATTACAACTTCAGTACGAGCCTTATCCGAAAGCTGAATAAAAAAGGGAACAATATCAGCCTGAATTTTTCTACTTATCAGCAAACGGACAATACGAAATATTATACCTTGTCATCCACGGATTACTATCGGTTGCAAAACTTGACTGGAAAAGATTCTGTACTGTACCGTAACCAGTATCAGCACACGCCAGGCAAGGAACAGCAGTATACACTAAATCTGGCATATACACAGGTACTGACTGAAAAGTCACGCTTGCAGTTCTCCTATGGCTTCAACAGCAACAAAGAGAGGCTGAATAGCAATACCTACGATTTAAGTCCTTGGGAGGTTTCGAATATGCCTTTCGGAACATTGCCTGGAGGTTATGAATCAAACAATATCGACAGCCTGACCAGTCGTAGCAACAGCCGGACGACGGGACAAAATCTCTCCGTATTGTTTACATACAATGGTGAAGTGTGGGGAGTGCGAAGCTCACTGACCGCTACTATTCAGAAGCGCACCATCGAAGAAAGCACTGGCAGCCAGCTGGCCGATACAACGATCAACTCAGTGGAATGGAGACCCAATCTGACCATTACCTACCGGAGCGGCGATAACTATGGCATGATCAGCTACAACGGCAGCACCTCACAGCCTGCGTTGCGCGACTTAATTGCACCTACCGACTACAGTTCGCCTTTGAATGTCACTCGCAGCAATCCCAACCTTCACGCTTCGTATACACATTATATATATGCTATGTTCAGCAATTTCCGCAAGGGGATCATGGTAGGACTGAACTGGAACCAGCAAATCAACGCAGTAACACGTGCCACCCTATATAATACAGAAACCGGAGGCAGAGAAACGTTTCCGGTCAACATCAATGGAAACTGGTACTTATCGGGGAATGCTTCCTACGACAAACGGCTCAATCAGTTCCGGATATACGTCATGGGGTCCGGCAACTTCAATCAGAACGTAAGTCTGATAAACGAAGGTTATGAAGACAATATGCCTCAACGAAGCAATACACATACTACCGGACTGAACACTGACCTGAGATTGTCTTACCTGCCCTCGTGGGGAAACATCGATCTGAACGGGAAATGGACATTCTACCAGTCGAAAAACTCGCTACAGAACCGGAACACTTATACACGTGTCTATACACTGGGACTGGAAACTTCCGCCAACCTGCCCGGCGATTTCATTTTCCAGACCGATGCCAATTACCGTTTCCGTAACGGTACAGGCATCTCGGGCAACGATGACAATGAAATATTATGGAACATCAAGCTTTCATGGAAATTCCTGAAAGAAAAACGAGCTGAGCTCTCCCTTTACTGGGCAGATATTCTGAACCAGCGAAAGAGTCTGACGCGCAGCGCCGGTGCTACAGGCTTCTATGAGTACTACGAACAGCAGCTCAGAGGATATGTCATGGTTTCTCTGAAATACGAACTGAACAGCATGAACTAAAGATTTGCTCCAGCCAAAATAAAAAACCGATGTTCTTTCCCTCTACGGAAAACAACATCGGTTTTATCTCTATACAAAGCGATTATTACTCAGACAACTTATCGCCAGTGTTCTTTGTCAGTTTCATCACTTCTGTTCCTCCTTCATCGAGCAATGACAAAGATGATTTATCATCGTTCAACGTAAAGCTTGCCACTTTATTAAGAGCCTCCAGAATCGTTCTTTCCGTATCCATATCCGGACATGCCATCATGGTAGAAATCATCTGAGAGAATTTCAGCGAATTAGCCTTGTTGCCTTCTTGTGTAAACCCACCGTTTACAACGTTACAACTGGCATTTCCATGTACCGTTTTCTCCTCTACGTTGAATGCCAGGAAAGGAGTTTTTTCCTGTTTGCCCAATTCTGTACCATTCACCGACGAAATGATCCACTCACCTGCCAGGTCATTCACAGACACTTCAGGAACTTGCCGTTTTTCCAAACTGATGACTGTATTGCCATCGGCATCGGTCAAAGCCACGCCATCTGCTGTTTCCGCATAGCCGTTCACCTTATTCAATGCCCCAATCACCTTATTTTCAATATCCATATCCGGACACATCATACGAGATGTAGCCACTTGAGTAAAATGAATAACGCCCGGCTTCAGTGAATCCAGCACCAAAGTTCCCATCATATTATTACATCCGGCATTACCATAAATACGCTTAGCTTCCACATCCATGCCGATATAAGGCATTTCACTTGTATTTATTTTTTCGCCATCTACGGCCACAATGTTCCACTCGCCTGCCAAATCTACTTTCGGCATGTTCTTACTACTGCTGCATCCAGTCATCGCCATCATCAAAGCTCCTGTACAAACAGCAGTTACTCCCCAAAACTTCGTCTTCATATCAGTCATATTTATATTAAAAAATTAAATCCATTAACTTAAAATATTACAAATCTCTTGCTTAAATAACAAAGATGGCATCAAATAGTTTACCAAAACCAACTTTATCTATTACAAAAATACGGATATAATCGGAATACTGCATGAGGTTTTAGAAAATTTCTTATCTTTGCATATTGAACGGTAACGTTTACCGGGCATTTAAGATTATAATTAAGATAAATGAGTAAAGTATTAATTATCGGTGCAGGCGGTGTAGGTACCGTTGTTGCACACAAAGTGGCTCAGCATCCTGAAGTATTCAGCGAAGTGATGATTGCCAGCCGCACCCAGTCAAAATGTGACGCGATTGTAAAAGCAATCGGTAATCCCAACATCAAAACCGCTAAGGTAGATGCAGACAATGTAGACGAACTGGTGGCTTTATTCAATGGTTTTAAACCCGAAATCGTTATTAACGTAGCTCTTCCTTATCAGGACCTGACCATCATGGAAGCTTGTCTGAAATCCGGCGTAAACTACCTGGATACGGCAAACTATGAGCCGAAAGACGAAGCTCACTTCGAATACTGTTGGCAATGGGCATACAAGAAACGCTTTGAGGAAGCTGGCCTGACCGCAATCTTGGGATGCGGATTCGACCCGGGAGTAAGTGGTGTCTATACGGCTTATGCTGCCAAACATCACTTCGATGAAATCCAATATCTGGATATCGTCGACTGTAATGCAGGAAACCATCATAAGGCATTTGCTACAAACTTCAATCCGGAAATCAATATCCGCGAAATTACCCAGAACGGACGTTATTATGAAAACGGCAAATGGATTACAACCAAACCGCTGGAATTCCATAAGGACTTGACTTACCCGAACATCGGTCCGCGTGACTCTTACCTGTTGTACCACGAGGAACTGGAATCATTGGTCAAGAATTTCCCGACCATCAAACGCGCACGCTTCTGGATGACGTTCGGACAGGAATACCTGACTCACTTGCGTGTCATTCAGGATATAGGTATGGCAAGTATCGAACCGATCAACTATAATGGAATGGAAATCGTTCCGTTGCAGTTCCTGAAAGCCGTATTGCCTAACCCGCAGGATCTGGGCGAGAACTACGATGGAGAAACTTCTATCGGTTGCCGTATCCGTGGCGTAAAAGATGGAAAAGAACATACTTATTATGTATATAACAACTGTTCACATCAGGCTGCTTACAAGGAAACAGGCATGCAGGGCGTAAGCTATACTACTGGAGTACCTGCCATGATTGGTGCCATGATGTTCCTGAAAGGCTTATGGAAACGTCCGGGTGTATGGAACGTAGAAGAATTCGATCCGGATCCGTTCATGGATGCTCTGAATAAATACGGACTGCCCTGGCACGAAGTATTCGATGGCGACCTCGAACTTTAATACTCTCTTTGGAAATCGCGGGTAATTTATTTTATCCGGTATGTATTTTATCTAATAAAAATTAAGAATGTGATGTAAGAAGTATACATCACATTCTTATAGTCTATTCCAGTTTTAGTCGGATTCCACCAGCAAAATCTGGATAAAGACATCTCATTCAATGATTTAAACAGAAACATTTTCCACTCTATCTATTTATGAATGTAGGAGATAAAGCCCCCGAAATATTAGGCCTAAACGAAAAAGGAGAAGAAATCCGTTTGAGCGATTACAAAGGGAAGAAAGTTGTTTTGTACTTTTATCCCAAAGATATGACTTCTGGTTGTACGGCACAAGCATGCAACCTGCGCGATAACTATACGGCACTCCGTGAGGCAGGATATGAAGTGATCGGCGTAAGCATCAACGATCAGAAATCACACCAGAAATTTATAGAAAAGAACAATCTTCCGTTTACCCTGATTGCTGATACAGAACAGAAACTGGTACAGGAATTCGGTGTATGGGGAGAGAAAAGCATGTATGGAAGAAAATACATGGGAACGTTCCGTACAACCTTCATCATCAATGAAGAAGGTATCATCGAACGGATTATTTCCCCAAAAGAAGTGAAAACCAAAGACCATGCTGCACAGATTTTGGGATAAATTTATTACTTTTATCCCTCAATCAATTCTTGACACATAAAACTATCAGATATGGCGAAAAAAGATGAATTAGCATTCGAAGGAGGAGTTGACACTCCCCAACCTAATAACAATAACAGTGAAAAACTGAAAGCCCTTCAAGCCGCAATGGACAAGATAGAAAAAAGCTTTGGAAAAGGCTCTATCATGAAAATGGGTGATAATCATGTGCAGGAGGTAGAAGTAATACCTACTGGCTCTATCGCACTCAATGCGGCACTTGGCGTAGGCGGCTACCCCAAAGGGCGTATTATAGAAATATATGGTCCGGAATCTTCCGGTAAGACGACTTTGGCCATCCATGCCATTGCCGAAGCACAAAAGGCAGGAGGTATTGCTGCCTTCATCGATGCCGAGCATGCATTCGACCGCTTTTATGCTGCCAAACTGGGCGTAGACATTGACAATCTGTGGATATCACAGCCCGACAACGGTGAACAGGCTCTGGAAATAGCCGAGCAGTTAATCCGCTCGTCTGCTATCGATATCATTGTGATCGACTCTGTTGCAGCCCTGACTCCAAAGGCTGAAATTGAAGGCGATATGGGAGACAACCGAGTAGGATTGCAGGCACGACTCATGTCACAAGCACTGCGTAAACTGACTTCCGCTATCAGCAAGACAAATACAACCTGTATTTTCATCAACCAGTTACGTGAAAAGATTGGTGTCATGTTCGGAAATCCCGAAACCACTACTGGAGGTAACGCCTTGAAATTCTATGCTTCTGTACGTCTGGATATCCGTAAAGGCCAGCCTATTAAAGATGGAGAGGAAGTAATCGGTAATCAGACTCGCGTAAAAGTGGTAAAGAACAAGGTAGCTCCCCCGTTCAGAAAAGCAGAATTCGATATCATGTTCGGTGAAGGTATTTCCCGCAGCGGAGAAATCATAGACTTGGGAGCCGAACTGGGTATCATCAAGAAAAGCGGATCATGGTACAGCTACAACGATACCAAGCTGGGACAAGGACGCGATGCTGCCAAACAGTGTATTCAGGACAACCCTGAACTGGCAGAAGAACTGGAAGGATTGATCTTTGCAGCTCTAAAAGATAAAGAATAAATCAAGGAGGGTATATTATGAAATTAGCACGCACACTCCTCGCCGTCTGCTTATGCCTGACTGCGATAGCAGGATTTGCCCAAAAGGGACAAAACAATCCTCTCTTCCGTTTTGCGACGAAAGCTGAAGCACAGATGCTCATTACAGACATCGACCAGTACACCAACGGCTGGAATCAGTTTGACATTAACGTCCGGATGCAAACCAATGAAGGACGAAAATCACAACTACTGACACTGGCCATGAGTTGTGTACAGAACTGGAGCGATGCAGATAAGAAAAAGGTAACAAATGCTTTCAATGGAGTCATAGCTTCCATCAAAAAGCAAAAGCTCACCTTGCATTATCCCGATGAAATCGTTCTGATAAAGACGTCCATGCAGGAAGAAGGAGGAGCAGATGCCTATACGCGTAAAAACTGGATTGCGATAAGCGAAAACGTACTGAATAACGCACAAGAAACACAGTTAAAATCGCTGGTGGCACACGAGCTGTTTCATATCCTTACCCGCTACGATCTGAATTTCAAAAAGGCAGTATACCAGACCATCGGATTTACGGTACTCGATCGTGAAATTATTTTTCCTACAGACCTCATGGAAAAACGAATTTCCAACCCGGACATCAGCCGTTACGACAGCTATGCACCTTTTACTGTAAACGGTACCACTCAAAACTACACCATGGTAACCTATACCGACCGCCCATATGAAGGAGGCAATCTCTTCGATTATATGAAAACTGGACTTATACCTCTGAATGAACATTTCGTTCCGGTACAAGAAAGCGGCAAGACAATCATTGTTCCCGTTGAACAGGCTGAAGACTTTTACGAAAAAATCGGAAAGAATACGGAGTATATTGTCAATCCGGAAGAGATTCTGGCCGACAATTTCGCTTCCCTCATCATGGAGAAAAAAGGGCTTCCCAATCCGGAAGTTATCGATCGCATCAAAGAAGTCTTGAAAAAATAACTGAAATAAATCATAATTCTTCATATACCGGTTTTATGCTTTGTTCCATTGCCCCCAGGAACCAATGTATAAGACCGGTTTTTTAGTGCCCTAACTTACCGAAAATATACCCCCTCCCCAAAAGATACCGAGATTATCTTCCCCCGCACGGCCTTCATCCGGTAAATAAGAAAGAAATCTGTTTTTTTGCCCTTCACGCCCTTCACATAAGACAAAAAGCAAGCTTTTTACCGCAGAAACCTGCCGATATTTTTACTTTCTCTAACACAAAGTGAAGGGCGTGAAGGGCAAGTCAACAGCCTTTTTCGCTGTCAGTATGACAAAATTTAGTATTTTTGCAACAAATTTGCCTGTTATTCCACTCGGGCACGAAATTTGTATAGGGAACTCACGTATACTATACCAAAGAAAATAAGAAATAAAAACAGATAACATCATGACAACAAAAAATCATCATTCACAAGAAGAAAACGAAGTGCTGAAGGAGCAGCAGGAAAAAGCATCGGAACAGACCGAATCCCAAGCTCAGAACGCTCAGCACACTGAAGAAGAAAGTGAAGAACTCACTTCCGAACAGAAGTTAGAAAAAGAGCTGGAAGAGGCTAAAAAGACCATCGAAGAGCAAAAGGACAAATACTTGCGTCTTTCAGCAGAATTCGATAACTACCGTAAACGTACCATGAAGGAAAAAGCCGAACTGATCAAGAACGGCGGTGAGAAAGCTATCAGTGCTATCCTTCCGATTCTTGACGATTTGGAACGTGCTTTACAGAACATGCAGAAAGCTGACAATGTACAATCTATGTACGAAGGTTTGGATCTGATATTCCAAAAGTTCCACAAAGTTCTGGCACAGGAAGGGCTTCAGAAAATGGAACCTGTAGGCGAAACCTTCGATACCGACTACCACGAAGCAATCGCACTGGTACCGGCACCGGATGAAGCCCAGAAAGGAAAGGTTCTCGACTGCGTACAGACCGGATATAAATTGAACGACAAAGTAATCCGCCACGCAAAAGTTGTTGTAGCACAGTAATTCCTAAATCTCGTTGATTATGGCAAAAAGAGACTATTATGAAGTGCTGGGTGTCGACAAGTCAGCTTCAGCAGATGAAATAAAGAAAGCATACCGTAAAAAAGCCATTCAGTATCACCCCGACAGAAATCCGGGCGACAAGGAGGCAGAAGAAAAGTTCAAAGAAGCAGCCGAGGCTTACGAAGTCCTCAGCAACCCCGATAAACGTGCACGTTACGACCAGTTCGGACATGCAGGTGTAGACGGAACAGCCGGTGCAGGCGGCTTCGGAGGATTTGGCGGACAAGGTATGTCTATGGATGATATTTTCTCTATGTTCGGCGATATTTTCGGTGGACATGGCGGTTTCGGTGGCTTTGGCGGAGGAGGTTCACAGCCCCGCCAGCGTAAGTTCCGTGGTTCGGACTTACGTGTAAAGGTTAAACTGAACCTGAAAGATATCTCCACAGGAGTAGAGAAAAAATTCAAACTCAAGAAATACGTACAGTGCTCACATTGCCATGGTACGGGAGCCGAAGGCGACGGCGGTGTAGAAACTTGTCCTACCTGTCACGGAACAGGAAGCGTTACACGCACCCAGCAGAGCATCTTCGGTATGATGCAAACTCAGACCGTTTGTCCTCAGTGCGGCGGTGAAGGTAAAATCATCAAAAACAAATGTAAGGAATGCGGTGGCGAAGGCATCGTATACGGTGAAGAAGTAGTCAGCGTCAAGATTCCTGCCGGTGTAGCCGAAGGCATGCAGGTTACCATCAACGGTAAAGGTAATGCCGGAAAGCACAACGGTGTACCGGGTGACTTGCTGGTTCTCATCGAAGAAGAAAAGCATCCGGAATTGATTCGTGATGAAAGCGACCTGATTTATAACCTGCTACTGAGCGTCCCGACAGCTGCTTTGGGAGGTACCGTAGAAATACCTACTATCGATGGAAAAGCCAAGATCAAGATTGAGCCGGGTACTCAGCCAGGTAAGGTTCTCCGTCTGCGTGGTAAGGGATTGCCAAACATCAATAGTTACGGATACAGCACCGGAACAGGCGACCTACTGGTCAACGTCAGCGTATACATTCCGGAGAAACTGACAAAAGAAGAACGTCAGGCACTCGAAAAATGGCAGGAATCAGAAAGCTTCAAGCCCAACATCAGCCTGAAAGAGAAGATTTTCAAGAAATTCAGAAGTCTGTTCGATTAAGCATCGGACACTTCCTCCCCGATAAAAGAAGGGTACAGCAAGGCAACTATACACCAAAAAGTTGTCATGTTGTACCCTTTTTTCTTATAAATCAGCGTTAATCTGCGTTAATCTCTGTTGCAGCCCGAACGGCACTTTCCAAAATTCCATATCTTTGATACGAGCCATTACAAAAAATTTAAACAGATGAAATCATTATACATTCTACTATTAGTTGCTATCTTGTCCCCACTCACTGCTGTTGCGCAAACGGAAAACCAGCAAAACATAGCAGCCACTGAAACAGAAGTTCCAGCTGCCTCCCCAACGGAAACCGCACTCACCGTAGCCAAAGACAGCCTGAGCGTTCCCCTTTCCTCCCCCATTCCGCAGCCGGGATTTGTCGCCCCTTTCGGTATGTACGGCATTACCCCGTTCGATTATGGCTATGCTACGTGGCAGCTCCATAAAGGATTCAACGCTTCCATCGGTCTGAACCTGACCTTCAGCCCCAGCCGGTATGCCCCTTCGGGAGTAGGATTCGGACAGGATGCCGCCTTCATGTACGCTGTTCCCGTGACCGACCGTCTCAGTGTAGCCGGAGGACTTTATGCCAGTAACATGGACTGGGGATTCCTTCGATACCATACAGTAGGTATTGCCGGAGTGGCGGCCTATAAACTGACCGACCGAATCAGCATCTACGCCTACGGAAACAAATCTTTCAACCCCAAACGCTCTCCCTACTATTATCCCCTTCCTAACTATGCCCCCGACCGCATAGGCGGCATGATCAACTTCAAGGTGGGCGAAAGCAGCTCGTTCAGTATAGGCATAGAGGGCAGAAAAAATGATTATCCGTGGTGGTACTGATCAATATGTCGATAAATAAATTAACTTTGCATAGTTAAAAATATCATAAGCGCAATGACATATCAGGAAACTCTCACATACTTATACAATAGCGCTCCCTTGTTCCAGCATGTAGGAAAGGCAGCATACAAAGAAGGATTAGAAAACACACTGGCACTCGATGAATACTTCGGACACCCCCACCGCAAATTCCGCACCATTCATGTAGCGGGCACCAATGGGAAAGGCTCCTGCTCGCACACCCTGGCCGCCATACTTCAGTCGGCAGGCTACCGTGTAGGACTTTATACCTCTCCTCATCTGGTCGACTTCCGCGAACGCATCCGCATCAACGGAGTCCCCGTTTCACAAGCATTCGTTGTCGATTTTGTGGAAAAGCACCGTTCTTTCTTCGAACCCCTTCATCCTTCCTTCTTCGAACTGGCTACCGCCATGGCATTTCACTATTTTGCCAGTCAGCAAGTCGACGTAGCCGTCATCGAAGTCGGGCTGGGCGGGCGACTGGATTGCACCAATATCATTCATCCTGACCTGTGCCTCATCACCAACATCAGCTTCGACCATGTACAGTTCTTAGGAAATACCTTAGCCAAGATAGCAGGTGAGAAAGCAGGCATCATCAAACCCTCCGTACCCGTCGTTATCGGCGAGACCACTCCTGAAACCAAACCCGTGTTCCTCCAGAAGGCAGCCGAAGTACATGCCCCCATCTACTTTGCCGAAGAAGAACATCCACTGTTGAGCGCCTCACACGACGAAGCAGGAAACTATGTCTATCAGACTACCCGTTACCACAATCTGAAAGGCGAATTAGGCGGACTTTGTCAGGAAAAGAATACCAATACACTGCTTACTGCCCTCCCCCTGCTCGAACAGCAAGGCTACCATATAACCGAAACTGATATCCGAAACGGATTCGCCCACGTATGCGAACTGACCGGTCTGATGGGACGCTGGCAGAAACTCTCCAGCCACCCTGCTATCGTATGCGACACGGGACACAACGTAGGAGGCATCCAGTACATCGTCAAACAACTGTCCTTCCAGAAATACAAGCAGCTCCACATCGTCATCGGAATGGTAAACGACAAAGACATCAGCGGCGTACTTGCCATGTTACCCAAAGATGCCAAATATTATTTCACCCGTGCCAGCGTACAGCGTGCTCTGCCCGCCGAGAAAGTCAAAGAACTGGCAAACTCATACGGACTGTCGGGCGAGGCCTATCCCGATGTCAAAACAGCAGTCGAAGCCGCACAGAAGCAAGCCGGTGCCGACGACTTCATATTTGTAGGCGGAAGCAGTTTTATCGTTGCCGATTTGCTTTCTACCTGCTTCCCGAGCGAATAAAATAACAGATTTGTTTGTGTATTTTGAATAAAATCTTTTTATTTGCACACATATTATACCTATAATAAAGATAACAATATAGAATCCAAAACATGAATAACACATTTTATTACGAAAATAACCTTTGCGGTCTGAAAAGAGCCGACTTCCAGAAGAACATCGGAGGCAAGGAAACCGATTTATTTATCCTGAGAAATGACAATGGTGCCGAAATGGCAGTTACCAATTACGGAGGTGCTCTCCTTGCCATCATGGTACCCGACAAGAACGGCAAACTGGCCAACGTAGTACAAGGCCATGACAACATCGAAAGCGTAATCAACAGTCCGGAACCCTTCCTCAGCACCCTGGTTGGCCGTTACGGCAACCGCATCGCCAAAGGAAGCTTCTTGCTCGACGGAAAAGAATACAAACTCACCATCAACAATGGACCCAATTCATTACACGGAGGACCGACAGGTTTTCATGCACGCGTATGGGATGCCGAACAGACCAGCAAGCAGAGCCTGAAGCTCCATTATCTCTCGGCCGACGGTGAAGAAGGATTTCCCGGGAACCTCGATGTCACTGTGGTATATACCTTTACCAACCAGAATGAATTTATCATAACCTATACGGCAACGACCGACAAACGTACAATTGTCAATCTTACTCACCACGCATTTTTCAGTCTTTCCGGTCTGGCAACTCCTACCGCCAGCGTAGAAAACAATATAGTCACTCTCAACGCCGACTTCTACACTCCTATGGATGAAGTATCTATCCCTACAGGAGAGATTCTGAAAGTAGAAGGCACTCCAATGGATTTCCGTACTCCTCACACCGTAGGCAGCCGCATCAACGAACCATTCCAGCAGTTGGTATACGGAGCCGGATACGACCACTGCTATGTCATCAACAAGCGTGAAGCAGGAACACTTGTCTTTGCAGCCAAATGTGTTGAACCAACAAGCGGACGTACACTGGAAGTTTATACCACAGAACCGGGTGTACAAGTATATACAGCCAACTGGCACAGCGGTTTTGCTGGCTGGCACGGCGCAACTTTCCCCGCCCGCAGCGCCATCTGCTTCGAAGCACAGCACTTCCCCGACACTCCCAATAAGGGACATTTCCCGTCGGCAGCCCTCAACCCTGGCGAAGTTTACCATCAGGTAACCGTCTATAAGTTCGGGACTGAAAAATAAAATTCAAATACCAAGAAAACTAACCTAATTTATTAACCCAATATTTTTCAATTAAACCATGAATCAACAAAAACAGAATGGCAATCTCATCGCAATTATTACGATGTTTTTTCTTTTTGCGATGATCTCTTTTGTAACCAACCTTGCCGCACCATTCGGAACAATCTGGAAGAACCAGTACGCCGGTGCAAACACCCTCGGTATGATGGGAAACATGATGAACTTCCTTGCATACCTGTTTATGGGTATTCCTGCCGGAAACATGCTTGTAAAGATTGGTTATAAGAAAACTGCCCTTATCGCCATGGCAGTCGGCTTTTTAGGCCTGTTAACCCAGTACATCTCCAGCCTTGTGGGCGCCGATGTAGATGTATTTGCAATGGGTGAATATTACATCAAGTTGAACTTTATCATCTACCTGCTGGGAGCGTTCATCTGCGGTTTCTCAGTATGTATGTTGAATACAGTTGTAAACCCGATGCTGAACATGTTAGGTGGAGGTGGTAACAAAGGAAACCAGCTCATTCAGGCAGGTGGTGCCCTGAACTCCCTGTCAGGAACCCTGACTCCGCTTTTCGTAGGTGTGCTGATTGGTAGCGTGACTCCCCAGACAGCCATGAGCGATGTAGCTCCGCTGCTCTTCATCGCTATGGGTGTATTCATCCTTACCTTCATCATCATTTCGTTTGTTTCCATTCCGGAACCCCACTTGCGCAAAGGCAAAGTAGAGAAAGAAAAATTCTCTCACAGCCCGTGGAGCTTCCGCCACACCGTACTGGGCGTTATCGGTATCTTCATCTATGTAGGTATTGAAGTAGGTATCCCAGGAACATTGAACTTCTACCTGGCCGACTCCAGCGAAAAAGGTGCCGGTCTGCTCACCGACGGTGCAGCTATCGGTGGAGCCATTGCCGCAATCTACTGGTTGCTCATGCTGGTAGGCCGTCTGGCAAGTAGCGTTATCAGCGGTAAAGTATCCAGCCGTGTACAGCTCATCGTTGTATCAACCGTTGCTATCTGTTTTATCCTCATAGCCATCTTCACTCCGAAAGAAGTAACCGTTTCCATGCCGGGCTATAGCGCCGACAACGGTTTCCAGATGGCATCCGTACCTTTAAGCGCCCTGTTCCTCGTACTCTGCGGACTCTGCACCTCAGTAATGTGGGGAGGTATCTTCAACCTGGCAGTAGAAGGACTCGGCAAATACACCGCACAAGCTTCCGGTATCTTCATGATGATGGTAGTAGGTGGTGGTATCCTGCCGCTGTTACAGCAGTTCATCTCCGACTCAGCCGGCTACATGAACAGCTACTGGCTCATCATCGCCATGTTGGCATACCTGCTGTTCTACGGATTGATCGGTTGCAAGAATGTAAACAAGGATATCCCTGTAGATTGATAGACTGATATAACTAGAACAACAATATTAACCTTTAAAGCTTATACCATTATGGATATAGAATATGTAAGAAGCCGTTTCATCAAACACTTCGACGGCACAACGGGAAGCATTTATACTTCTCCGGGACGTATCAACCTGATTGGAGAACATACCGACTATAACGGCGGTTTTGTTTTCCCCGGAGCAGTAGATAAAGGTATCATGGCAGAAATCAAGCCCAACGGAAAAGATAAAGTCTGTGCCTATTCCATCGACCTGAAAGACTATGTAGAATTTGGTCTGAACGAAGAAGATGCTCCCAAAGCAAGCTGGGCACGCTATATATTCGGCGTATGCCGCGAAATGATCAAGCGCGGAGTAGACGTGAAAGGCTTCAATACCGCTTTTGCAGGCGATGTACCTCTGGGAGCCGGAATGTCATCTTCTGCTGCCCTCGAGTCGACTTACGCATTTGCCCTGAACGACTTGTTCGGCGACAACAAGGTCGACAAGTTCGAACTCGCCAAAGTAGGTCAGGCTACCGAACACAACTACTGCGGTGTGAACTGCGGTATCATGGATCAGTTTGCATCCGTATTCGGCAAGGAAGGCAGCCTGATGCGCCTCGACTGCCGTTCACTGGAATACCAGTACTTCCCCTTCCGTCCGGAAGGCTACCGTCTGGTACTGGTAGACTCAGTCGTTAAGCACGAACTGGCATCTTCAGCCTACAACAAACGCCGCCAGAGTTGCGAAAACGTAGTGGCAACCCTCAAGAAGAAATATCCGCAAGTAGAATTCCTTCGCGACTGCACGCTCGACATGCTGAACGAAGTAAAGGCAGAAGTTAGCGAAGAAGACTACAAACGTGCTGAATACGTCATCGAAGAAATCCAGCGTGTACTCGACGTATGCGACGCTCTGGAACGCAACGACTACGAAACTGTAGGACAGAAGATGTACGAAACCCACCACGGTATGAGCAAACTGTACGAAGTAAGCTGCGAAGAACTCGACTACTTGAACGACATTGCTTTCGATTGCGGCGTAACCGGTTCACGCGTAATGGGAGGCGGTTTCGGCGGCTGCACCATCAATTTAGTAAAGAACGAACTCTACGAAACATTCATCATCACAGCCAAGGAACGTTTCAAAGAGAAATTCGGACGCAGCCCGAAAGTATACGATGTAGTGATCAGCGACGGTTCACACAAAGTCTGCTAATTATCGTTTTTAACTCATAAAACATTTCCGTGAGAGTCCTGCGGGATTCTCCGGAAATTTGTACAAAACATTTTATTTTTTGTACAAAAACAATAAAAAGCTCTCCACGTTTTTTCCCGAACATGGAGAGCTTTTTTTTATCCCTACATAACATTTCCCTACCACCTCCACTTTTCTTTACGAAAATCCAGCCAGTAAAAAAAGAGGACACAAGCAAAGAGAAACCAAAGAAATCCTAAAAACCACAAAAACTACCCGTTTTTATATCGTTTTCGAATAAAAATCCCTAACTTTGCACCCGAAGTTGTACATCCGTGCGGCTGTGGGAGCCTTGCGCTCCTAGACGGAAGCAAGATGCCACAATCTTCTATTTATGGCATAACTATCTGCTTCATAGCAATATACAGACTATGGAGGAGAAGAGAATATATGCCCTTATGAATAACAACCCCCTCAAAAAGGAATCCCAAAGAACATGAAAGGAGAAAAAGAGGAAAGACGTCTATGGCTGCCCCTGCAAACCATCTACAACAAGGAACTACAGGTAGCCGAATTTCTCCGAGAACAAGAAATCGAGTATTACATCCCCATGATGTACGAAGCGCGCGACCTCCCCAGCGGAGAGTGTGAGCACGTTCTAGTGCCCGCCATTCACAATCTGCTCTTCATACATCGCGAATACGACAAGGACTGGTGCTACAAATTGTTGCAGACCTCTCCCTACCCTCTGTATTTTCTAAAAAAAGAACGAGACGGCCGAGAATACTGTACCATCTCCGAAAAAGAGATGAACAATTTCATGCGTGCCACCGCCCCCCATATTCAGGGCACACGCTTTATTGATCCACAAAAACTGAAAGACAAAGAAGGCATGCCGGTACGCATCATCAAGAAAGGTCCCCTTTACGGCATCACCGGCAAACTCATGCGCTACGGCAGTCGCCATTATGTAGCCATCGAAATGCCTCAGAGCACCGCCCTGCTGAAAGTCAGCTACACCTGGTGCGAATTCGTCTCTGAATAAATTTTAGCACAGACAAATAACTCATCTCTCATAGATCGGTACAAACCCTCTGGCGTACCGATACCACTATTTGTGTCCCATCCCCAATCTGGAAACAAACAATCACATTTTATATAACTTAAGACAAGTATGAAGATTAAAGCTTTATCACTTCTCATTTTCATGGCATGCTCGCCCCTGCTCATGGCGCAGTCGGGCATGACCGACCAGCAAGTGCTGGAGTATGCCAAAGACGGAGTCAAACAAGGTAAAGACCAGCGTACCATCGCTACCGAACTGGCACGCCGGGGCGTAACCCGAGAACAGGCAGAACGTGTGAAAAAGCTGTACGAACAGCAGACCAACACCACATCCGGCGATTTAACCGGTACCGCCAAAGCCGAAGCACGCCTGCGCGAGCAGACACAAGAAGACAACTCCACGATGCTCGACGAAAAGCCACAGGCACAGGAAGTGGCACAGCAGGACGCCGTATTCGGACGCAACATCTTCAACACCCGTAACTTAACGTTCGAACCGAACGTCAACATAGCCACTCCACCCAACTACCGACTCGGTCCGGGCGATGAAGTGGTAATCGACATCTGGGGAGCCAGTCAGAATACCATCCGCCAGCAGATCTCACCCGACGGCACCATCAATCTGGAGCAGCTGGGTCCCGTCTTCCTGAGCGGCATGACCGTAGACCGCGCACAGCAGTACCTCACCGACGAGCTCCGCAAGATCTATTCCGACCAGAGCAACCAGATACGTGTCACGCTGGGCAACACCCGCACCATCCAGATCAACGTGATGGGTGAAGTGGTACAGCCGGGCACCTACGCCCTGTCCGCCTTCTCCACCGTGTTCCATGCCCTCTACCGTGCAGGCGGCGTGAGCAACATCGGTAGCCTCCGCAACGTGAAGGTATCACGCGGCGGAAAAATCGTCGCAACCGTCGACGTCTACCAGTTCATCATGCAGGGCAAGACCCGCGACGACATCCGTCTGGAAGAAGGCGACGTGATCATCGTCCCCGCCTACGACGCACTGGTTCAGATTACCGGCAACGTGAAGCGCCCCATGCGCTACGAAATGAAGAAGGACGAAACCCTCTCCACCCTGTTGAAATACGCCGGAGGATTCACCAGCGACGCCTACACCAAGAGCCTGCGCATCGTGCGCCAGAACGGTAAGGAATATCAGGTGAACACCGTCGACGACACCGACTACAGCGTCTGCAAGATGCACGACGGCGACGTGGTGACTGCCGAGGCCATTCTGGACCGCTTCACCAACAAGCTGGAAGTACGCGGCGCCGTATACCGTCCGGGCATCTACGAACTGGGCGGCAAGCTGAACACCGTCCGCGAGCTGGTAGAGAAAGCCGACGGACTGATGGCAGATGCCTTTACGGGCCGTGCCGTACTGTACCGCGAGCGTGAGAACAAGACCCGCGAAGTGAAGCAGATCGACATCCGCGCCATCATGGACGGCACCCAGCCCGACATCCCCCTGCAGAAGAACGACGTACTCTACATCCCCAGCATCCACGACCTGGAAGACCTGGGTAACGTACAGATATACGGCGAAGTAGCTCATCCGGGAGACTATCCCTACGCCGACAACATGACCCTCGAGGACCTCGTCATCACCGCAGGCGGTCTGCGTGAATCGGCCTCCGTGGTACGTGTCGACGTGGCACGCCGCATCAAGGATCCGAAGAGCACCGAAAGCTCGGCTACCATCGGACAGACCTTCTCCTTCGGCCTGAAGGACGGCTTCGTGGTAGACGGCGAACCGGGCTTCACCCTCCAGCCCTACGACCAGGTATTCGTACGCCGCAGTCCGGGCTACAGCGCCCAGCAGAACGTAACCGTGAACGGCGAAGTACTGTACGGCGGAACCTACGCCCTGACCACCAAGAGCGAGCGCATCAGCAGCGTCATCGCCAAGGCAGGAGGTGCCACTCCGTTTGCCTACGTAAAGGGTGCCAAGCTGACCCGCGTGGCGAACGAGGAAGAAATCCGCCGCATGCAGGACGTAGTGAACCTGCTCCGCCGTCAGGTAGGCGACGCCATGATCGACTCGCTGGGAATCAACGTACAAAACACCTTCACAGTAGGAATCGACCTGGAAGCTGCCCTTGCCAATCCGGGCAGTGATGCCGACATCGTATTGCGTGAAGGCGACGTCATCACCGTGCCGGAATACAACAACACCGTGAAGATAGACGGTGCCGTAATGATGCCGAACACCGTATCATACAAGGAAGGCGAAAGCGTGAAATACTACATCAGTCAGGCCGGCGGTTACGGTCAGAACGCCAAGAAGAGCAAGAAGTTCATCATCTACATGAACGGCCAGATAGCCGAAGTGAAAGGTAGCGGCAAGAGCCAGATCGAGCCGGGCTGCGAGATCATCGTGCCCAGCAAGCGCAAGAAGCAGATTAATATTGGCAATGTAATTGGACTGGCAAGCTCCATCACTTCACTCGGCACCATGGCAGCAGCCATCGCCGCACTGGTTAAATAAACGGATTATCATACAGCGTAATTATTCTATAATGGCAGAAAACAAGAACTATCAAAATCCGGACATACAAGAACCGGAAAACGATGAAATCACAATAGACTGGATGGGGATTTTGCGTAAGATCATCGCCATCCGCAAAACACTCTACAAGGCAGCCGGTGTAGGCGTCATACTGGGTATCATCATCGCCCTGAGCATCCCCAAGCAATACACCGTAACCGTTACCCTTTCTCCCGAAATGGGTAGTGATGCCAAAGCAAGTGGCGGACTTGCTAGCTTAGCTTCTTCCTTTTTGGGAGGAGGAGCAAGTAGTAGCAGTAATGACGCACTGAATGTAACTTTAGCACCGGATATTGTAGCCTCTACTCCATTCATACTTGAACTTTTCAACACCCGTGTACAGACACTTGATGAAGAACTAGATACCACCTTGGTAACCTATCTGGATGAACAAAGAACTCCCTGGTGGGGATATATCAAAGCGGCTCCAGGTTTGGCAATTGGTGCAATCAAGTCACTATTTACTGAAGAAGCTGATACAACAGCAACATTAAATCCTTTCCAACTGACAGAAAAGGAAGCAGCAAAGGTCAAAGGACTCAGACAATCAATTCTTGCTGAGGTTGATAAAAAAACAGCTATGACTACTATTACAGTTACCTTACAAGATCCGAAAGTAACCGCTATTGTAGCAGATAGCGTAGTAGCCAAACTCCAGCAATATATCATCGACTATCGCATTAAGAAAGCTAAGGAAGACTGTGCTTATCTGGAAGAACTATATAAAGAACGTCAACAAGAGTATTACGAAGCACAGAGCAAATATGCACACTATTTCGACACCAACCGCAATATCGCTTTTCAAAGCGTACGTGCCGAACAGGAACGCCTGCAAAATGACATGAACCTTGCCTATCAGGTGTATAGTCAGGTAGCCCAGCAGTTACAGGTAGCACGTGCTAAAATACAAGAAGAGAAACCAGTATTTGCAGTAGTAGAACCAGCTACAATTCCATTAGAGCCATCAGGAAGTAGTCGAAAAGTAATTGTTGTAGGAATCATGTTTCTTACAGTCTGCTGTACTGGAGCATGGAAGTTAATAGGACAAGATTGTTGGAAAAAACTAAAAAGTAAAATCTAAAACTAAATAGAAGAAGATTTGTATTTTAAATAGTTTTCAAGTATATCTGCAATCCTTGAAAAAGTGTAAACAGAAGCGCAAACTTCTTCAGAAGACCATAATAACAATAAATTTAGTCGTTGTAAACCTTTAATATGTACTACAACATTTAATCCAGCGAAAAAAAGGAAATATAGTATGAATGGTTGTATCATTGGGTTATTTAAAAGATTTTTTTCGTTAAATAGTAAATGACTCAGAGATTATGAGAATGACCAGATACAGATTACAATAGAAACCAATACAAACAATAATATTTAAGAATTAATTCTAATTTTAGAAAAACGCTGAAAACAAGTCTTTTTCATAAGGTATATCTAAATTAAACACTTGCCAATTTCAATCTGTAAGCGTCCAATTTTGACGTATTGCCTCAAAGAATAAAAAATATGACCTTCGCTGCTGTAACAAAAATATTAAAAGTATGTA
>OLFY01001515.1_pt1 | contig 28607 bp, 24 predicted proteins | sample 1605611 | NCBI WGS metagenome assembly OLFY01 (sample SAMEA3888923, study PRJEB22519) | human gut metagenome | biome: human gut; feature: human-associated habitat; material: faeces | place: Denmark | collected 2011
CGCCGATGATCTTGATGGAGTTCTTGTTGGCGCCCACGGTGCCGTCGCCGCCCAGGCCCCAGAACTTGCACTCGATGGTGCCCTCGGCGGCGGTGTTGGCGGACTTGCTCTCCGGCAGGGAGAGGTTGGTCACATCGTCCACGATGCCGATGGTGAACTGGCGCTTGGGCTCGGCCTTGGCCAGCTCCTCATAGACAGCAAACACGCTGCGGGGCGGGGTGTCCTTGGAGCCCAGGCCGTACCGGCCGCCCACAACGGTCTTGTCGGTAATGCCCGCATTGGTCAGCGCGGTGACCACATCCAGGTACAGGGGATCGCCCAGGGCGCCGGGCTCCTTGGTCCGGTCCAGCACGGCGATCTTCTTTGCGGTGGCGGGGATGGCAGCGATGAGCTTGTCGGCCCGGAAGGGGCGGTACAGGCGCACCTTGATCAGGCCCACCTTCTCGCCGTGGGCGTTGAGGTAGTCGATGACCTCCTCGGCCACGTCGCAGATGGAGCCCATGGCGATGATGATGCGGTCTGCATCGGGCGCGCCATAGTAGTTGAACAGCTGATAGTTGGTGCCGAGCTTTTCGTTGACCTTGCCCATGTACTTCTCAACGACTGCGGGCAGCTCATTGTAGAACTTGTTGCAGGCTTCACGATGCTGGAAGAAGATATCGCCGTTTTCGTGCGAGCCGCGCATTGCCGGATGCTCGGGGTTCAGCGCGTGCTTGCGGAACGCCGCAACAGCGTCCATGTTGCACATTTCCTTGAGGTCCGCATAATCCCACACAGCGACCTTCTGGATCTCGTGGGAGGTACGGAAGCCATCGAAGAAGTTCAGGAACGGAACCTTGCCTTCGATTGCAGCCAGATGGGCAACGGGCGCGAGGTCCATGACTTCCTGCGGGTTGGTCTCGCACATCATGGCGAAGCCGGTCTGGCGGCAAGCCATAACGTCGGAGTGATCACCGAAGATGTTCAGAGCGTGCGTCGAGATGGTACGTGCCGAAACGTGGAACACGCAGGGCAGCTGCTCGGCAGCGATCTTGTACATGTTGGGGATCATCAGAAGAAGACCCTGGGATGCGGTGTAGGTGGTGGTCAGAGCGCCGGCGCCGAGGGAGCCGTGAACTGTACCGGATGCACCGGCTTCGGACTGCATCTCGACGACCTTGACGGTGGAGCCGAAGATGTTCTTCAGACCGGTTGCAGACCACTGGTCGACAAGGTCTGCCATGGGGGACGACGGGGTGATGGGGTAAATGCCCGCGACTTCAGTAAACGCATAGGATACATGAGCCGCAGCATTGTTGCCGTCCATGGTTTTAAATTTACGAGCCAATTCAATTACCTCCTAAAAGTAATTACATAAGGATACAAGCTAACTATAGCACATATTGCTGTCAATGTAAACTGGAATTCTGATTTTTCTGTAGAAGTTTCACAAGCAGATGCAAATTTGGATATTTTGCATATCATTTTTAAAATAGCTGTTTTTAGAGGTTGGTTTTTACAGGAAAATGCGATATGATAAAGAAAAATGCAAGAAGAGGGCTGAGGCTTATGATGGGTCATGTTCGCTCGATGGGGCTGCGCGGGCTGGACGGATACGAAATCTCCGTGGAATGCTATATCACAAACGGATTGCCCGGTTTTGACGTGGTGGGGCTGCCGGACGCTGCGGTCAAGGAGGCAAGAGAGCGTGTGCGCGCCGCCATCAAGAACTGCGGGTACAAATTTCCGGTCAGCCGGATTACGCTCAATCTTGCCCCGGCGGGCACCAAAAAGACCGGAACGCTCTACGATCTTCCGATCCTGCTCGGCATTCTGGAGGCGTCGGGGCTTGTAAAGCTTCCGAAGCAGCCCTGCGCGTTTCTGGGTGAACTGAGTCTGGAAGGAAAGTTGCGTCCGGTTACGGGTGTTCTTCCGATGGCGCTGGCGGCAAAGAAGCTCGGAGTCGAGGCGCTCTACGTGCCGAAGGAAAACGCGGCGGAGGCGACGCTTGCCGAAGGGCTCACGGTCTACGGTGTGGAAAGTGTTCCTGCGCTCACGGCGCACCTGTCCGGCGCGGCGCCCATTGCGCCGGAGAAGCCCTGGAGACCGGAGCGGAACGACTCGGAGCTGCCGGATTTCCGCGATGTCAAGGGGCAGGAGAACGTCAAGCGGGCGCTTGAGATTGCGGCGGCAGGCGGGCACAATGTTCTGATGGTGGGACCTCCGGGTTCCGGCAAGAGCATGCTGGCAAGGCGGCTTCCGTCGATTCTTCCGGATATGACGGGGCAGGAGGCAATCGAGGTGACGAAGGTCTACTCGGTGCTCGGAATGCTGGATGCAAAGAATCCGCTCATTCAGACAAGACCCTTCCGCAGCCCGCACCACACGATTTCGGCAACCGCGCTTTCAGGCGGCGGGCAGATGCTGCGTCCGGGCGAGATTTCCATGGCGCACAGAGGCGTTTTGTTTCTCGATGAACTGCCAGAATTTCACCGCGACACGCTCGAGGTGCTGCGCCAGCCGTTGGAAGACGGCGTGGTGTCCATCTCGCGCGTGCAGGGCTCGGTGCGCTATCCGAGCCAGTTCATGCTGGTGTGCGCGATGAATCCGTGTAAATGCGGCTGGTACGGTGACCCGAGCGGCAGATGCAAATGCAAGCAGTCGGACATCGACAAATACCTCGGAAAGGTCTCCGGACCGCTGCTTGACAGAGTTGATATAATTGTAGAGGTTCCCGCGGTGAAATTTGAGGCGCTCAGCCGCAACGACACCGCCGAGCCATCGAGCGAAATCAAAAAGCGGGTGGACGCAGCGCGTGAGATTCAGAACCGCCGCTTTGCCGGAACCGCCGTCCGCTGCAATGCGCTGATGGACCCGGCGGCGCTGCGCGAGAGCTGCGCGCTCGACGAGACGTGCACGGCGCTGATGAAAACGGCGTTTGAGCGTCTGCAGATGAGCGCGCGGAGCTACGACCGCATCCGCAAGGTTGCGCGGACCATCGCCGATCTCGACGGCAGCGCGGACATTCAGCCGCAGCATATCGCCGAGGCAATTTCCTACCGCTCGTTCAAATTCGGTCCGGAGGACCAGAACTGAACTTGAGGCAGTGCAATTTGTTGATTATTAAATATGGATAGGATAGATATGATGAAAGAACTTTTTTTGCTGAAGCTGGGCGAAATCGTCCTCAAGGGACAAAACCGCCGCGTCTTTGAAGACAAGCTCAAAACCAATACCCGCAGGCGTATGTCGAAATTTGGCCAGTTTAAGGTCACCATCACGCAGTCGACGCTCTATGTCGAGCCATTGAACGACGAATGCGATGTGGACGGCGCATGGGAAGCGTGCGGCGCGATTTTCGGCATCGCCTCGATGTGCCGCTGCCGCGCCTGCGAAAAGGACCTCGACGCGATTTTCAGAACCGTTGTCGAATATCTGGGCGACGAGCTTTCCCTGCAAAAAAGCTTCAAGGTCGAGTCCAAGCGCTCGGACAAGCGCTTCCCGCTCAACTCGATTCAGATTTCGCAGGAAATCGGCGGCAGAATCGCCGAGGAATTCCCGAATGTTGCGGTCGATGTCCACAACCCGTCGTATGTCGTCAACATCGAGGTCCGCGAAACGGCTGCCTACGTCCACGGTCCGGCAACGCCCGGCGCGGGCGGTCTTCCCACCGGCACGGGCGGGCGCGCGGCGGTGCTGCTGTCGGGCGGCATCGACTCTCCGGTTGCGGGCTATATGATTGCCAAGCGCGGCGTGGAGATTGAGTGCATCCACTTCTTCTCCTACCCCTATACCTCCGAGCGCGCAAAGGAAAAGGTTCTCGAGTTGGCGCGCATCATGACGCGCTACTGCGGACGCATGACAGTCGACGTGGTCGGCTTTACGAAGGTGCAGGAGGCAATCCGCGATCACTGCCGCGAGGAGTATTTTACGATCATCATGCGCCGGTTCATGATGCGCATCGCGCAGGCGATTGCGAAAGACCACGGCGCCAAGTGCCTGGTCACGGGTGAAAACCTCGGTCAGGTGGCAAGCCAGACCATGGACGCGATGGCAGTAACCGGCGCGGTCGTCGATATTCCGATGTTCCATCCGCTTATTGGCATGGACAAAGAGGAAATCGTGACGCGCGCGAGAAAAATCGGCACGCTGGAAACCTCGATTCTTCCCTATGAGGATTGCTGCACGGTCTTTACGCCGAAGCACCCGAAGACGAAGCCGGTCCTTGCGCTGGTAGAGGCGGAAGAAGCAAAGCTGGATGTCGACGCACTGGTTGCGGACGCGCTGGCAAACACGGAAAAGGTGGCGATTCGCTACTATGAAGACTGAGGAGCTGGCGCGTGAGGTCATCGCCCGGCTGAAGGGCGAGGGCAAAACACTTGCAACCGCCGAGTCGTGCACGGGAGGCTTGCTGGGAAAGTTTCTGACGGATGTTCCCGGCGCGTCGAGCGTGTATAAGGGCGGCGTCATTTCGTATGTGAACGAGGTCAAGCACCGCCTGCTGGGGGTTGATCAGCAGACGCTGGATGTCTGCACTGCCGTTTCGCGTGAGACGGCGCACGAGATGGCAAAGGGCGCGCGCGAGGTGGTCCGGTCGGATGTCGGCGTCTCCACGACCGGACTGGCAGGTCCCGACGGCGACGGCACCGGAAGACCGGTCGGGCTGGTCTATGTCGCGCTCGACATGGAGGGCTTTTCCTACTGCCGCGAGCTGCACCTCGCCGGAGACCGCGCGGAAATCCGCGCCCGGGCGGCGCACGAGGCGCTTTCCATGCTGCTGGAATTCCTGTAATCGAATATGCCTTGAGCCGGACAGGTAACTGTCCGGCTCTTTTTGTATAAAGAAAACCACCGGCAATGCCGGTGGTACCAAAAAGCTTTAGCTATGCATAGAAAAAATATCCTCCTTTGATAAAATGAAGATGGTCTGCCAACCAAGAACAAAAAATCAAAGGAGGAATCAAGTCCAAATGAAACTTGATGTCAGTAGTTTAGCACACACGAAGTGGGAATGTAAATATCATATCGTATTTGCGCCGAAATACAGGAGACAGATCATATACGGAAAGATCAAACAGGATATCGGACAGATGATCAGAAAGCTGTGCCAATATAAGGGTATCGAGATTCATGAAGCGGAAGCGTGCAAGGATCATATCCATATGCTCGTATCCATACCACCGAAATACAGCGTATCGCAGATTATGGGATATCTCAAGGGAAAGAGCAGTTTAATGATCTACGAAAAGTATGCAAATCTCAAGTATAAGTATGGAAACCGGCATTTCTGGTGCCGGGGATATTACGTCAGCACAGTGGGACGAAATAGGCGCGCAATAGAGGAGTATATCAAAAATCAACTTCAGGAAGATTACACAGACGACCAGCTTAGTATCAAGGAGTTCGTAGACCCGTTTACGGGTGAGCCGGTAAGAGGAGGCAAATAAACAAAAGCCCCTTTAGGGGCAGCCCGGGAGAACTGCGCGGTTGGCAGACTTTTCGACGAGCCTATAGGCTCAGCCCGGGTCATGCCCCAAGGGGGCTAGTGCAAACCACCGGCACGGCCGGTGGTTATGATTTTTTTGTAAAATAAATATGCTGAGGCTTCCAACAAAATATTTCACAGATAGGATCCAACACAGCGAATAGTCGGATTGCTTATTGTTAAGGCCTGTCAGCGCAGACTGCGCACATACTCCGACGGCGTCATACCTGTAACAGTCCTGAACTGGCGGGAAAAGTGCTGCTGGCTCGAAAAGCCAAGTTTTTTTGCAATCTCGCCCATAGACAGCGTTCCACTGCGCAGGAGGAGTTTACTTTCCTCTGCGCGGATTTTTGCAATGTATGTGCCAGGAGTCATGCCAAGCTGCGAACGGAACAGGCGATGAAGATACGTTGTGCTGATGTGCGCCTCGTCTGCCAATGCCTGCAGACTAAGCTTTTCTCCAGCACGGGCAGAAACAATCTGGATTAGCTTATCGACAATGCGCTGCTCGGCATGGCTGGTCGCGGGCAGACGCTGCGAGGAGCAGACTGGCAGTTGTTTATCTGTGTTGCGCAGCATATCCGCCAGCAGCAACTTCAGCAGGCTTTCTACACAGTCATATGCGTAACTTTCTGCATTGTGTGCGTTCAGCATCTGCTGCACCAGACTGATCTGCCGGGCAGACAGGGTGATTGCTCGGCCGGTCAGTTGTGAACAGGGAAGAACTGCTGCTCGAAACGATACGGTTAGGAAGCTGACCGGCAAATCGGCGTACTGCATGTGCCAGACGTTCTGACCGATCAGCATCAGCTGCTGCTGCTGCAGAAGTATGTCGGCGCCGCCTGCCAGATTGTGCAGTTCACCGCGGTCAACGTAGACCAGTTCAAACGCCTCATGCTGCTCACCTCGAAAATAAAAATCACTGGCGCATTCCTGATAAAAAAACGTGTAAAGCTGCTCCAGTTTCAGTTCACTTGCCGCGCCGGAAAACTCCTCCGCCGGATGGCATGCGAGAAGCTGCAAACGTCCCGGCTGATGCGTGCGGCAGCTAATCTCGCAGCCGTTTCCGAGTGCAGCGATGGAAAACCGAATACCTGGGCGCAGCATAAGTACTCGATCGAGGTAATAAACGCTTTGCATGTCCCCCTCATAGATCACCAGCAGAGGCATTCCGGAAACATAGTCCAGAACGACCGGATCGTCCGTGCGCATTTCTTTGACCATATCGCCTGGATGGATCTGCCAGCGCTCTACACTGGGAGGTAGTTGTTCCGGATTTGCGGAAAGAATCTCGCCGAACGTCTGTACCTGCGCGGCAGAAAGATTTTTGATCTGCAATGCAATCGCCTCCCTTGCTCTTTTATCATAATTTTGCGACATATGCAACTACTTTTTCAAATTCTGTCTGAATTTTATCAGATTCTGCACAAAACGAGGAAATCTATTGTCTTCCGGAGTTGGGGAGGATAAGATAAAACAAAACGGATGAAAAGGAGTTATAGCATGAACAAAGCGCTGTTCGAGGTCCTGTGCAGTTTCTGCCTGGACGCGGAGCCTGTTTCCTGCGTGCCGTATGGCTGCGGCCATATCAACGAGACATATTTGACTGTGACGGCCAGCGGCCGACGCTATATCCTGCAAAAAATCAATCATCATACGTTCCACGATGTGGCTGGCCTGATGGAAAATGTTACATCCGTCACAGACTTTCTGCACACAAAAGCAGAAGACCCGCGCAGCGTTTTGACGCTGGTCAAGACGACTGACGGCGCAAGCTATCTGCATGCGCAGGAAGAGTACTGGCGCGCATATGACTTTGTTGAGAGTAGCATCTGCCTCCAGCAGCCCGAGACGGACGAGGACTTTTACCAAAGTGCCGTCGGCTTCGGTACGTTTCAGCAGCTTCTGAGCGATTTTCCAGCGGAGAAGCTGCATGATACAATTCCCAATTTCCACAATACACCGGATCGTTACCGCGCGTTTCTTGAGACATTGGAACGCGACCCCATGCACCGGGCAGCGCAGGTTCAGCCTGAAATTGAATTTGCGCTTGCCCGGCAGGCTGAAATGGCCGCGCTGCAAACTGCGCTGAAGTCCGGTGAACTGCCGCTGCGTGTGACGCACAATGATACAAAGCTGAACAACGTTCTGCTGGATGCGAAAACGCGCCGGGCGCTGTGCGTCATTGATCTCGATACGGTCATGCCCGGTTCCAGCCTCTATGATTTCGGCGATTCCATCCGATTTGGCGCGGCAACTGCCGCAGAGGATGAGCGCGACCTCTCTAAAATGGAAATGAACCTTGCGCGTTTCCGGGTCTTTACGCGCGGCTATGTCTGCGCTTGCCCGGGGCTGACAGAAAAGGAATTGGAATTACTTCCGCTTGGCGCGAAGACCATGACAATGGAATGCGGCGTCCGCTTCCTGACGGACTATCTCGACGGCGACCACTATTTTGCCGTCCACCGCGACGGCCAGAACCTTGACCGTGCCCGCACCCAGTTCAAGCTGGTCGCGGACATGGAGAAAAAGTGGAACGAAATGCAGAAAATCGTTGCTGAAGAAGCAAAAAAGGAGAAATAAATTATGCTGCACCTGAATATCATCAAAGTAAAGACCCCGGAAGAAATGGGCAAGGCTGCTGCCGATGAATTTGAAGCCGTCATCCATGCCAAGCCCGCCTGCGTCATCGGTCTTGCCACCGGCTCGACCCCGCTGCCGCTGTATCGTGAGTTGATCGCCCGCGAACAGGCCGGGCTGATCGATTTCAGCCGTGTGCGCTCGGCCAATCTTGACGAGTACAAGGGCCTTGCACCCGACCATCCGCAGAGTTACCGCCGGTTCATGCAGGAAAATCTGTTTGACCATATTTCCATCAAGCCTGAGAACACCATCGTTCCCGACGGCCTTGCCGCCGATATCCCTGCCATGTGCGAGGCGTATGAGCGCAAGATCGAAGACTGGGGCGGCGTGGATATCCAACTGCTCGGCATCGGCCACGACGGCCACATCGGCTTCAACGAGCCGTGCGACCATTTCCCCGTCATGACCCATGAGGTTCAGCTGACGGACATGACCCGCGAGGCGAACAAGCGCTTCTTTAATTCTATCGACGAGGTTCCGACCGCCGCCATCACCATGGGCGTCGGTACAGTTATGGCCGCGAAAAAGATCGTCATGGTCATCACGGGTGCGGATAAGGCCGACATTCTCTATAAGGTCTTCTTTGGGCCGGTCACGCCGGAGGTTCCTGGCTCCATCTTGCAGTTCCATCCCGATGTGACGCTCATCTGCGACGAGGCAGCGGCAGCCAGAATGCCGCAGTAAGGACGGCTATGCAGTATTTAGGCATTGAATATCAGATCAAAAACCTGCCTGCGCTGGATCGTGCGTTCATTCCCTTCGGCGTCTGGGCCAGCGCATATGAAAAAGGCGCGGAACGCCCGTTCAAAATTGCCGTCGAGCGCGAAAACGGTCTTGTGACCGTATACGAGACAAAGCTGCGCAGCCCGGAATTCGCCGAGGCGAACTACCGCTATGCCGAGCGCTGCGTCAAGATGCTCCTGTGGAGCGTCGGCGGCTGGCGCGTGTACCTCTGCGGCGACGATGCGATCGCAAAGCGCATGCAGGATGCGTACCGCGCGGGCGGAACGCGTGAGTTCGACGTCGGCTTCATGCAGGACGTGTACGAGCGCCCGTTTGAGATCGTCCTCACGGACGAGGCGGGCTTCCCGCAGGCGCACGAGCAGACCAGAAAGGTCGGTGGCCATACGAACGGCTGCCGCATCGGCTTTGACGCGGGCGGCTCCGACCGCAAGGTCTCTGCTGTCATAGACGGCGAAACGGTCTACTCCGAGGAGGTCGTCTGGCATCCCAAGACGAGCGAGGACCCGCAGTACCAGTATGACGGCATCGTCGCCGCGTTCAAAACGGCAGCGTCCAAAATGCCCCGGGTGGACGGCATCGGCGTTTCCTCCGCAGGCGTGTTCATCGGCAACGCGCCGATGGTGTCCTCCATTTTTATCAGGGTCCCGCGTTCACGCCGCGAAGAGGTCAAGACGGTCTACGACCGCGCAGCTAAAGAAATCGGCGACGTTCCCATCGTTGTTGCAAATGACGGTGACGTGTCGGCACTGGCAGGTTCGATGAGCCTTGGCGAAGGCGCGGTCATGGGGCTTGCCCTGGGCACGAGCGAAGCAGTTGGCTATGTTAATGCCGAAAGCAACCTCCTCGGCTGGTTCAGCGAACTTGCCTTCGCTCCGGTTGATCTGAACGAGAACGCGATGCGTGATGAGTGGTCGGGGGATATCGGCGTCGGCTGCAAATATTTCTCACAGGATGCGGTTTCCAAGCTGGCACCCGCCGCAGGAATCGCGCTGTCCGAAACCCTCACACCGGCTGAGAAACTCAAGGAAGTGCAGAAATTGGCGGAGCAGGGACTTCCGTATGCGTTGGAGATTTTCAAGTCTATTGGCGTGTACCTCGGCCATACGATGTGTTTGTATGAACGCTTCTATGATATTCGCAATCTGATCGTTCTGGGCCGCGTGGCATCCGGCGTAGGCGGAGATTTGATCGTCGCCGAGTGCCAGCGGGTGCTGAAGGAGGAATATCCAGACTTGGCGCAGAAGATCCGCGTTATGCTGCCGGATGAAAACTTCCGCCGCGTTGGTCAGTCCATGGCTGCAGCCAGTCTGCCGGAGGTGTGAGCATGCTGTTCAAAAATGCGAATATTTTTGTAGACGGTCGTTTCCAGCACGGATCATTCCGTGTGGAAAATGGAAGATTCTCCGAGATGTTGTCTGCAGTCCCGGAAGAGGACGGCGTTGATCTGGAAAATCAGTATGTGATTCCGGGACTTATCGACGTGCATAACCACGGCAATTCCGGTGCAGATTTTTCAGACGGCGATTATGCCGGCCTCGTCAAAATGGCACGCTATCTTGCAAAAAATGGCGTGACCAGCTTTGCTCCCGCGTCCATGACGCTGCCCTATGATGTGTTGGAAGCAGCATACAAAACAGCTGTCCGACTCAAAAACAAGCAACCGGCGGATTGTGCCCGTCTCATGGGTATCCAGATGGAAGGCCCCTTTTTCTCTGAAAAGAAAAAGGGCGCGCAGAACGGCGCATATCTGCGAAACCCGGATTTCGGCGCGTTCCATCATCTCTATGAAGCTGCCGAGGGATTGCTCCGCATTGTGGATGTAGCAGCGGAACTTCCCGGTGCGGTAGAGTTTACCGAAAAGGCGTCCAGACTCTGCACGGTCTCCATCGCGCACACCGATTGCACCTATGAAGAAGCCTCTGCTGTTTTTGATGCAGGTGCAAGTCATCTGACGCATTTATACAACGCCATGCCCGGCATCCATCATCGCAAGCCTGGCCCCATCGGCGCAGGCTCAGAACGGGAAAATGTTGTTGCGGAACTGATCTGTGATGGCCAGCACATCCATCCAAGCGCTGTACGCATGGCATTCAAGCTGTTCCCCGGTAGAATTTGCCTCATTTCCGATGCGCTGCGCTGCTGTGGCATGCCGGATGGCCAGTATACCCTAGGCGGACAGGATGTATTCCTGCAAAACTGTGTTGCAAGACTTGCCGACGGTACGATTGCAGGATCAGCCACGAATTTGTATGACTGCATGCGAAAGGCCGTGGAATTCGGCATTCCGAAGGAGCAGGCGATCCTCTCCGCGACAAGCGTTCCTGCAAAGGAACTTGGGCAGGAGGCAGAGATTGGCGAAATCAGTTCTGGTAAACTGGCCGATTTTGTTGTCTGCGATGAGGAATTGAACCGAAAGCATGTTTATCTCTCTGGAACTCAGCTGGATTCGTAAATATCGTTGCATGTTCAAACAGACACCCCGCATGCGTTGGCATGCGGGGTGTTGTCGTGCTATTATGCGGCCTTACGGCAGTGTTCGGATGCAGTCCTTCAGGATCTGCATGAATGCTTCGCGGTCAAGCTTCAGCAGAACAAGTGCATTTTTCTTTCCAAATTTCTTGTCGCTCTGCAGATCGGTAACAGTTTTGCCAAGTGTGATCTCAGCCTGTGTTTCTACAAAGACGCCCGCCATTTGGCCCTCGAACAATTCTGGGTGGGCAAGGTACATGATAGGGCAGGAATCATGCTGTGCAACGCCGGTGAGTCCGACGGTCTGTACTGCACTCCATGCACAGGCGAACAATTCTCGCACCAGCTTGCCGCAGCGGTTGCCATAGGCGGCCATCTCATCCCAGTCTGCAGGGCGCAATTCGGCCTGCATGGTGACATCCAGACCGCACATGACGAGAGGTACGCCAGATTTGAACACGATCTGCGCCGCATCTGGGTCATCGTAGATGTTGAATTCCGCTGCGGGTGTCACATTGCCGCCAACAGCTGCACCGCCCATCAGTGCAATGGAGTGCAGCAGCTGTTTTAGTTCTGGATACTTTGTCAATGCGATTGCTACGTTTGTCAGCGGTCCGGTCGCAACCAGACGCAATTCGCCCGGCATGCGCTTCGCTGTTGCATAAAGCGCGTCCCACGCGAATGTTGACTCTGGCGCCGTGTCTGGCAGCGGTAACTCGACGTCTCCAAGACCGTTTTCCCCGTGGAATTTGCCCGCCACATGCGGTTCGCGCATGAGCGGACGCTCCGCGCCGGGATAAACCGGATAATCGGCCCCCAGCAGATGCACTACACGCCTTGTATTTGGGAAGGTATTGTATAATGGACTGTTGCCAGCCACAGCGGATAGACCGATGACCGAAAGTTCCGGCAGCGCATGCGCTAGCATGATTGCGACGGAATCGTCCGTGCCGGTATCGCAGTCAATCCAGACGGGAATCTGTTTGTTTGTCATGTCCCTGCCTCCCCGTAGAATTTGATGGCTTCAACCAGAAGATCGGCGAAGCGATCCCGGTCAACACCCATCAGCACATCCGCATTCGGCGCGTGCCCAGAGAAGCCGAGCAAATCGCCCACGGTCGTGCCACGGCAATATTCGCCTGCTGTCTCAATCTGCACATACATGGGGCGGATGGTGAAAATTTCGGGATGAATGAGCGCCATGACCGCGCACGGGTCGTGCATCGGTGCGCCTGCATAACCAATGGAACGGTGGAACTTGTAGAAGAACTCCAACCACTGTGCAACGATGTCGCTGACCGGATTGCAGAGCGCGCGGACACGTTCAAAATCTTCCGGCAGAATGAGCGCCTTTTCTGTCACATCCAATCCGGCCATTGTGATGGGCACGCCAGACGTGAACACGATTTTAGCTGCCTCGGGATCTACGAGAATGTTGAACTCCGCTGCGGGCGTCCAGTTGCCGGTAGCAATGCCACCGCCCATGAGGGAAATGCGAGCAATCTTGGATTTCAGTTCCGGGTGGGCCAGCAGCAGCGCCGCAACATTCGTTTGCGGACCGGTTGCCACGATAGTGACAGGTTCCGGAGATTCACGCAGCACCTTCGCCATCAGTTCCGGCGCAGAAAATGCGGACGGTTCAAACGCAGGTTCCGGCAGGGCAGGGCCGTCCAGTCCCGACTCGCCGTGAACGGATGGTGCGTTCATCACGTCATTTAAAAGCGGATGCGGGCAACCCTTTCCGACCGGTGCATGCAGACCAATCAACGTGCAGACATGCAGTGCATTATAGGTTGTTTTTTCGATCGTCTGGTTGCCGCAGCAGGACGTTACAGCAAGAATTTCAAGTTTACGGCTGGCTCGTGCCAGAACCCACGCAATGGCATCGTCATGACCGGGATCGCCGTCGAGAATGATGGGGATTTTCTTAAATTCAGACATAGAGGTTCCTCACTTGAGTGCGGCAGCCGAGTGCAGCTTCTTCGCACGGCTGCGCCGCACGAGAGAGAAGATTACAAGGCCGATGATGGTAACGGCATAGGGGATAGGGGAGGCGAGGTTTGAGTCGAGGCCGACGGCGGAGAACTTGATGCCCAGCGCCTGCGCAAAGCCGAACACGAGCGAGGACAACATGCCGCCGAGGCATTCGCCGCCGCCCATAGCTTGCGCCGCCAGCGCAATAAAGCCGCGTCCTGCAACCATGTCAAGTGACCAACCAGCCGCATAGTACATTGACATGAACGCACCGCCAAAGCCGCACATTAGGCCCGAGAAGCCAATAGCGATGTACTTGATCTTGAGTACAGACACACCGACGGAACTTGCTGCGTTCGGATTTTCGCCGACTGCGCGGATATTGAGGCCAAGGCTCGTTTTATACAGCATCATGCTCGTGAGCGCACAGCAGATGAACGCCACCCACGTCAGCAGATTGTGGCCCGAAATGATGCCGCCCAAGAATGGAATCTTGTCGATCAGCGGGATATTGATGTTCGGAATCAGCAGATTCGAGGTGATCAAACCTGTGGAGGACGCCATGGATGTGCCTTCAGTCAGATTCGTAATGACCTTGCATAAGAACAGTGTACCGCCGGAGCCCATCATGTTGATGGCGATGCCGACAAGGGTAATGTCGGTCTTAAGCTGGAAGGCGAAGAAGCCCATCATCAGGCTCATCAGCACGCCGATGGCCAGCGCAGCAAGCAAGCCCCAGAGCCAGCTATGTGCGTAATAGGAGACAAGTGAGCCAGTTAACGCAGAGAACATCATCAATCCTTCCAGACCGATATTGCAGAAGCCTGCCTTTTCGACCACAATCGCGGCCAGCGTCGCAAACAGGATCGGCGCGGAAATGCGGATGATGGAGAAAAAGAACTCCGGTGTCAGCAACATCTTCAGAAAATCAAGCATGCTCTGCACCTCCTTTCTGCTCTTCCAGTGCGGCCTTTGCAGCAAGTTCTTCCTGCGCTGTCTTGACGACAAGCTTCTGACGGTATTTTGACAGGAACTGCTCGGCAGCGAAGAACAGGAAAATGACACCCTGAATGATATCGATCAGCTGAGACGGCACATTTGCATACGTCGCCATCAGTTCACAGCCCTTTGTAAGATACGCCATAAAGAATGCAGCGAACGGCACGAACCACGGGTTGTTGCCAGCCAGAATCGCAATCGTGATGCCTGTCCAGCCGTAGCCAGGAAGCGAACTCCATGAGAATGTCGGGTAACGACCCAGCATCTCAATGCCGCCGCCCATACCGGCCAAAAATCCACCCAGCACCTGCGACAGCACGATCACGGTCGCAACCTTCATACCAGAGTATTTGGCAAATGCCTGATTGATGCCAATCATGCGGATGGTGTAGCCCCAGCGGGTGTTGAACATGAAAAGACCAACCAACACGACACAGGCAATGGCGATCACAAAGCCCCATGAAAGCTTCGAGCCATTGTCAACCAGCGGTGCAATCTTAGAGGTTTCCAGGAACTCATACGACTGGATCTGTCCCTTTGTCTTGTCGGCAAGATAAGTGTTCATCAAATACTTGATGAGATACATAATGATGTAATTGAGCATCAGTGAGCATACCATCTCGCTTACATCCAGCTTGGTTTTCAGCAGCGCAGGCAGAAGCATGATCGCTGCCACTGCCAGTGCGCCGGCCAGAACGCCCACAACCGGGTGAATGAAAGACGCCATCGGCACATAGACCGCGACCATGGCGGTTGTAAACGCGCCGAGCATGATACCACCCTCAGAACCGAGGTTAAACTGGTTGGCGGAGAACATGACGCAGACGGACAGGCCCGTGAAGATAATGGGAATCATCGAGGCCAGAATGTCGGTCAGGCGCTTGAAGTCAAAGGTGGTGCCACTCCGACCCATGCGGAACAGCGGGCCGACGAGCAGCTGCTTGAGTGCGTCGCCAGTGGCGGAAAGCTTTGCTGCAAAGCTGTTTCCGTCTGCAGACAGGAAGATCAGCAGCATCGCCACAAGGATCGCAATCAAAATGGCGAGCAGGCCGCGGGTCACAGAGAACAAAATCTGACGTTTCTTAGTCATGGCAAACCCTCCTGATTTCCTCTTCACTCTGGGTCTTGAGACCGAGCATATATTCGCCCATTACATCGTCGGTGAGGGTGGAGGTGTCCTCAAAATACGCGGCGATCTTGCCGCCATGCATGACGATCAGACTGTCGGATAACTCCATGACCTCCGCCAGATCTGCCGAGATCAGCAGCACCGCAATGCCGGAGCGTAACAACTCAACGAGTTTTTTGCGGATGAACTCCGTCGCGCCGACGTCAATGCCTCGTGTCGGCTGGTCTGCAAGAATGAGAACCGGATTGCCGGAGAACTCACGCGCCACGACGACCTTTTGGATATTACCGCCCGAGAGCATGCCGACCTGCTGCTTGCGGGACTTGCACAAAACGGCATAGTCCTCAATCAGTTTGTCCGCTTCGTCGTGAATGGCTTTCATGTTAAAAAGCGGCCCATGGTTCAGACGCTTTTCTGCCGAGCGGTCAGAAATCAGGTTTTCCTCAATAGAGGCACTGCCTGCAATGCCGTAGAGCATGCGGTCCTCCGGAATGAGCGCGACACCGCGGTCACGCAGCTTCTGCTGCGAGAGGCCGAGGATGCTCTCCGAGCCAAGTGTGACGCTACCTGCGTTCGGCGTCAGGAAGCCAAAGAGCATATCGACCAGTTCTTTCTGGCCATTACCCTCGACACCTGCAACGCCGAGAATTTCGCCCCGGCGCACATCGAAGGATATCTTATCGAGCATCTTTTTGTGCCATTCATTGACGTATTCGACATCGCGTACACGAAGCACAACATCCGACGGATTCGCCTTATCCTTCTGCACGTTCAGAATGACATCACGGCCGACCATCAGACGCGAAATTTCTTCCTTCGTTACATCGCAAGTATTGTAAACACCCATTGAGCGCCCACCGCGCATGATTGTCAGCCGGTCGGTGATCTCCATGATTTCGTTCAGCTTGTGCGAAATAAAGACGATAGTATAGCCCTGCTCCTTTAGATGCCGCAATTCCTTGAACAACTCGACTGTCTCCTGCGTGGTCAGAACCGCCGTCGGTTCGTCCAGAATCAGGATCTTCGCTCCGCGCACGAGCGCCTTGAGGATCTCGACCTTCTGCTTCATGCCGACCGGGATGTCCATGACTTTGGCCTCCGGCTCGACGTGCAGGTTGTATTTTTCCGCGTATTCCTTCGTAATAGCAACGGCCTTCGCGTGGTCGATGAACAGGCCCTTGCGCGGGGCCATGCCGAGCACCATGTTTTCCGCGACGGTCAGGCTCGGTACAAGCATGAAATGTTGATGCACCATGCCGATCCCGTGGGAAATGGCGACGGTGGGGGACGAGAGTGTCAGCTTTTCGCCGTGCACCCAAATTTCGCCGCTCGTCGGCTGCTCCAGACCGAACAGCATCTTCATAAGCGTAGACTTTCCAGCGCCGTTTTCGCCCATCAGTGCATGAATTTCGCCTCTTCGGAGGTTAAAATCCACGCCCTGATTGGCCGCTACGCCGTTGGGATACACCTTCGTGATCCCTTTCATCTGGACGACGTATTCCTCGTCCAAACGGCCGGTTTTTTCGTCTGGCATACGATATGTTCCTCTCTTTCTTTAGAAAAAGTCGTGCGAATGAAAAAGCAATAAGTAATAGTGAATAAAGAACAAACGTTGAGATACGTTTTTTCGCTATTCACTATTACTCCGCAGAACCGGGAGAAATTGTAGGGGCCGATGCCCACATCGGCCCGGCAGAACAGCTTGCCGAAACGCGGAACACTCCGGCGAATTCGCGGTTCCTCGCGGGCCGATGTAGGCATCGGCCCCTACTATGTGCATGGGGTAAAACCCGGAAAGGGGGCTCATGGGAGCCCCCCTTATGATAAACTTACGGTCTGACGGATTCGCGCAGAGCGGCGAGGTCGAAGTTGGCATCGAACGCGGTGTCAACCTTGATGCTGCCGTCCGTGATACCCTTCTGAGCAGCCTCAACAGCAGCCTTGGTTTCGGCAGAAGCGTACTTGTCATAGTTCTTGTCGGTCACGATGCCGACGCCGCCCTCTGCGAGGCCGAGCTGGACTTCGCTGCCCCAGTAGGTCTTACCGGCATCCCACTGGTCGAAGATCCAGATGATGGAGTTGCCGATGTTCTTCAGGCCCGAAGTCAGCGTCAGCGCTGCCAGGTCGGAGGAGAAGGTCAGCTCCTGGTCGGAGTCAACGCCAATGAACCATGCCTTGCCGGTGTCCAGAGCAGCCTCTGCTGCACCGTTACCTGCGTTGCCGGCAACACCCCAGATGATGTCGCACTTCTTGTCATTGATCATGGAGTAGCCAAACTCCTTAGCGATAGCGGTATCGACATAGTCGTTGGTGTAGCGGGTATCGACCTTGATGTCGGGGTTGACAGCCTGTGCACCCTCAATGAAGCCGGTCAGGAAATCGTTGATGACCGGGGAATCAACGCCGCCGACAAAGCCGACAACGGCATCCTCGTTGATGTTGGCAATGCTGGTATCCGTGGTCATGCAGGCGGCAAACGTGCCGATCAGATAACCCATGTCGTTCTGCTTGTAGGTGATGTTGACAACGTTGGAGTTCTCTCCAGCATAGGTGTTGTCGTCGAAGATCAGATAGAGCTGATCGGGATACTTCGTGGCGACTTCCTTCAGGTAGTCGGGCATCTGATAGGTGCCGCAGATAACGAGATCATACTCGCCGGACTCGGAAACGTCGTACAGCGTGGACAGCCACTTCGGCTGGTCTTCGTCGGTGCCGCCGAGCTCGATGGTCTTGCAGGTGATGCGGCCTGCTTTGACCAGCTCGTCGATACCGGCCTGTGCGGAGTCGAAGAAGGACTTGTCGCCCAGGTTGCCGTTGACGATGTAGACAACATTCTTGACGTCAGATGCTTCCTTGGTTTCCGTCTTAGAGGCGCAGGCCGCCAGACCGAGAACCATGATCGCTGCAAGCAGCAATGCGATGATTTTTTTCATGTTTTTTCCTCCATCATGTTCAATCTGTATGATTGCGGGGATAAAACCCCCAGCGTTATTGTACAGGACTGACAGAGCAGTGTCAAGCATTCTGCATAGAGAAAACAAAAAATATTTATCTGTCCTTAAAAATTTTGGCACTTATGCCGGAGTCAGTCATCGACCTTTTCTGAATCGATGATGGGGCCGTTTGCGTACATGCGCAGCTTTTCCCGTGCGGTACGGATGCGCTTGGAGAAGGCAAACGTCACAATGAGATCAAACACGCCGTCCACAATCAGCGAAATCCCGGCCAGCAGCATGATCGAATCAAATTTGCCGAACAGTACCACGCAGCCCAGCGCGATTGTGACCGCGCCCAGCAGCGCTGGCACCCACCAGCCCGCAAGCCGTGCTCGTGCGCAGTCCACACCGTCCTGCAGCGTCATCATGCCGTCAATGACGAGGAATACACCGAACAGCACTGTCAGCAGCCCCTGAATGATCTCCGGCCGCAGCAGGCAGAATACGCCGCACACCAGCAGCACGATGCCAGACACCAGCGCGTAGGACCCGAACAGCCGCCCGGAGGCCAAATACGAAATGACTGCCGCAACGCCGGAGGCCAGCAGCAGAATGCCAGCCACATAGCAGATCACGTCAGCCGATGCCTGCGGCGTCAGGATGAACAGCAGACCAAGTAAAATCGCCGAGAATGCAACGATCAGACTGCGCCACTTGAGTGCCTTGAAATACCCACGGATGGATTCCATAAAAAGAACTTCCTTTCCAGATTTGATACAAAACTATTATGCCGCTCCATGGCGAAAAAAACAACAGTTAAAACCGCCAATCTGCCGCAACATGTCCGTGCAGAACAGAAAACAGAATCGGCCTGCCGCGTGCGCGGCAGGCCGATTCTGTTGGTGTAGAAAAGAAAGAAGAAAGAGAAGAGAGGAAAGAAAAGATTGGCTTGCTTACGAGTATGAGTATACCGGCCAATCATGTCAGAACTGTGAACGAATCCGAAAGGATTTGTGAACATTTTCTGCGGTTCATTCCCAATTACTGTACATTCTTTGTCGCAATGATATCAACGCCTGTTCCGGCGGCGTTTGAAAGCAATACATCGCCGATCTTTACAGGCGCGTGCGCCGTGACCTGACGGAGCGCCACGACGATCTCAAAGATCTTACCTTTCGGGATATCTTGTGCCGTCTTGCAGCTGACGACGGCTGCGCCGGTCGCGCTGCCAGTCAGACGGACAGTGCTTGTGACGATGCGCGTCGGATTTGTGACTTCTTTTCTCGCGTAATCATGCCCGCGTTTGCAGGTGTATCCGGTAACGTCTTTGATCTCACCGTTTTCCAGCGTGACAGTGATCGAACAGCCAAGAGGGCAGCCGATGCAGGTCAGTTCTCGTTTTTCCATCGTTATGCCTCCTCTACTGTGATATGAATGCGCGTCAAGCCGGGGTGCGCGTTCAGCATGTCCTTTGTGAGTTTCAGTTCTTCCATCTCACCCGGGGCCATGACGGGCCGCTTGCGCGAAAGGACTGTATCATCATCCAGAAACAGCTTTACCACGCGCTTTTTCATCACACTGCCTACGCGGAACCGAAGCACCAGATCGTCCGCGACCAGTTCCGGATCAATGCTCGCTGGAACGGTGTAGCGGATGCCGCCTTCAAACGTAACGGGGATTTCGTGGCGCTTTGCTGTTTCGCCCTGCGCAAGATACCGAACGGCGGCGCGGCCAGCTGCAGCGGCTTCCTCGGAGACGTAGTCAACCAGGTCGTGTACATGCAGCACATTGCCGGCCGCAAAGACACCGGGAATGCTCGTCTGCAGGCTTTCGTCAACGACAGGGCCGTTTGTGATCGGGGAAATGTCCACGCCCATGCCGCGCGAAAGTTCGTTTTCCGGGATCAGGCCGCAGGACAGCAGCAATGTGTCGCAGTCGTAGTGAACCTCCGTGCCGGGGATGGGCTTGCGATCGGGGCCGACCTCCGCGATCGTGATGCCGGAAACACGCTCCTTTCCCTCAATGTTCACAACGGTGTGGCTAAGCTTGAGCGGAATGTCGAAATCGTTCAGGCACTGGACGATATTACGCTTCAGACCGCCAGAGTAGGGCAGAAGTTCTGCTACAACCAGTACCTTCGCGCCCTCAAGGGTCATGCGTCGTGCCATGATGAGGCCGATATCACCGCTGCCGAGAATGACGACTCTACGGCCGGGCATGAAGCCTTCCATGTTGACGAGACGCTGTGCTGTACCAGCTGAGTAAATGCCTGCCGGACGGTAGCCGGGAATATTCAACGCGCCGCGGCTGCGCTCACGGCAGCCCATGGTCAGGATGATGGCGCGCGCGTCAATCTCAATTAGTCCTTCTTCACGGTTGACCGCCGTGATATGTTTATCCTTGCTGATGGAAAGCACCATCGTATTGAGTTTGTATTCGATTTTGCGTTCAAGCGCCTGTGTGATGTACCGCGCGGCGTATTCCGGGCCGGTCAATTCTTCGCCGAAGGTATGCAGGCCAAAGCCGTTGTGGATGCACTGGTTCAGAATGCCGCCCAACTGCACATCGCGTTCGAGGATCAGGATGCTCCGGCAGCCAGCGTCATATGCTGCGATAGCCGCAGACAGACCGGCGGGGCCGCCGCCGATGATGACAATGTCATAGTTCATTTGTCCTGCACCTCCTCAAGTTTGTCTTTATTTGTTCCGACAATCAGCCGGGATGCACCGCCGCATTTAGTAATTTCACTCTGATCAACGTGAAGTTCTCGCGCCAGAATTTCCATCACACGCGGGCTGCAGAAGCCAGCCTGACAGCGGCCCATGCCTGCGCGGGTACGGCGCTTGACGCCGTCAAGACTCTTTGCACCGAGCGGCCGGCGGATCGCATCAAGAATTTCCCCCTCCGTGACCTGCTCGCAGCGGCAGATGATCTGGCCGTAGGCGGGCTTTTCGCGGATGAGGTTCTGATACTCCTCTTTGGAAAGCGTCTTCGGGTCAAGTACGCCTTTGCGTGTGGCGATAAAGTGCTCCTTTTCCCGCAGGTCCATCAGATCGCGCATCAACTCCGACACATGCAGGCCGATGGCGGGGGAGGAGGTCAGGCCGGGCGATTCGATGCCCGCGCAGTCGATGAACTGCTGTGCGCCTTCGGCCTCACCGATAACAAATTCGTGATGATCCTCATGCGCGCGCAGACCTGCAAAGCTTGTGATGGTCTGACGGATGGGAAGGTTTTCGACCGTCGCGCCCGCCTTTTCAATCAGATCGTTCAGACCCTCTGCAGTGGTGTTCGTGCCTTCACGGTCTTCAATGTCGATGGCTGTCGGACCGACGATGGTGTTTCCATGGACGGTCGGGCTGACCAGAACTCCCTTGCCGAGTTTACCGGGCAGCTGAAAGATGGTATGCGAGACAAAACCGCCGGTGCTCTTGTCCAAAAGACAGTAATCACCGCGCCGCGGCGTGATGTGCAGCTTGCGAGTCGAAACCATGTTGTGCAGCACGTCCGAATAGACGCCTGCGGCATTGATGACATAGCGCGTTTCAAAATCGCCGTGGTTGGTATGAATGGTCCAATAGCCGTCATTCCAAGCAAAGCCGGTGACTTCAGTATTGAACTGGAATTCCACGCCGTTGTCAAAGGCGTTTTCTGCCAGTGCTATGGTTAGATTGAACGGGCAGACAATGCCGCCGGTTGGTGCCCAGAGTGCGGCGACGGCGTTTTTCGATACGTTTGGTTCCAGTTCGTGCAGGCGCTTTGCGTCTACGATCTCCAGTCCTTTGACGCCGTTTTTTACGCCGTTTTCATATAGCGCATGCAGCTTTGGCAGATCTTCCTCAGACATACATACAACGAGCGAGCCGTTCATTTTGAATGCAAAATCAAGATCCTTCGCAAGCTGCGGCATCATGAGATTGCCTTCAAGATTCATTTTTGCCATTAGACTTCCGTGTGCGGCGTCGAACCCGGCGTGGACAATGGCGCTGTTGGCTTTGGAGGTGCCGCAGCACACGTCCTCCGCCTTTTCCAACACCAGCATCTTGCCCTCATAACGGGACAGATACCGCGCGACCGCGCAGCCGGTAACGCCTGCGCCGATGATAATAATATCGTACAAAAAGATTCCTCCTTCATCTGCCAAAGAAAGCCGGGCAGCCCAAATAAGCCTTCCGGTGGGAGGGTTGGACTGCCCGACACATTCACTTAGAGCAGAGTGTATTCAGATGTGCTTACCAGGGGATGACGTTGTAGAGCAGGACAGCGACAATACCGCCGATGATGGGCCCAAAGATGGGGACGATCAGACCGTATTTGAAGTTGCTGGAGCCCTTACCCTTGATGGGGAGAATGGCGTGCGCAATACGCGGACCGAGGTCACGCGCCGGGTTCAGCGCATAGCCGGTCAGGCCGCCGAGAGACATGCCGATTGCCACGATGATGCCGAAGACCAGAAGCTTGCCAACGCCAGCATTGAGTTCCGGAACCTGATTCAGACCGCAGATGGCGAAGACCAGAACGAAGGTCGCAATGGCTTCCTGTACGATGTTTCGACCGGTGTTGGGAATAGAGGGGCCGGTGGAGAAAACGCCAAGCTTGGTGCCGGGGTCTTCCGTCGCATCAAAGTGATCTTTGAAGAGGATGTAGACCAGAACGCCGCCGACGACACCGCCGAGGATCTGCGCGATGACATAGCCGGGAACCAGCGCCCAGTCGAACATGCCGCCGACTGCCAGCGCGATGGTCAGCGCAGGGTTGAAGCTTGCACCAGAGGCTTCGCCGAAGATGAACGCGGGAACCATGACCGCAAGGCCCCATGCAATGGTAATCTGAATGGAGCCAGCGCCCTTCATGCCGGACTTGTTGAGGGTTACGTTTGCAACGACGCCGTCACCGAGCAGGATCAGCATCATCGTGCCAAGGAACTCACATAAGTACTTTAAGAACATGAATACTCCTCCCTGTCATACATCAATATTTGGTTGTTTTCCGTTTCTTCTCCTAATAATCGATTTTTATTCGTCCTTCGCCCAGCCGTAGGAGCATTTGACAGCCTTGTTCCAGCCCTTAACCTTGGTTGCACGCTCTTCTGCTGTGATCTCCGGATGGAATACACGGTCAATGGCGCGGTTGCGGACGACGTCTTCCTTGCTGGCCCAGTAGCCGACGGCAAGACCTGCCAGATATGCAGCGCCCATCGCGGTCGTCTCAACACAGGTCGGACGCTGAACCGGAGCACCGGAAATATCGGACTGCATCTGCATCAGCAGATTGTTGGCAGAAGCACCGCCGTCAACGTTCAGCGCGGCCAGCTTGATGCCAGAATCGGCCTGCATGGCGACGAGAATGTCGTTGACCTGATAGGCGAGCGACTCCATTGTCGCGCGGATGATGTGGTTCTTATTGACGCCGCGGGTGATGCCGACGATGGTGCCGCGTGCGTATTGATCCCAGTGCGGTGCGCCGAGGCCGGTGAATGCCGGGACGACATAGCAGCCGTTGGTGTCTTTGACCTTGCTGGCATAGTATTCGGAGTCAGGCGCGGATTCGATGATCTTTAACTCGTCGCGCAGCCACTGGATGGCGGCGCCTGCAACGAAGACGGAGCCTTCGAGTGCATATTCGACCTTGCCGTTCAGACCCCACGCGATGGTGGTGACGAGGCCGTTCTTGGAAAAGACAGGCTTTTCGCCGGTGTTCATCAGCAGGAATGCGCCGGTACCGTAGGTGTTCTTGGCTTCGCCGGGATGGTAGCAAGCCTGACCGAACAGAGCCGACTGCTGGTCGCCCGCAGCACCCGCAATCTTGATCGGGCCGCCGAGCAGCGCCGGATCCGTCTCGCCATAGATGCAGCTGGATGGCATCGGAGTCGGGAGCATACATCTGGGGATGTTCAGTTCTTTCAGGATTTCATCATCCCACTGCAACGTGTTGATGTTGAAGAGCATTGTGCGGGAGGCGTTGGAATAGTCGGTGACATGTACCTTGCCGCCCGTCAGCTTCCAAATGAGCCACGTTTCGACCGTGCCGAACAGCAACTCGCCGCGCTCCGCACGCTCGCGTGCGCCGGGGACGTTTTCAAGCAGCCAGTGTACCTTCGTGCCGGAGAAATAGGCATCGATGACAAGGCCGGTCTTGGCCCGGAAGCTGTCCGTCAGGCCCTTGGCCTTGAGGCTGTCGCAGTATTCACTTGTGCGGCGGCACTGCCAGACAATGGCGTGGTGGATGGGTTCGCCTGTGACCTTATCCCAGACAATGGCGGTTTCGCGCTGGTTGGTGATGCCGATGGCAGCGATGTCGGCGGCAGTTGCACCGATCTTCTGCATGGCCTCGACGGCTACGCCAAGCTGTGTCGCCCAGATCTCATTTGCATCGTGTTCGACCCAGCCGGGCTTCGGAAAGTATTGGGGGAATTCGCGCTGCGAGACGCTGCACATTTCGCCGCTCTCGTTGAAGAGAATGCAGCGATTGGAAGTCGTGCCGGCGTCCAGGGCCATAATGTATTTTGCCATGAATACGTCCTCCTTATCTTTCTTGCAGATTTAAAATGGATCACCCTATGGTGGTATCTTCAAACATTAGTATACAGGAAAATTGCTGCGCTGTCATTAGACAAGCTTGGAACAATGTCAAAATGAACAAAAAATAATTTTATATCGATTGATTTATAGCGGATATGCACATAACATTCTATGCATAAAACCAGAGAATAGAAGGGTTTCAAAAATTAAGAATCAAATATGATATACGGTCAAAAACAACGCTCGAAGCTGCTTTGTGCACGCCTCCACATTGATCGGTGTCCGGCGCGCAACGAGACTGTCAACCGTGCAGAATGTGGCCTGACAGAGCATATCCAACGCGAGGGAGTGCGTCGCGCTGTCTACCGCGTCCGGATCCGGCAAGAGCCGGGCAAGCTGCGGACGAATGATTCTTTCTGTAATCCGATACATCGTATCCTGACCAAGTGCCTGCGAGATTTTGCGCATCAGCTGTTGCTTTTCCCGCAGGAGTGTCAGTGCTTGCAAGCACCATTCGCCGGGGGCCTGTGCGTCGTCAAACTGAAGCGGTGTGCATACTTCTGTCTCCACGATCCATTCCAGCACGTTATAGATATCCTGATAGTGATAATAGAAACTCTGCCGTTTCATCTGTGTCTGCTCCATCACACTCTGCACGGTGATCTTGCAGACCGGCTTTGTTTGCAGCATCTGCTCAACAGCCTTGGCAATTCTGCCCTTCGTATCGCTGCACATGCTGCAATCCTCCTACATCTCCCAGACGGCGGGAGCCGTACTGGAAATGGCGAGTGCGCCTGCTTCGAGCGCCTGCATGACCTCTTTTTTTTCTGTGATAAGTCCACCAGTCAAAATAGGCAGCCCGGTCATCTGCCGCACCTTGCGCAGCATCGACGGCATCAGGCCAGGCAGAATATCAATAGCGTCCGGTTTGAGATTCTTTGCGCTTAATGCCGAGTCAAGCGCCATAGAGTCGATTAGAAATACGCGTAAGATTGCAATCATGTTCAATTCCCTTGCGCGTTGGATCATATTTGCACGAGTGGAAATTATACCGTCCGCCAGCGTGCTGTGGCGAAGAAAATCAACGGAAATCTCCTTCGTTGCCAGACCGCTGATCAAATCGGCGTGTACAATGGCAATCTTTCCAGCGTCTTTGATCTGATGAACGATTTCAGGAATATTGCAAATGTCGCCGTAAAGCACGAAAACGGTCTGGATATCGGTGCGCAGGCACTGCGCTAGTCCTTCATCATCACGGACGGCGGCAATGATGGGGTTGCGCTGCAGGGCTTCATAAAGTCGTTGTTCCAAATTCTATTCCGCCTCTCTCCAAATTCTGGCTTTCAGTCAGATGCAAAAAGAGCATAGCAAACAGACGGCACGATTAGTCCGCTTGTCCTCATGCTCAATACTCCGGGCGTTTTCAGTTGTTAGTATTCCCTTACATTCGACAGTGTAGCACAACTGTCAAAAGAAATCAAGGAAAAGTACACGCATTTGTTAAAACTGTCAGTTTCAACAAAGAATCCCCTAACAGACTATTCATCCTGCGAGGGATGGCATTCTGCGATGAGGAACCACGCACCCAAAACCCGTCTTGACATGTTCCGCATGATAAGGGGAAGTGGTGCGGCCGTACCTCAACGCATTCTCCGAGGGGAAACCTTGTGTGTTGTGCTGATTGTTCTGCGAAATAGAAAAAATATCTATATTTTTTGTTTGACAACGTCCGAAATTTGATATATAATTTTTTATACAAAAAGAAGAAATTATTCGATGCAGGAGGAAGCAGAAATGAGGCCGATTTTTCTTCCATACGTTTCAATCGCCGACATGCTGACGCAGACGTTCGGGTCAGACTGCGAAGTCGTCCTGCATGATCTGAACGACACGGAGCATTCCGTTGTGTACGTTTCCAACGGCACCGTGACCGGGCGCAGGCCCGGTGACAGCTTTGACCAGCTTGTGCGGCAGGTAATCCTGTCCGACGGGCGGAAGGACGATTATGCGGCCAATTATTATTTCACAGCCCCGAACGGGAAGCGGATACGCTCCTCTACCGTATTCATTCGGGACGCGGACGGACGGCTGGAGGGCGCGCTGTGCATCAATCTTGACACCACGCGCCTGACGCAGCAGATCGCCTATCTGCAATCGTTTCTCCCGGACAGGCCGAAGCCGAAGCAGCCGCCGCAGAGCGAGCATATCTCCGTCATGATTGAAAATCTGATGGACAACATTCTGAGCGGCTGCGACGTGCAGAGCCTTTCCCGTGAGGCGCGGATCGCAAAGGTGCGATTCATGGATGAGAAGGGCGTCTTTCTCATGAAGGGCAGCATCGAAAAGGCGGCCGAAAAGCTGGGCGTCAACAAGGTGACCATCTACAGCTATCTGGACGAAGCACGGGGGAAACGCGGATGAAAGCAGTCATGACCGGGATCGAAGCAGTTGCGGAACTGCATGTAAATAAGGAGGAAGCGTTATGGAATTTATCTGCACCAAATGCGGACGGAAAGAGGCCGTGACCACGCGCGCAGCCCACTGCGCCTGCGGCGGGCTGTGGAGGCTCGCATACGAGCCTCCGAAATTCGATTTGGCGGAGATAGACCGGAACGAATGGAGCCTGTTCCGCTACCGGCGCTTTCTGGCACTGGACGATGAGAGCTGGCGCAGTGTCAGCATGGGCGAGGGCATGACGCCTGTTGTCCGTCTGGATGACAACGTGCTGCTCAAAATGGACTATTTCATGCCGACGCTGTCCTTTAAGGATCGCGGAGCCGCCACGCTGATCGCGCACTGCAAGTCCATCGGCGTGCAGCAGGTCGTGCAGGATTCCAGCGGCAACGCGGGCAACGCTGTCGCCGCCTACTGCGCACGGTCCGGGATCGGCTGCGAGATCTTCGTGCCAGAGGGGACGAGTCCTAAAAAGATCGATATGATTCGCGCCCACGGTGCTGTGTGTACCGTCGTGCCCGGAACACGCGACCACTGCGCGGACGTCTGCCGCGAAAAGGTTGAGCGAGAGGGCGTCTATTACGCGAACCACGTCTACAACCCGTTCTTCTACGAGGGCACCAAAACCTATATCTACGAGGTCTTCGAGCAGCTGGGGCGTATCCCGGCCAATCTGGTGATCCCGGTCGGAAACGGTACGCTCTTCCTCGGCGCGATGTATGCGCTGGAACATCTTTTCAACAGCGGCGTAATTGACCGCTTCCCGCAGATCATCGCCCTGCAGAGCCAGAACTGCGACCCGCTGCTGCGTGCGGTAGAGCACGGAAAGACAGAGCCGGAGGCCGTCATGCACGCGCCGACCATCGCCGAGGGCATCGCCATCGGCAAGCCCATGCGCGGCAGGGAGATCCTCACCCTTGCGGAAAAACACGGTGTCCACTTCATTCACGCGCCCGAAGAGCAGATCCTGAGCGCCCGTGCGACGCTTGCGGAGAAGGGCATCTACTGTGAGCATACCACCGCCGCAAACTACGCAGCTTATCTCGAATACTGCCGCGTTTATGGAAAAACGTCAGACACGCTTATCACGATGTGTGGTGCAGGCTTGAAATCTGATCATTAAACCATATGGGTGGCAGGAGTGCTGCATCGTTTGTGCGAATAGCGTGTCTATTGCACAATTTTATGAAAATATTTTATTTACAATCAAAATGATAAACCGAACGCTCAATGATGAGCATAACAAAATTGACACAGAAGAGCGCAAGCTGAAA
>OLFY01001528.1_pt1 | contig 28450 bp, 19 predicted proteins | sample 1605611 | NCBI WGS metagenome assembly OLFY01 (sample SAMEA3888923, study PRJEB22519) | human gut metagenome | biome: human gut; feature: human-associated habitat; material: faeces | place: Denmark | collected 2011
TTAAGTTTTCATAAGCATTTCTTAATATAAGTTATTGATTTACAGACGATTAAATGTTAATTTAACGCAGTATTGTAATAAATATACAGGCATCCTTAAAGTCTTCTATTATTTGGAGAGTTCAAGTATGCAAAACACGGGAATGTGGAAGTTGCATTTTGAAACCCCACAATCTTTATTGGCTTTTTCTGACCAATATGCAACAATATCCTCTGATAAAACAAAATCAGATGTATATGTATCAAACATAACTAATAATGATACTAAGGCTTTTGAAAATGGTTGGAATTGTTTTCAAGTAGAACTTGCTTATGATCCTTCATTTACAGAAGGTAGTCTTCAGTTGATTCCTATGTCTGTTAATACTTCTAGCATAGAGATTGAAGGAAAAGCTATTTCTGAAACGAAAGGCATGATAATTTCTACAACATCTAATCCACTAAGTGGAATAGTTAAAGCAGTAGCTACTGGCGCAGGTAAAGATGCAGAAAAGTATGTAGGTTCATTGATAAGTGATGGCAAGTTTAAAAATATAAAGAATTTGGTGGTGAGTGGCGCTGGTACTATAGTTTCTTCTGGAGTGAGTTCTCTTTTAGGTTCATTTGTTGGTGGATTTTTGAAAAGTGGTCAGACAACTCAGTCTGTTCAGTTACATACAGACACACAAATTAATTTGAAGGGAAGTATAACAACAATCTCATCTGGTTTAGTAAAGCCTTTGACTATCTCTCTTTCTGTGAAAGATGTAGGTCGGTTGGGAGTATGGTGTTTGACTAAAGAACCTTTCTTCAATCTTTTACCGTATGTAAGATATAAAGGAAAATGGTATAGTCAAGACTGGTATGCTTATGAGGTTCAAACTCTGCCTGATCTTATGAATTTTGATAAAGTGGTATTGAATCCAGACTTGGGAGTGAGCAATGTATTAAAAAAAATAGATACATATCTTAGACGTGAATCTATAACTCAAGCTTTGGGAAGTTTTGGATATAGTAATAAAAGTATGATGACGGAGCCAAAAACAGATGAAAAATTGTATGAGGACACTTATAAGGGAGCAGGTGCAACTTTTACAATAGCATTTCCAATTCGCAATAAATATGGTACAATTTTGAAAAATCTTCCTAGTTCAAAGATTCCTCAGCGAGCTTTCATTCCTGATGCGCCAGATGGAACAAAGGGAGTTGATGCTAAAACGAATACTTCTTCTAACGTTAAGTACGTTTATACAGTATCCTTTACGCTTCCTGATGGTAGTACTGTAAGTTCTTCTCATACATTCATTCCCAAATTGGTATGGGATACACGTCAATTTCAATCAGATAGAAGTTATAAATCTATGTATCCAAAGGTGCAAGTTAATAATTAAATTACTGCCCGATAGCTCTCCCGAAAATGGCTATCGGGCAGTTTCTTACATACAAACTATAGAATATGAAAAAAGCATTCTTATTGTTTATGGTATTGCTGGCAGGGATGGTTACATCTTGCAGCAGCACAGAGGGCTCTGGTGATGAACCACAGAAACCTAATCCTAACGCCGTCAAGACGATGAATCCTTCCCAAATTGCCAATTATGCCCAGTATCTTACTCCTGGCACATGGAATGAAGGATTTGAAAAGGGACCTGACTACATGCTCCGCAGCGATGCCAGATGGTCGTGGTGGAGAATGAAGCAGAGCGAGCACTTCTTTGTGTTCTGGGAGCCTGGATTTGGAGATGATCCTAATGCAGAATCTGTACCGGAGGCTTTGCGTGTGGATATTGATGACTTGTTGCAGAAGGCTGAGCAGTTCTATAAGACCAATGTAGAGAAACTCGGTATGGCAACTGTCGGGCAGGGAAAATCGGTCCTTGACAATCATAAGATGCAGATTTATCTCCTTTATCAGACAGAATGGCTTGCTACTGGTTCCGGCTATGATGACAAGATAGGTGCCCTTTGGGTAAATCCATCTACCTGCAAGCCGGTTGGTTCAACCATCGGTCATGAAATAGGACACTCTTTCCAATATCAGGTTTCTGCAGACAAACTCTTCACGGGTGAGGTTACGCCAATAGATAGGGCTGATGGTTCTCAGCTTGTGCCTGCTGGCTTCCGTTATGGATTTGGTGAAAATGGTGCTGGCGGTTGTGCTTATTGGGAACAATGTGCCCAGTGGCAGTCGTTCCAGGATTATCCTAACGAGTGTTTCGACCAGGATACTCATTATGCTGTTTGGCTGAAGAATCATCATCGCCACTTCAACCATGAGTTCATGCGTTACGCAAGCTACTGGTTCCAGTATTGGTTTACCGAAAAGCATGGCATCGAGTCATACGCCCGTATCTGGAAAGAGAGCAAATATCCGGAGGATCCTCTCCAGACTTATATGCGCATCTATTGCAACAATAGTCTTGATGCACTCTACAAGGATTTGTATGAGTATAGTGCTCATTGTGCTGACTATGATTTCAAGGCTGTGCATCTGTATAAGAAGGAGGCTGCCATCAACTATTCTACCAAACTGTATAAGAACGATGGCTATTATCAGGTGGCTTATACTAACTGCCCGGGTACAACAGGTTTCAATCTCATCCCGCTGAATGTTCCTGCTTCGGGCAAGGTAGGTGCAACGCTTGAGGGTTTGGCTCCTGGCTCTGCTTTGGCAGCTGCTGATCCTGGTACTGTGGTAGATGGAGATGGTAATGCCAAGAGTACTGTGACCAAGTATAATTCCCAGAGCAATACTCAGCAGAATTATCGTTATGGTTTTGTGGCTATCACCAAGGATGGCAAGTCGCATTATGGCGAGATGCATACAGGCAAGAAAGGCACGGCAACCTACGAAGTTCCTGTCAATACCGAGCGTTTGTACCTTTGTGTGCTGGCTGCTCCTGATAAGTATAATCGCAATGCCTGGGATGATGATGAGACCAATGATGAACAATGGCCTTATCGTGTGAAGTTCTCGGGTACAGACTTGCTGGGTAACGTGACGATACCGGAAGGCGACCCTACTGACGTGGAGACTTCACTTGAGGTTAGTCTTGACGCAAGCAGCGAAAGCTATCCTCTGCATACCTTCAATCTCTTGAACGAGGGTGTGATGCAGAAGATAGCCGTAGCCTTCAAGATGCAACCATCAGAGATAGCTGCCGCCACCTTGGATGATGCCACAGTAAAGGCTGATGGATTCAATGGTCCTGCCGAGGGCAAGATAGCTGTGGGCTTGACCAATCCTAATGGCTCTATCTCTTATGCTTATTCAGCCAACGGTATCGGTTTCTGGATAGCAGAAGATGGTTCGGCAGGTACATGGGGCGATGGTACCAAGATTTACTTCGAGTATAATTCTGGTGCTTATGGATTGACTGTAGGTCATAAGCCTGGTGCTACAGAGAAGGGCAAAACTTATACCATCAAGCCAACTATGGTATACAATAAGGGTGGTAAATTGCACAAAGCAGTGATTACCATCAAAATGAAATACTAATTTCATTCTCCTTTCACAATTGTTGTAGTGTGCTTATAGTTAGCTACTTAAGTGTGAAAGGAGAATTCTCAGAAACAACAATAATAATCTGCAGAAAAGACTATTAATATAAGGAGAAGGCAACTTAGTCTAAAGGAGAAAGCAACTATCACAAAAGGAATAGAAAAGGCTTCTTTGTATCGGATGACCCGGGTCATCCATATAGATGACGGGAGTGAGCCATATAGATGACCCGAGTCATCCATATAGACGAGCTTAGTCATCCAGCCGATAAACCGCCTCTTTTCGCCTGCCAATATCTATCCCTCATCCTTCTGGTTACTATGCTTCATCCCAACATTCATAACAAAAACACCCACTATTCACTATCAAAACACCCACTATTCACAATCGGAGCAAGGCACATCGCCACATTTAAGCTTATCCGTCAATTATCATCTCAAAATAAAGAGATTTTTCCTTTCACACTTAACTCTTTTATTTTCAGTATAATCCACATTCTGTGAAAGGAGATTTGTTATCCACCTTAAATATTTTCTGCAATTTTACCCCCTAAAATTTGGTGGATTCAATAAAGTAGTACCTTTGCACCCGCTTAAGAAAACCAAGCAATAATCTTATCTCATCATATTATACATCAAAATGATGCAGGAATACGATATTTATATCAATTTAGACGATATTGCGAGCGTTTTTGCTAGATTATCAGTACTTTTGTGCCGTAATATCAATAACGCAAAAATATAAATAACGCAAAAATCATAACCGAAATGAAACGAATCTTCTTATCGCTGATACTCACAGCGGCAACCTTGCCTTGGGCTACTGCAGCCCTGGCGCAGCAGGATCCATCTGAGGCTCCTGCCACCAGACCCGTAAATCCTGTTTCTGCACCACAGAAACTCATCTTCGTACCGGACTCCCTGAAACCCTATGATTTCAACAAGGATGATGAGAGATGGTGCTGGCGACATAGTGCTCAGACCCAGAATATCGTGTATTTCTGGGAAAAGCCATTCGGAGACAATCCGCAGAATCCTCCTTCGCTCGAAGGTAAGCCGATGAATTTCGACTTGGGCAATCTGCAGACTCAGGTAGAAAAGTTCTACCGCTTCTTCCGCGACACCCTGAAGTTCTCTTTGCCGGGCAGCATCTGCGACCAGTATAAAATGATGGTGATGGTGAACTATTCGCTGGAAGGAACCGCTTACGGCGGAACTTATGATGACTTTATCGGGGCGCTTTGGGTAACGCCTAACCGTATTCAGGATCAAAAACTCAATTGTCTGGCGCACGAGTTGGGACACAGTTTCCAGCTTCAGATTATGGCAGACAAAACGGGCGAAGCCTGGGGAGGAAGTGGCTTCTTCGAGATGACTTCCCAATGGATGCTCTGGAGAGTGAATCCCGACTGGATAACAGATGAGAAGTATCATTTCGATGCCTTCAGACAGCTTACCCATAAGGGTTATCTGCATCTGGACAACATCTATCATTCGCCATACGTGATAGAATGGTGGGCAGAGAAGCATGGATTGGAAAGCATCGCACAGCTCTATCGTGAGGGAAAAGTAGGAGAGGACCCGGTTGTTACCTACAAGCGGAAGTATAAGATGAGTCAGAAGCAGTTTAATGATGAAATGTTCGACTGCTACCGTCATCTCGTGAACTTCGATTTCGATTATGCCCGTAAGGAGACCCGTCCTTATGCCTGCACCTTTGATACCAGGATGCTGAAGCAGAAGAATGGTTATCTCCGTCCGGATACAGCTTCGGTTCCAGAGAACTATGGTTTCAATGCCATCAAACTGGAAATCCCGAAGGCAGGCAAGAAGGTTACTGTAGATTTCAGAGCACTCGATGCCGAGGGCAAGGTGTTCAAGGCATCCAAGGACAAGATGGCACGCACCATCGGTTACCGTTATGGATTGGTGGGAGTAACTGCCGATACCGATGAATGCATCTATAGCCCGATGAGTGAAGCGAAGAGTGGAAAGGTTTCGCTTGTGGCTCCAAAGTCCCAGCCTCTCAAGGCGCTCTATCTGGTGGTGATGGGAGCTCCTGCGAATCATTCGCTCGATCCATCTTCCCGCCGATTCCCTTATGAGATAAGAGTGAGGTAAGAGTGAAGTACGATTCGGATAAGAATCAAGTACGAATCGAATAAAAATCATCTACATAAAATAAAAAATATCATAGCTTATGAAGAATAAGACTTTATTATCGGCATCTCTTGCCCTGGTGATGGCGATGCCGGCAGCTACAACTTCAGCACAGGGCACATTAGAAGATTACAACAGAGCCTATGCGCTGCGTCATCAGTTTTCAGCCGACTCCGTGTTCCATTGGGCACGATCATCGGCTTGGTGCGATTCCACCCACGTACTGCATTATCAGATTTCTACTCCTCAGGGCAGGAAGTTTGTATCCTATGATGCCGACAAGGATGAGATGAAGACTTATGATTCGCAGGAAGCGTTGGAGAAGGCGCTGGGCATCAAGCCTCGTCCTGCCAACAAACCTCAGTTTGGCAGACACCACGAGCGCCATTGGATGGAGGTAGATGAGGAGAAGGAGGCCTATCCGGTACTTTCGCCCGACGGCAAGATGGAAGCCTACATCGAAGGTTACAACGTGGTGGTTCATGAGGCAGGAAAACCTTATACCGAAGCCAAGCGAATCCTTACCCAGGATGGTACCATCGGATGCTATTACAGCAACCGCATCCAATGGAGCCCAGACGGCAAGCACATCTTCGTATGCAAGCGTGTTCCAGTAGAGAAGCGCTATGCCTACTACGTAGAATCTTCGCCTGCCGACCAGCTGCAGCCTATCCTCCACAAGCAGGAGTATGCCAAGCCGGGCGATGCCCTGCCACAGCACTATCCGGTCATCATCGATGTGGCTACCGGAAAGAAGGTGGAGGCTGACAAGCATCAGATAGAAAACCAGTATGAACTGGAGTGGATGCAATGGACACCAGACAGCAAGGAGGTGACGATGGAGTACAACCAGCGTGGGCATCATCTCTATCAGATGCTGGCGATGAATGCCGAAACCGGCAAGCTTCGTACCGTGGTAGAGGAGCGTGCCAATACTTTCGTAAACTATGGTCGTCTGTGGCGTCAGTTTATCAAGGATGGTAAGCAACTGCTCTGGATGAGCGAGCGCGACAACTGGAATCATCTCTATCTCTACGATGTGCAGAAATCGAAGGTTATCCGACAGATTACAAAGGGCGACTGGTTTGTTCGCGGCATCCAGCGTGTAGATGAAGAGAAGGGAGAAATCTATTTCTCGGCTAGTGGCGTGAACAAGAATGAGGACCCATATCTGGTACATTATTATAAAATAGGTATCGACGGCAAGAATATGGTGGCGCTCACTCCTGAAGAGGGAAATCATAGTGCCCAGTATACCTACGATTACCGTTATCTCCTGGATACCTATTCTAAGGTGGATGCCGCTCCTGTTACCGTGCTCAGAGATGTGCAGACCGGTAAGCTCGTCAAGACTCTGGAGACGGCTGATATTGCTACTTTGAAGAAGCACGGATGGGTAGCTCCTGAGGTGTTTGTGGCTAAGGGGCGTGATGGCAAGACTGATATGTGGGGCATCATCCAGCGCCCTACCAATTTCGATCCGAACAAGAAATATCCGGTTATCGAGTATATCTATTCGGGTCCGGGCGATGCCTATACTCCGAAGAGTTTCATGCCATATAACTGGTACACCACTTCGCTTGCCGAACTCGGTTTCATCGTAGTCCAGCTCGATGCGATGGGAACTTCCTATCGCGGCAAGAAGTTTGAGGAGGTTTGCTACAAGAATCTGAAGGATGCCGGATTCCCTGACCGTGAACTCTGGATCAAGGCTGCAGCCAAGAAGTATCCTTATATGGATGCTGATAATGTGGCAATCTATGGCTGTTCGGCAGGCGGACAGGAGAGTACTACAGCCGTATTGCTGCATGGCGATTTTTACAAGGCAGCCTATAGTGCCTGCGGCTGTCATGACAATCGGATGGATAAAATCTGGTGGAACGAGCAATGGATGAGCTGGCCTATCGATTCCAGTTACGTAGAGTGCAGCAACGTGGAGAACGCCCACAAGCTGGAGCGCCCGTTGATGCTGGTGGTAGGTGAGATAGATGACAACGTAGATCCTTCGAGCACTTATCAGGTGGTGAATGCCCTGGAAAAGGCGAACAAGGATTTCGAACTCGTGGTGATTCCTGGAGCCCATCATACCATGGGCGAACTCTATGGCGAGCACAAGCGTTACGATTTCTTCGTGAAGAATCTGCTGGGTGTGAAACCGCCTAAATGGAGCGATGTAAAGAGCAAGTAATTCAGGTTTCAATCTGTTGATAGTGAAACTTCTCACTTGAATCATTATTTAAGTTTTGCCCTGAAGCAAACGGATAGTCTTACTTTTAAAAAGTAGCTATTTGCTTGTTTCGGGGCTTTTTTTGTTCTTTTTGTTGTATTTCTCGTTATATTTTTGTAATTTTGCGGCATTAAATTATCTAACAACAGAAAATAAAGACTCATATAATGAGAAAGATATCTACTCTAATGGTTTCTGTGCTCTGCATGATGATGCCTGTAGGGGCTGAGGCGCAGGTACCGACAGCCTTCGTCTCGAAAGGGGCTACGGATATTCAGGCGCAGCCACATTCGGTAACGCAAACCAACTCGGGTGCACAATTGGCTGCTATCGACCCTATGGTGCGCTCTATCACGATGGATAATGGTTTGCCGAGTAATGCTGTGCGTAGCGTGGTTCAAGGTTCCAAGGGATACATGTGGTTTGGTACAGACAACGGATTGTGCCGTTTTGACGGATACGATGTCAAAACCTATTATAATCCCTTTACGACTGTAGACCAGTTTGTGAGCGCCCTTACTGCTTGCGAAGAAGGACTGCTGGTAGGTTGCAATAATGGAGCCTATCTGTTCTGTAATGCAACCGACCGATTCCAGAAACTGAGTGATAAGATTACGGCGCCTGTCCTTAATTTTTCGCTTGACGGCGATCAGAATGTTTGGATTTCTACCAACGGACAGGGCGTGTTCAGATACAATCGGACTACTCACGAACTGCATCAGTATCCGATGAAGAATATTCAGGGTAAAGTGCAAAGTACGCTGGTTGATGCCAACAACCAGGTATGGATGCTCTGTAACCAGGGTGAAGCCAGCATCTATCATCTCAACAAGTCGACCGACCAGTTTGAAGCATTCCCTCTGAAGGGCGATGCAACCATGTTTCACGGCATGGCGATGCTGGCTACTCCCGATGGCAATGTTTATGTCGGAACCTGGGAAAACGGACTTTACAAGCTCAACGCCGATGGTAGTGCCGAGCAGCTCATCAGCGGAACCTTGAGTAATGCTGTTCATCATATCCATCAGCTTTACTGCAACGACAACAAGTCTCTTCTCATAGCCAGCGATGATGGATTGGTGCAGTATGACATTCAGAACCGTATCTGGCACATGTTGTCGGAAGTCAACAATCCGAGCCGGAGTGCGAGCGAGCGCTTTGTTTATGGTATTGCGGATGATAATGAAGGTGGCACTTGGGTAACTACTTACTATGGTGGTGTGAATTATCTTCCTTCTACGAGTTTTGAAGAGCGTTTCCATGCTTATTCTGCCCGTCTGGGCGGATTGCGCGGTAATGTGGTAGGAAGATTCTTCGAAGACCGTCAGCATCGCATCTGGATAGCTACGGATGATGCGGGACTCGACTGCTTTAATCCCCAGACCAACAGTTTTGTTTCTTATCCGGGCAAGGCGGATATGGGCAAGTATAATGTTCATGCGCTCTTTGCTGATGAAAATGATCTGTGGGTAGGAACCTATGGCAATGGTGTCATCAGAATGAATATGGCTACCGGAGCGCAGCAGGTTTTCTCTACCGATGGAATGGTTTCTGGCAGTAATGCCTATTGTATTTATCGCGACCGGAAGAACCGGCTCTGGGCGGCTACGATGGATGGTGCCAACCTCTTCGATGAAGGACAGCAGAAGTTCAGCAAAATCAAGTTGTTCAAGTCGCTTACCATCGATATCAAGGAAGATCCTCAGGGCAACGTATGGTTTGCTACCCAGGGAGGCGGCTTGTGGCGCTTGGACAAGAATAATGCCTGGAAGCAGTATAAACATGTAGAGAATGATTCTACTTCGCTGGTGAGTGATCAGGTAAACTGTCTGGTTATTGGCGAAAAGGGGCAGCTCTATGCCGCAACCAGCGAAGGACTTTGCGAATTTCTGCCTTCAAAAGGTATATTCCGCCGAATCTCCATCGATGCGCCAAGTCAGGATTTCACGAGTCTTGTCATTTCGCAGGGAGTAATGTGGATTTCTACTAGCAAGGGAATTGTGAAATATACGCCGGGTGAACCTGTCCAGCTGTTCAATAAATATGACGGACTCACTTGCGACCAGTTTATGCCAAACGCCGGACTCCTGGCCTCTGATGGCAGAATCTATTTCGGTTCTACAAGAGGTTTCAACTGCTTCTATCCATATCTCGTCAAGATCAACCAGGTAGCTCCTCCTGTAGCAATCACCTCGGTAGAACTCTTCGGACAGCCGATAGAGGCAGGGAGCGACCAGCTGGAGAAATCTCTGAGTCATGCAGCAGAACTCAATCTGTCTCATAACGAGAATACCATCAATATCTCGTTTGCCGCCCTGAGCTATGTATCGCCTGAGAAGAACCTGTATGCTTACAAACTTGAGGGAGTAGACAAGGATTGGATTTATACCCACGAGCATCGTGCCAACTATACCAATCTTCCTGCCGGAACCTATACCTTCCTGGTTAAGGCAACCAATAATGATGGTGTATGGTCGAAGAATGAGGCAAAACTGCAGATTGTGGTTCATCCGCCGTTCTGGTGGTCTCTGCCAGCCAAGATTCTGTATCTTCTGCTCATCGGTTACGCAATCTACTGGTTCATGCAGAGCCGGTTGAAACGTGAGAAACTCCGTCATCAGGAAGAACTCGACCAGTTGGAAATCAAGCAGGATCAGGAGATGAGAGATGCCCGCCTGCAGTTCTTCACGATGATTGCCCATGAAATCCGTACGCCGGTAACGCTTATCATCGGACCTTTGGAGAGTCTGAAAGAGCATTGGAAACAGGTTTCCGGAAAACTTTCCGATGGTGAGACTATCACGCAGACGCTTTCTGTTATCGACCGTAATGCCCAGCGGTTGCTCCTGCTAGTTAATCAGCTGCTCGATTTCAACAAAGTGCAGCAGAAGGGCATGCAGGTTCATTTCCGTTTGAACAACATTTCGAAGCTGATGCATGCTGTGGCAGAGCGCTTTGCTCCTACCTTCGAGCAGAAAAGCATTCGTCTTGATGTAGATTATCCAGCCGATGAGCTCGTGGCGATGATAGATCAGGAGGCCATTACCAAGGTTATCAGCAATCTGATGAGCAACGCCTTGAAATATACCGAGGATTATGTACGCTTGTCCTGCCGCTTGCTGGAGGATGGAAACCATTTCCGCATAGAGGTGGAAGACAACGGATTGGGAATCAGTCCTGACGAAAAGGAGAAAATCTTCGGAGCTTTCTATCAGGCACGCGACAACAAACCGGGAACCGGAATCGGTCTCAACATCGTGAAGAATCTCGTTGGGGCTCATCATGGTATGGTTGAAGTAGAATCTGCAGTAGGTAAGGGATCTACCTTTATCGTAACCTTGCCGCTCAACCAGATGGATGCTGTGGTAGAGAAGGCAGACGAAATGGTGAAGGAAGAAGAAACTGTTGCTGAGGAAAATCTGCTGACAGATGAAACTTCAGTTGAGCAAGGTTCTCAAAAGGCAGGCGTTGCTGTTGCCAGTCCGCTTCGTGAACCGGCAAAACCGACGATGCTGATTGTGGATGATGATGAAGACATGCGCCAGTTTGTGAAGGCTCATTTCGAAAAGATGTATACGGTTTATACCGCCGACAACGGAAAGGATGCGCTCCGTAAACTGGAGAAACATCCGGTTTCGCTCATCATAAGCGACTGGATGATGCCGGAGATGGACGGTCCGGAGTTCTGCCGTAGGGTGCGTGAAAATTCTGAATATTCTCATCTCCCGTTCGTGATGCTCACGGCAAAGACCGATGATGCGGCGAAGACGGAGAGTATGAACTGTGGAGCCGATGTCTACATAGAAAAGCCGTTCTCGATGAAGTATCTTGAGGCAAGCGTAAGACAGCTTCTTGAGATGCGCCGTCTGTTGAGGAGTAAGTTCTCTCATACTCCGCTTGAGCCGATAGCAGAGATAGCTCCAACTCAGGTTGATAATGCGTTCCTGGAACGAATGTCTCGCATCATCGAAGAGAATGTGGCAAATCCGGAACTCAACGTGGCGTTCCTTGCCGAAAAGATGGGCATAAGCCGCTCTTCGCTCTTTAATAAGATTCGCGGTCTTGCCGATGTTACGCCAAACGAGATGATCCAGCTCGTGAAACTGAAGAAGGGCGCAAAGCTCCTGAAAGAAGGAAACTATCGCATCAGCGAAATCAGCTATATGGTAGGTTTCAGCAGTCCTAGCTATTTTGCCAAGTGCTTCCAGAAGCAGTTTGGCGTCAAGCCTATGGATTTCGTAGCTGCGGAATCGTAGGATAGAAAAACGATTCGGATAGAATAAAAAATCGCCTGGGTGCTCAGATGCATCCAGGCGATTGTCTTATTTGTAAAAAGCCTATTCTTTATTTCTTTGTGGCTCTGATAAAGAAACCGATGAGGCAGATGTAAGCCAGAAGCGAACAAACCTCAGACATCGGATTAACCCACCAGCTGTCGGCGATACTTACCTCGATGCCGCCAAACTTCAGGAGGGCGCTAACCACACCCATCAGGGCTCCACCGGCGATGAAGCCGCTGGCGATGAGCGTTCCCTTCTCACCACGTTCGCTGTTCACCTTGGCATCCTTGCTGCGCGAAGTAACATACCAGTTGATGGCTCCACCCACGAGCAGAGGAACGTTCAGTTCCAGCGGAATAAACATACCCAGAGCGAAAGCCAGGGCAGGAATCTTGAAATAAGTCAGCACGATGGCTATCACGGCTCCGATGCCATAGAGCACCCAAGGAGCTCCCACACCATTCATCAAAGGGTCGATAACCGCAGCCATAGCATTAGCCTGAGGAGCTGCAAGCGAACCCGATGCGAAACCGTAAGTCTCGTTGAGCAGCATCATCACACCGCCCACGGTAGCCGCACTCACCAGGGTACCGAGGAATTTCCATCCCTCCTGTTTCTTAGGAGTTGTTCCCAGCCAGTAACCAATCTTCAGGTCGGTAATAAACGAACCTGCTACCGAGAGGGCTGTACAAACCACACCACCCATAATCAGGGCAGCCAGCATGCCGCCAGGACCTTTCAGGCCGACAGCCACCATCACCACAGAGGCGAAGATGAGCGTCATCAGGGTCATTCCCGAAACAGGGTTTGAACCCACGATAGCGATGGCATTAGCCGCTACGGTAGTAAAGAGGAAGGCGATGGCAGCCACGAGCAGAATGGCGATAATGGCGAAGAGAAGGTTTCCCTCCATCACGCCAAACCAGAAGAAGAGGAAGGTTACGAGGATGGTAACAAGCGAACCGATAGCGATAATCTTGAAAGAGATGTCGCGCTGGGTGCGCTTCACGTTCTCATCCACATCGCTCTTGCCCTTCAGCTCCTTGGCAGCCAGACCTACGGCACTCTTGATGATGCCCCAGCTCTTGATGATGCCGATGATACCTGCCATGGCGATACCGCCGATACCGATGCTGCGGGCGTAGGCACGGAAGATTTCCTCCGGACTCATCGCACCCACGGTCGTCACGATGTTAGGATCCCAGGCGCTCAGCACGCTATCATGGAAGATAACGCTCATGCCCGGAACAATCAGCCACCATACTACGAGCGAACCCAGACAGGTGAAGAAGGCATACTTTAGACCGATGATGTAACCCAGACCTAATACGGCAGCACCTGTGTTTACCTTAAATACGAGTTTAGCCTTGTCAGCCAGGTCGCATCCCAAACTTACCACACGCGATGTGAAATTCTCGTTCCACCATCCCAGGCTGGCTACGATAAAGTCGTAAAGACCACCCACCAGTCCGGCTATGAGCAGCGGCTTAGCCTGGTCGCCTCCCTTGGCTCCGCTCACCAGTACCTGCGTGGTAGCCGTAGCCTCAGGGAACGGATACTTGCCGTGCATATCGCTTACGAAGTACTTGCGGAAAGGAATGAGGAAAAGGATTCCCAATACTCCTCCCAAGGCCGAAGCCATGAAGATCTTCATAAACGAAGTAGTCATCTCCGGATATTTAGCCTGCAGGATGTAGATGGCTGGCAGGGTAAAGATGGCTCCTGCCACCACAGCACCCGAACAGGCTCCGATGCTCTGGATGATGACATTCTCGCCCAGCGCCTTGCTACGCTTGGTAGCGGTACTTACGCCCACGGCGATGATGGCGATAGGGATGGCTGCTTCGAACACCTGACCCACCTTCAAACCCAGATAAGCTGCGGCGGCAGAGAAGATGACTGCCATCACGATTCCCCATGTAACTGACCATCCGTTCACCTCAGGATAAACCTTGTCAGGCGACATCAGCGGCTTATAATCCTCCCCGTCTTTCAGTTCGCGGAATGCGTTCTCGGGGAGTTGCAAATTGTCTTTTTCTTCCATTATTTCTCTATTCTGATGATATACTCACTCATGAAACTTGCACCTGGCTGCAGACGGTTCATCAGATACTTGTCCTTAAACTCGCCATCATATTCAGCCCAGTCGTTCAAACCATACCATGGCTCGATGCAGAGGAATGGAGCGTGCTTGCCTGTTGGGTTCCAGATACCTACGGCTGGAGTCTTGAACTCGAGGGTTACATGAGGTTCGCCCTGCTCGTTGAGAATGCTCACCTGCTTAACCTGACTCTTGTCGAAGATAACAGCATCTTCTGCGAAAGTCTCCTCGTTTACTTCCCAGATACCCTTGTCGGTTTCTACGGTTTCCTTAGCCTGACGGTCGATGCATCCGCCTACGTTACCATAGAGACGAACAGGAGCCTCGTTGTCGAGTTTCAGGGTAGCCTTCATTTCTTCGCCCTTCTTGCAGCCAGGAACCATGAATGCTGGGTGACCGCCAATCTGGAAGAAGATTTCCTTGTCGTCGGTATTCTCTACGTGCCAGATGACATGAATCTCGTTGCCCTGCAGGCGGTAAGAGATGGCAAGGTTGAAGTGATAAGGATAGTTCTTCTGAGTCTCTTCGTTGTCGATGAGCGCGAAGGTGAGGCGGTCGGCAGTCTTGCCAACGAGTTTGAACTCTGTATCGCGTGCGAAACCATGGCGAGGAAGGTGATACTCCTTGCCCTCTGTGCGATAAGTGTCTTTCCACAATCCGCATACGATAGGGAAGAGGATAGGAGAGTGGCGGTTCCAGTATTTCTCGTCGCCATCCCAGAGATATTCATTACCATTAGCATCCTTGATGCTCAGAAGTTCTGCTCCGAGAGATGAAATCTCAAGTGTGAGCTGATCATTCTTAATCTGTTCCATTGTTATTAATTCTTTTGTTTAGTTTTTAATGTTTCATCTGATTATCTTTTTTCAAAGATATTGCAAAGGTACAATTTATTTTCGTAAAGCACAAGAAAAGAGCGTTTTTTCTCAGATATTACAATATATTTATACGATTTTGTTAGCTTATCTCGAATATTTGCTGTAACTTTGTAGCCCGAAATAGATAGATAACAAGAAGTATAAGAAAAAAATAGTATTTAATCTAATGAGAAGCAGTAATAAAGTTAAAGGCTTTGCGGCGGGTGTTGTTGCCGCAGTATGTTATGGTACCAATCCTTTGGGCACGCTCGAACTCTATGGCGACGGATTCAATTCCAGTTCTGTACTTATCTATCGTTATCTCTTGGCGGTACTGATGTTTGCCGTGGTGATGCTGTTCCGCAAGGAGAGTTTCAAGGTGAAGTGGGGACATCTGATTCGTCTTGGCGTGCTGGGCTGCATGTTTTCGCTCTCATCAGCTACGCTTTATGTCAGTTTCCATTATATGGCGGCAGGTATTGCCAGCACCATCCTCTTCGTTTATCCTATTATGACAGCCATCCTGATGACGGTCTTCTTCCACGAGAAGGTAACGTGGTCTACCTCGCTTGCCATTCTTCTGGCGGTATCGGGAGTAGGATTGCTCTATCAGGGCGATGGAAACGATAAGTTGAGCACGGCGGGTTTTGCCCTCGTCATGTGTTCATCCCTGCTCTATGCCCTTTACATCATCTCCATCAACCAATGGAAGAATCCGGGCATGTCGAACATCAAGTTTACCTTTTATATATTAGTCTTCGGACTGCTTACGATGTTTGTCTATTCGTTTATTGCAGGCGAGCCGATACTGATGCTTCAAACGCCTAAACAATGGCTCTGTGCTGCCCAGCTGGCTTTGTTGCCAACGGTATTGTCGCTCTTCTTCATGACGGTTTCCATCAATCTCATCGGCAGTACTCCAGCCGCCATCATGGGAGCCTTGGAGCCTGTAACGGCGGTAATCATCGGCGTCTGCATTTTCGGCGAGAGTTTCTCCCTTCAGCTTGCCTTCGGCATCCTCGCCATCCTGGCAGGTGTAACGATTATCATCGCAAGAAAGAAAGGGTAAAAAGGTAAAAAAGTAAAAGGGTAAAAAGCCCCCTTGCGTCCCCCGTTCCCAGCGATTCCATCGCTGGTCCCCATAAAGGTAAAAAGAAGAAAAAATCCTCGCTCGAAAAAGAACTCGAACGAGGATTTTTTTTATCTGTTCTAGCCGCAAGCAAATAGGCTCGCGAGCCGCCAGGCGTTAAGATGATTATCTCAGGATATCCTTCAGCGCAAAGTTGGCGAGGATGCTGGTGCTCTGGCTCAGCATGCGGATGAACTCCTGGGCTGAGTTTTTCATGTAAGCATCTTTCAGAATGTGGATGCAGCCATCCATTTCGTTGTCGGGAGCATCGATAGGAATCGCCTTCATGCCGTTCTGCAGAATGGTGGTCGATTCGGAGAGAATGGTCACCAGATTGCTGCGGCTCAGAAGGTCGAAGATGATGTTTACATTATTCACCTCTACCATAATCTTGTAGTTCAAATCTTTGCCCTCTACCATGTGATCAAAGGCGTTGCGTGCCTGCAGACCCTTGCAAGGAAGGATGAGGTCGTAACGCTCCAGATCGGAAAGCTTGACCGATGAAAGGCGCGCCAGCGGATGATTCACGTTCACGATGGCGGCAAGACGGTTGCTGAAAATAGCTCGGCTGTCTACCGCCTTTTCGTTCTTCAGAGGCTTGAAAGCCAGAACGAGGTCGAGTTCGCGCTTCTTCAGTCCGTCCATCAGTTCCTGCATGGTGCGGTATTGGATGTTGAGCTTTACATGAGGATAGGCGTGGAGAAAGGCGATGAGCGTCTCGGACATGATGTTGCTGAAGGAGAACGTTACGCCGATGTTCAGTTCGCCTGTAAGCATTTCCTTCAGATCGTTCATGTGGTCTACACAGGCTTCGGCAGAATTGACCGCGTTTTGGGCGTAAGGTCTCAATTCCTTGCCCGCCTCTGTGAGGTAAACCTCATGAGAATTGCGCTCGAAGAGGGGCAGACCAATCTCCTGTTCCAGATGCGAAATCTGTTGTGAGAGGGTACTCTGGGTGATGTATAACTTGCGCGAAGCTTCTGAGAAGTTGAGCGTCTCGGCTATCTTCAAGAAATATTTCAGTTGTCGTATTTCCATATTGTTCCTTTATTGAAGCTATCGGCTATAGAAATAACCAATAGCTAAATTTGGGTGCAAAGATAAAACATTTATTTTAATATCCTCTTTTTTTGAAGAATAAAATGATGTTTTATCGCATCTCTACTTCTTTTTATCCGGTTATCATCCGATGAAAATCAGATTTCCAACCAGATGATTATTTGATTTCTACTTCGTGCAAATCTACGAATTCGCCATTCTTCTTCTTTCTTTCTACCAGCATGGCAAGCAGCTTGCGCTTGCGGCTGTCGGCGATGAAACGGCGGAAGAATACGTTTGGAATTGCCACACCCAGGGCGATGCAGATGATGGCGAGCGAAGCCTTGATGAGGTTGTTCATACCCACGGTTACTTCGCCTATCACGCCATGCATGTCGATGAAGGCAAAGAGGGCGCGATACATCAGAACTCCCGGTACCATTGGGATAACGCTAGGAATGGTGATGCATTGGTGAGGGGTATGGAACCAATGGCGCGCCTTGATCACAATGATGCTGATGAGCGCAGAACCGGCAAGCGAACCGATGCTCAGACCCATGTCGAGACCGATGTTGCCGTTAGATGGACCCAGATTGACGAAATTGCGGAAGCATACGGCGATGATACCGCCCACGGCTACAACCGGCAACAGACGGCGAGGTATGCTGAAGATGGTAGAGAAACCCATGGCCGATACGGCAGCTGCTATGGCAAACTCCCAGTATTCGTGATGAGGAGTCATCGTAAGATCCTTCACGAAGTTGTCGATATGGCAAACCTGGATGGCGAAGGCGATACCGAACGCCATCGCGAAGATCATCAGCAGGGTGTTCAGGGCACGAACCATTCCCACCTCAATATATCCGTCGAGCATATCGCTTACAAAGTTGATGAGTGGAACTCCCGGCACGATGAAGAGGGCACACGCCATCAGCGGATGCCAAGGGGTATCTGAATGCATGAAGGCTGGAAGCGCTTCGGCAATAGATGGGTTGAGCGAAAGGAATGAGGTCAACCAGGCTATCAGGGTGGCTACGAAAGCCGAAATGCCGATGGCTACATAGTTGTTGCAGCCTTTGGTTGGCAAGAACATTCTCAGGCGGAAACCCAATATGGCTGCAAGCGAACAGAAGAAGAAGGCTGGCCAGTCGCAACCGAACTGGATGCAGAATCCGCCGCAGGCAAAACCGCCACCGATGGCTACCTGCCAAGGGGTGAAGCTGCGTGGGGTGGCCTTGATGTCGTTCAGGGCCTGCTCATACTGTTCGAGCGAATAGTTTTCCTTGATGGCCTTCCAGGTGAGCTTACTTACCTGGGAAATAGAGGTGAGGTTGATACCGTGCTTCTCGCATCTCTGGAACTTGGAGAAGGAATGCTCCTCGTCGCTATAGTTTACCATCAGCACGTTCCAGTTGATGTAAAGGTGCATGTATCGCTCGTCGAGACCGAGGAAAGCTGCTGCACGCTTCATGGTTCGCATGATGCGGGATGTGTCGGCAGCACTCTCCATGAGAATGCTACCGGTACGTAATAATAAGTCGAGTTTTCTTCTGAGTTCTGATTCTGCTATTTCCTTGCAGTTGCAGTTGTCATCTACGCAAGCGCAGGTTTTCAATTCTTTTTCTGTCATATATGTTTATCCAAATACAAAAATAATAATCTGAATGGTTACAATTCTGAGGAACATGGCGAATGGATATACATTCGCATAGCCTACTGTTGGCGCATCAGCCGAAGTCTGCTCACGTACGTAAGCCAGGGCAGAAGGGTTGGTGTTGGCACCTGCCAATACGCCGAGTAATGTATAATAATTGATGTGGAACACGAGCTTGCCGATGATGCCGCCCAGAATGATTGGTATCATGGTGATGGCGATGCCGTAGAGTATCCAGGTCAGTCCGCTTTCTGATGCTACGGTCTGGATAAACTGTTCGCCTGTGCCGAGACCCACGCAAGCCAGGAAGATGCAGATTCCGATTTCGCGCAGCATCAGGTTGGCTGAAATGGTATTGTAGGTAACGAGGTTGTATTTCGGTCCGAAATAACCTATCAGAATGGCTACTACCAATGGGCCGCCGGTAAGTCCGAGACGCAGATTCTCGTTGATGCCTGGGATGAAGAACGGAATGTTGGCTACGATACAACCCAGCATGATGCCCAGGAAGATTGGGATGAGGTTAGGGTAGTTCAGACGTTTCATCTGGTTACCCAGCACCTTCTCGGTATGAGCGATGGCGAGCTCCTTGCCCACTACGGTTACGCGGTCGCCCAACTGGAGTTTCAGGTCTGGGGTTGCGATGAGGTCTACACCATTTCTGTTTACGCGGGTAATGTTGGCGCCAAGGTTGCTTCTAATCTGCAACTGGCTGATGCTCTTGCCGTTGATGCCCGGCTTGGTAATCAGGATTCGGCGGTTGATGAGTTCGCTGCTGAATTCCTCGTCCTTTACGTCAACTTTCTCGCCGAGCAGGGCGATGATAGGTTCTTCTACGGTAGGATGAGCCACAATCTGCAGAATGTCGCCCTCTTCTATCACGGTCTGTCCGTTAACCACCTCGTTCTGGCGTTCGCCGTTGTTACGGATAATCTTGGAAACCATGAAGTCGCGCTTCAGGAGATAGCGGATCTGCTTGACGGTATCTTTGAAAACCATCTGGTTAGAAACCTTTACGGCGAAGGTGTTCAGGGTCATCGCTTCAAGATGTCCCTTGCCTCGCTTAGCTTCATCCTCTTCCTTCTGCTTGTCTACGCGTAGCGCGAACCTTAATATAATGAAACTGAGGATAACGCCGAGCACACCCATAGGATAGGCGATGGCATAGCCGGCTGCGATGAATGGGGCGTCGATGTGGCGCAGGTCGCTGAATGCCTGCTGGGCTGCACCCAATCCAGGAGTGTTGGTTACGGCACCCGAAAGGATACCTGCCATAGAGGTGATGGATGTTCCCGAAAATGAGAAGATGACTAAGGTAGTAATGATACTCAGGGCCACAACGATCATGCTGAGCAGGTTGAGACTCTTGCCGCCGTTCTTGAACGAAGCGAAGAAGCCCGGACCTACCTCCAGACCGATAGAGTAGACAAAGAGGATCAAGCCAAATTCCTTGAGGAAGTGGAGCAGATGCTCGTCAAGGTTGAGAGAGAAATGTCCAAAGATAAGACCGATGAACAGAATCCAAGCCAAGCCCAGGGAAACACCTTTTACTCTGAGCTTACCTAAACACAAACCCAAGGCGATGACCAGCGAAAGAATCATCACAGAGTGGGCTACTCCGCCTCCCCAAAGGTCTGGGAAGCCATAAAATAGATTTTTTAAAATCTCCATTTTTCTTTATCTATTAATGTAAATACTGAATTTTCAAAAACATTCTTTCTTATCGATTTCTGAAATCGATTGCAAAGGTATAGATAAAAACGAAAGCAAAACTCTTTTTATGTTTAAAAGCTACGAATGTGGCTATAAGCGTTTTCTATAGCGAAAATAGGCTTTGCGGGCTTTTCTTTTCTCTTTCTCATGCATTTCTAGCCCTTTCTTTGCTCATTATATCAGTTTTTTTTCGTAATTTTGCAACCGGATTATTATAAACAGGAAAGAATATGCTGAATATTGATGAAATAAAAGATAAGAGAATTGCCGTGCTCCTTTCGGGAGGCGTCGACAGTTCGGTTGTGGTTTGGGAGTTTGCCCAGCTGGGCCTGCATCCTGATTGCTTCTACATCAAGATTGGTCCTGAGGAGAAAGAGGAGTGGGACTGCTCTTCGGAGGAGGACCTGGAGATGGCTACGGCTGTGGCTAGAAAGTATGGGTGCAAGCTGCAAGTGGTTGACTGTCATCATGAATATTGGAACGAGGTAACCCGTTATACGATGGAGAAGGTGAAGGCGGGTTTTACGCCTAATCCGGATGTAATGTGCAACCGCCTGATTAAGTTTGGCGCCTTCGATGAGAAGATGGGTCACAACTACGACCTCATCGCCACGGGGCATTATGCGCAGACCGAAACGGATGAAAATGGCGATAAATGGCTTGTCACGAGTCCTGATCCTGTGAAAGACCAGACCGATTTCCTGGCTCAGATAGAGAGCTGGCAATTGAAAAAAGCGATTTTCCCTATCGGCCATCATATCAAGAATGAGGTTCGCGAGATAGCCGAAGAGGAGCATCTGATAAATGCCAAGCGCAAGGACAGCCAGGGAATCTGCTTCCTGGGACAGATAAATTATAATGATTATATCCGCCGTTATCTGGGCGAAAAGCCGGGCGATGTCATAGAGATGGAGACGGGCAAGCGCATAGGCGAGCACAAGGGTTTGTGGTTTCATACCATCGGCCAGCGCAAGGGCTTGGGCTTTGGCGGCGGTCCCTGGTTCGTGATTAAGAAGGATGTAGAGAACAATATCCTGTATGTGAGTCATGGTTATGATCCGCAGTCGGCCTACAAGAAGGATTTTCCTCTCCATGATTTCCATTTTCTTACGCGCGAGGTAGCTATGCAGAAGGTGACTTTCAAGATTCGTCATACGCCGGAATATCATCCTGCTACGATAGAAAAACTGGAAGACGGCCGCTGGATGATTCATTCAGAAGAGGCGATTCATGGTGTGGCTCCCGGCCAGTTCTGTGTAGTTTATGATGAGCATCATCATCGTTGCTATGGCTCGGGCGAGATTACGGTATAAATATTTTAAATTGAAAAAAGGGATGAGTCATCAATCTGATATTTTGATGATTCATCCCTTTTTGTTTTATCTGTTTTTACCCTTCCCCGATAATGCTGTCCAGCAACTCCTGGCAGGCATCTTCGAGAAGCGTGATGACGAGCTCGAAGTCGCTATAGTCGCCATAATACGGATCGGGAACGGTGGTGTATTCACGATGATGGGTCAGAAAATCGGCCATGCGCACTACTTTCTTCCTATCAGACTCTGAAGAAGCCATAGAGGTAATGGCACGGTAGTTTTCGTTGTCCATTACCACGATGGTTTCGAAACGGGCGAAGTCTGACTTCTGAAACTGGCGGGCATGGCTGTTGAAATTGTAGCCATGCTCGGCGCCACATTTACGCATGCGGCTGTCGGGCAACTGACCTATGTGCCAGCCCCCGATGCCCGCAGAATCGATTTCAAACTCATCCTGAAGCCCTGCTTTTTCTACAAGACTCTTCATGATTCCCTCGGCTGCCGGAGAGCGGCAGATGTTGCCCAGGCAGATAAATAATACGGTATGTTTACCTTTCTTTGTCATGTTGCTAACTTTTTTTGTTTGCAAAGTTAGCATAAATCTCTGTATTATGCAAGATTTTTCTTCATTTTTCTTCCCACAAAGTTCCAGGCTGGCATCTTCTTCAGGGTGCTGCGGATAGGCTGAATGTCCCAAAGCAGGAAGATGATGAGCACGCCGATGCCGATGAGGAAATACATCATTACGGGATAACATACCATCGTTGCCACGCCTATCGTGAGCAGTCGGGTATATTTCTGATGGAGCACCTTGCACCAGAACAGGCAGAAGAGGCATCCGGCGATGGTTCCCACCCATTCTACGAAGTTGAGCACATTGGTGGTAAACGTGCCGAAATGAAGCACGCCTCCCGTAAAGGCTGTCTGCAGCACCTTTGGCGTACTGCCCATGAACTCTACGAAGGCGAAAAGGAGATAAATCCAAGGCTGCAACCGGCTAGGAATATATCCGTTGAACGGAGGGACGCGGAAGGGTTCCTGTAACATAGGAGGTCCTGGCATTTTTTTAATTAATAATTTATAGAACATTCTATCTATAGTTTATAGAACATTCTATTTGAGGCGAACCTTGGTTTCTACGTTCAGACCGGCACGGAGCAGGGCTACCTGTTTAGGGTCGTTATCGCGGGTGAGGGCGATGCGAACCGGTACGCGAACCGTCCAGCTGCTGGGGCTGTACGTTGCGAACCGAGGCGGCACTTGCCTTCCGGCTGCTTGCCTGCTCATAACGTGCCTTGGCTCCCAGATAGCGGGCGTAGGCATTATCATATTGCTGGCGGATTACCGCATCCTTCTTCATCAGGGCTGCAAAACGGTCGAAATCCTGCTTGGCGTTCATCATGTCTACACGTGCCTCTTCGATACCTGCCGAAGCTGTCTGCACGTTGGTAGTGGTGGTTCCCATGCTGGCTGATACAACCGAAGAACCGGCCTTCGAGCCGCGCAGACCAGCCTCTGCCTGAGCCACATGCAGGCGGAATTCTGAATCTTCGATGATGACGAGTGTATCGCCCTTCTTCACGTGCTGATAGTCGGAGAAACAGATTTCCTTGATAAATCCTGATACGCGCGTGTTGATAGGTGTAATGTGGCGGTTCACCTGGGCATCATCGGTATAAACCACGTCGCTACCATGATAAAAATGACTGAAACACCAGCCGATGGCTCCTATAAAACAGAGGATGATAACTACATTATATATTCTCTTGATAATCTTCTTGTTCATAATTTATATTTGTTTTATTGTTTGAAAAAGAGCAGACGAATTCTTCGTTCTTCACTTCCTAAATTTCTCCCGCTATGTATTTCATGCGGTAATAAGCGTATACGATGTTGATGCGGGCATCTACCTCATTCAGTTCGGCGTTGAGCTTCAGGTTCGATGCATCCACCATGTCGGTTACCAGCGCCACTTTCGGCAGCAGGTCGCTCTTGGCAATCTTCTCCTTCTGTTCCGCTATCCTGATGGCGTTGCTGCTCTGTTCCAGCAGGGGTGAATTCATCGTGCTTGTCGTCTGCCAGTAAGCTTCTCCATCCTTGGCGTAAGCCTTGTCGGCAATCGTAGCGTCCGGAATAATCTGCATCTCCTGTTCCCCTTTATCTTCCTGGTTCATGCCGAGCGTATTCAGGAGCTGGTGGTTCAGGATACTGCGGTTGTTGTGTAGCGAAGTGAGTCCCAGTTTCAGACTCTCCATCTGCAGTTCGTATCGGGTGATGTCGTTCTTGAGCGCCATTCCCTGGGTTTGTTTCGCCTTGATGTCGGCGATGAGCTGGCGGGTGAGCTCGATGTTTTTTTCTTATACCTTGATACGGTTGTCTATCTTGTAGAGGTCCAGATACTGTCCCAGGGCGATGAAGCGAGCCTGCTGACGGGTGAGTTTCACGCCCACCTCTGCCTGCTGCTTGCCCAGTTCGGCGAGGCGGATGCCTGCGTTGATGGCGCCACCAGCATAAACCACCTGCTGTGCCTGGAAGGCGAAATTATTGCCGAAGTGGGGCGATTTCAAACCTTGGGCGTTACTGAAGTCGCGGTCGGTCATCAGGGCGTTTCCGATGTAACTGAAGGAGAGGGATGCATCGAGGTCGGGCAGTTTCTTGCTTTTAGCCGATTCGATACCGATGCTGGCAGCTTCTACACCCGATTTCGAGGTTCGGAGCGACTTGCTGTTTTCTTCGATTCTCTCTAAGAGTTGGGCGATGGTCATCCTGGTTTGAGCCACAGCCCATAGAGAGCCTCCCCAGATGAGAAGGCCTGCAATCATCATTTTCTTTATCATTCAAAAAATCTGTTATTATTTTTTTATAAATCTGTTATCTCATGAATTCGGGTGCAAAGGTACGGCGATTTGGGCGAATAACCGTTTTAAATTTTTCGTACCGCATGGATTTTTTCGGAACAAAAGTTCTTTTTTCTCACATTATTTCCGTATATTTGCACGCAAAAAGCGAATAAAAGGTATTTATGATAGAATTATCAGAACTGAACAGTTATCAGGAGGCCAGTCTTTTCTGCTCCGATTTGAGCGAGTGGCAGGAGGGGCTTCAGGTATTGGCCTATGGAGCCATTCTCCTTTGCCGCAAGGGCAGGGCCGTGCTGAATGTGAATTATAAGGATTGGAATCTCTATGAGGGAGCCGTCATCACCCTGTTTCCGAATGATGTGGTAGAGGTGAAGAAGGTGGAGTCTTCTGCTTCCTGCGAGGGAGATGCCTGTGCCGCCATGAATGCTTCGACCTTCGAAGTGGAGATGCTGAAATATAATCCATCTCTGCTGCGCGAAGCCAGTCTGCAGCTGGAACAGACGGTTTATTCAGCCCTGCGCGAGGACCGATGCCGGCAGGATTCGCCCGTGGTTACCCGTATCATCGAGAGCATGTTTTCCCTCCTCAGGCTCTATTTCGAGCAGCACGACTGTACCTGTATCTCGCAGCTGGTACTCTATCAGCTCAAGGCCTTCTTCATAGGGTTCCATGAATATCTGCAACGCAATCCGCAGAACTGCCCCGACGAGGTGAAATCTTACAGGGTGAGAGAACTCTTCAACCGCTTCATGAAGCTCATGGAACGCGATTACAAGAAATCGAGAGATGTCAACTATTATGCCGAGCAGATGAACATCACCTCCAAGTATCTTTCGAATATCGTGAGGCAGGTAACGGGGCATACACCCAAAATCATCATCGACCAGTATGTGGTGCTCCAGCTGAAGATGCAACTCAAGCGCTCCGCCCAGAGCATCAAGGAGATGGCATGGGAATATCATTTTGCTGATGCCAGCTTCTTCTGCCGCTATTTCAAGAAACATACCGGAATGACGCCGCAGCAGGTGAGAGAATAAATACAGTAATTATAACATAAAAATTTTCAAAACATGACAACAACACTTATCATATTGGTTATTACGGTAGCCCTATTTATCTGGGGCAGGGTGAGGGCCGACATCGTGGCTCTTACCGCTCTGGCTGCACTCCTGGTTCTGGGTATCCTGACACCTGCCGAGGCGCTGGCGGGCTTCTCTTCGCCCATCGTCATCATGATGATAGGACTCTTCGTGGTGGGTGGAGCTATCATGCAGACCGGACTTGCCAAGCTTACGGGCAATAAGCTCATGGCGCTCTCGCGCGGCAACGAAACCATCACCTTCCTGCTCGTAATGCTCGTAACCTCCTTTATCGGCGCCTTCGTGAGCAATACCGGAACGGTGGCCCTCATGATGCCTATCATCATGAGCATAGCTGCGGGCTCGGGCATGCAGTCGTCGCGTTTCCTCATGCCGCTCGCCTTTGCCGGAAGTCTGGGCGGAATGCTCACCCTCATCGGTACGCCGCCCAACCTGGTTATCGATGAAGTATTGACCGAGGGCGGTTATCAGCCGCTTGCCTTCTTCAGCTTCTTCCCTGTGGGCATCATCGTCATCGCCATCGGCATCATCGTGCTCATGCCGCTCAGCAAAATCTTCCTCAGCAAAAAGCAGAGCGGTAAGAAAAAGAAGCAGGGCAAATCGCTTGATGACCTGGTAGACGAATATCAGCTGCTCGATAATCTGCATCGCTACATCGTGCCTAGCCGCCGCCCTTCTGCCGCCCTCGACGAGAATGGCGAGCAGATGGATATCGTGGGCAAAACCCTGAAGGATCTGAGCATCCAGCAGAAATATGGCGTGAGTATCATCGAGATAAGAAACGAGAAGAAATCACGACTGGGACTGGTGAAGGATGTGAGCCAGAACATGGCGAAGAGCAGCAGCACCATTCAGGTTCACGATACCTTATATATAATAGGTGAGGAGGAGAAGATGAAACGCTTTGCCAGCGATTACGGCCTCAGGAAGATGAAGGATGTGAAGATTGATTTCTACGACCTGGGACTGACCGAAATCGTGGTGATGCCTACGTCTAATTTTTCCGGTCTGCGCATAGGCGATGCCAACCTGCGCAAGCGTTTCGGCATCAACGTGCTGGGCGTAAAGCGTGGCGATGAATATATTACCGAAAATCTGATAGCCACCAAGCTGCATGTGGGCGATATGCTCCTGGTGCAGGGCGAATGGACCAATCTGGCTCATCTGGCTGCCGATACGAGCAACTGGGTGGTTATCGACCAGCCAGAGAAGACTGCCGACAAGGTGCTCTTGGATTATAAGGCGCCTGTGGCGGCTGCCATCATGCTGCTGATGATTGCGATGATGGTATTCGATTTCATTCCTGTGGCTCCGGTCACGGCGGTCATCATCGCCGGACTGCTGACCGTCTTTGCCGGATGTTTCCGGAATGTAGAGGCGGCTTACAAGACCATCAACTGGGAGAGCATCGTGCTGATAGCCGCCATGATGCCGATGTCTACGGCTCTGGAGAAGACGGGTGCTTCTGCCTTGGTTTCTCAGGGGCTGGTAGAGAGTTTGGGTTCGATGGGACCTACGGCTCTCTTGGCAGGTATCTACTTCACCACTTCTCTGATGACGATGTTTATCAGCAATACAGCTACGGCTGTGCTGATGGCTCCTATTGCCCTGGTGGCGGCCCAGCAGGTAGGTGTGAGTCCTTATTCCTTCCTCTTTGCGGTTACGTTGGGCGCCAGCATGTGCTTTGCCTCTCCGTTCTCCACGCCTCCTAATGCGCTGGTGATGAAGGCGGGTGGCTATACGTTTATGGATTACGTGAAGGTAGGTTTGCCGTTGCAGATTATCATCGGCGTTGTGATGACCTTCGTTCTTCCGCTCCTTTTTCCTTACTAAGGATTTTTGATATCAAAATAAAAGCCCCCGATGTTTTTCCCGCATTGGGGGCTCTTTTTTTATCGGGTTAAATCAGGCCTTTTTATTTTCCCAATTTGGGAGATTTTTTTCTCCAACTGGGCTAGTGATTTTGCGCGCTTTCTGAATCACGATGCAAAGATACGAAATCCCGTTTTGTCAGTTGTGCGATAGCGTGCGATGCCGTGCGATAGCGGAACATTTTTCTCCAATCTCTTTTCTTCGTGTTCACGGAAGTTGGGACAGATAGTTTCAGCGATGTTGGACAGTTGTTCCTTATTATAGCCCGAATCGGCAACAAGATAGGTCTTCATACGGCATGATTTCCCCTAATTGAGGGCGGAATACTGAAAAATAGCCCCATTTATCTCCACTTCGAGTATCGGGAAGAGCATCGCAAATAAGGGTTCCTGCATGTCTTTTGATGCCTGAGAGAGCAAAAGTTGCACCTATTCGATGCCTTTTCCCAGCTTTTTCATCGTCGGAGCGGTTGAAATGGGGATATTGTACTTCAAATTCTTAGTCTCTATTTCTACATAATTTATTGATTATGAGCCTTTTAGAGAGAAGTGGGGTTGGGCGGAGCGTTCCAGTTCCAGTTGTTCCAATTAATTTTTTGAGCGTTCCATTCTACCTTCTTATATATATAACTATCTATATATTAAGTAGTTATAGAGTCTCTATAAA